>Ga0208315_1001266_pt1 | contig 13358 bp, 9 predicted proteins | sample MalvireepMed_215_FD_184239 | JGI IMG/M metagenome (GOLD analysis project Ga0208315, IMG submission 184239) | Marine viral communities from the Global Malaspina Expedition - Malaspina viral metaG DeepMed_215 (SPAdes) (version 2) | ecosystem: Environmental > Aquatic > Marine > Oceanic | place... | reverse complement strand
ACTACGTGGCAAGCGCTGATAGAGCGCAAACAAACGGGCTGATTTTTTGTAGGTTGCGATTGGGTGTGTAGACATATGAGCTACTCTATAGGTTATCGAATCTATCAAACTGTCATCTTAAAAGTAGGCTCTTATAAAAAGGTTAATCAAACCGCACCACAATCGCTGTACCGTTATCATAAGCATTGCCATCCGAGTCGTAAACTTGCTGTCTGAGCAATTGTAGCCACTCTTATAAGTCTGTTTGGCTATCGATAGGTGACCACTCATGACACGGTACTAAATCATGAATACCGTCAGTACAAACAACAAGACTGTCGCCTGCTTGCACTGTGATTGTTCGCTTGTCGCTTTTTGGTGGCTCGCTACTTGGGTCATCGCTATCTACTGCTAAAGCAAAGCACTCGGTAATGCCATATAAGCTGCCTGCCATACCTGACCTGTGCGATTATACTCATCAAAACTTGCTTGACGATCTTCATCGTGCGCCTTCTCATCTACCAGCTCATTTAATAAGTTATGGTCACGAGTTAAGCACTGCCATCCTTTTGTGTTTTTTCTTAGCAAGTACACACGGCTGTCACCGACATGAGTGATGTCTATATTGATTGATTTATCATCGTTTAGTGTGCCGATGATCATCGCGAGGGTTGCTGCAGCGCCATAGCGTTTTTTTGTGTGCCTGGTTTGGCTCAGTTGTTTATAGATAAGATTTGATGTCATGTTTTGGAGGTTTATTTGATCATCATTCCATAGCGCTCTAATTGCTTTGACAATGGCCTTTGAGCAATGCTGCGACTGGTTGGAGCTACCGACACCATCCGATACCGCTAAACAGAACTGCGATTGCACTGAGGTTACAGGCATCACCCCTAATTCCTCTTGATACCAGTGATCTAAGAAGAAAAACGCATCTTGTTGTAGTCCATTACTAGCATTTCCTTGAAAAGTAATAGCGCAGGCTTGTGCTATCGCTCTAGTGTAAGGGGCGTATTCATCAATTAAAGCCGCTGTCATACTCATTCGCTCATTATTTATTATCATTAAGACAAGTATATTAGCCTACTTAGTAATTCATTTTATAGGTTATACGATATTTTGAGTTGGTAGTAATGACGATTAACTGAAACCTTCTAAAGGTTTACCAATCCAAGTTTAAAAAGATTAGCGCTATTGCTGGTAGATCACAAAGGCAATATTTAAATCATATGAATCGTTATATTTTCCTTACTTATCAGGTGACTATTCTGTCCTTTTTTAGGGTATCGCATTATCAGTATTCATAGAATAGAGTGATATGCGCCTAGTGCGATTTAGCAGAAAAAACCCTGCTAGGCTATAACAGTAAACGCTCAGCAGGGTTTCGTCAGTTTTACAAAATTCTTAGGTGGCATGAGTGATATCGGGGTTTGCTTTCTCAAAAACCTGATAGCTATCATAAAGGTAATGATGATACCGTTTCAAAAAATTTATTTACTAAATGTCCTTAGCCAATCATCCAATCCCTCGATATCAAATGCTTGTGCGCCGTAACCCATATCAAGCAATTCATCAGGTAGATATTCATCAAACTTTTCGATCATTTTGTTAGGAACAGTTTTAGCAAGTTCAGTGGCAGTCGGTACTGGGCGCTGGGCGATCTTCTGTAAAAACGCATAGACTTGAGCAGAACTGGTTTTGAGTACGCAAATAACCCCAGCGTAACTCTCAACCGTAAATCCATGTTGTAACAGTAGCGCTACCAACGTATTAACCACGCTATCGCCGCGCCACATAAATATATAGCAACTGCCGTCTTTATTGACGAGTGATTGATGACTTAAGTCATATCTTTCAAACGTTTTGATACTGTCTAAAAACAACTGCTTTGCGACTGTATCGGCAAAGTCTATGTACTCACTACCAACTTGAATTCGGTAGTCTTTTTTGTTCAATATACCAATCATCTCTTGGCGAACTTTGTCATGTATGGACATACTGCTATCACCAAATGTTGGTGGCTTACCGCCGCCTTTGACTTTGATGACATCAACGATTTTTTTCTCAACATCAACGTCTTTGACCTGCCAGCGCTTACCGCCAAAAATAATATATTGGTCGGGCAATATCATGGTGTCAATGGGCAGTGTTCCCAACGTCTTATTGCCAGCCACGATACGGTACTCTTCTGGAGTCTTAAACACGGCATAAAAAGTATAATGACTGACTATACGCTCACCCATCACGCCTAGTACGAGTTGATTGTTGCCCAATTGGGTCAGCAGTTGCGCTGCCCCCATTTGAATGAGCAACAATTTAAAGTGCGCAGGTTTCACCTTTTGAAAAGGACCTTGGTTGCACAGGAGCACGTATATTTGATCAGCACGAATGCCGCCCCATTGTCCAACTAGGGCAAGTACTTGATGCAATAATGTTGAAAAATGATATAAAGACGTGTTGGCAGGCTCAAACCACTTGTCGGTAATGAGTAGCCTTATCATCGCGAGAGATTGAATCAATTCAAGCCGCAAGTCATCGATTAGGCTACTGTCTTTATTGATTTCATGCTCGGTAATCAGCATTCTAAGTACCGCTGATCCGCCGCGTCTGCCTGAGCGTCCAAGTCGCTGGCGAAGGCTTGCAACCGAATGTGGGGCGGTGACTTGAATGACGGTGTCAACCTTACCAATATCAATACCAAGCTCTAAAGTCATGGTGCAAACGGCAGTGGTTGGCAGCGCCTCTTTTTGTAATCGACTCTCTAAGCTTTCTCTTAGCTCTTTTGAGAGCGAGCCGTGATGCGGAAAGAACTCATTAGGCACGGTGTTGTATTCACACAGATCACTCAGTCCTGCGGCAATCAGCTCGGTACGCGCGCGACTGTTAGCAAATACCAAATGATTGCCGCCGCGGCACAATCGATAGAGATCAGCGCAGACTTTTGTCTCAGCAGTGTCAAGAACATCGATACCTTCAAAGACGTGATATTCAGAATCCGCCTGTTCTTGATTCGTGTTAAGTGTTAATTGGCTGGGCTGAACATAGCCCTTTACCTGAACTTTGACACTAGCGCGGGCATTACTGTCTTCTATGATGGTGCAAGGCAGCGACTGGTTGGGTCTGAGTGACCGCGGTACGCTTTGCAGCTCTCCTAAGGTGGCACTCAATGCCACTCGTGGGATGGGCGAGGTGATACGATCGGTCACATGTTCAAGCCTTGTCAATAACGACAATAAGTGCTGACCGCGCGCGCCTCCCAAAAAAGCATGAAACTCATCAATCACAATATATTGTAAGTTGCTAAATGCTTGTTTGACCCAGCCCATATCACGCACAAGCAGCGACTCAAGCGATTCAGGCGTGATCAAAATAATACCGGATGGTGATTTTTTCTGTTGTCTCTTTTGACCTAAAGAGCTGTCACCATGCCAAGGCGTCACTTGCAAATCAAGCAGCTCAGCCAAGCTTTCAAGCCTGCGATACTGATCGTTAATTAATGCTTTGAGTGGGCTGATATATAAGATACCGACGCCATTATCGCGCTTATCTGAGCGCATAAGCGCACTACAGGCAGGCAAGAAAAACGCTTCCGTTTTGCCCGCTGCCGTTGCCGCACTGATCAATACATCTGTATCACCTGATAAAATGGGCACTATCGCTTGGGCTTGAACGTCACGTAACCCTTGCCAGCCTTGATTAAATATCCAGCGCTGTACCTGATGATCAAGCTGAAAATGCGCGTCTCTCAAAAGTTATTTCTCTTATTGTTATGAGTATTATCGAAAGCTTATAGTTTAAAATCAGCCAATTCATCCTCTGCATCCATCCCGCTCATATCGATATCCATATCAGACGGATGTTCTGGATCAATGGCGACCGCGCTTATGAGCTGATCCCAAGATACGTCTGGATTTTGATCAATGACGGCAAGCATATCCAAAAACGCCTTAATTGTATTGCGAGGTGTTCTGAAATAAGCGTCACCAATGGTTTGGCTACAATGCTGCAAAAAAGCTTGCAAGGACTCATCTGGTACTAAGTATTTGGTTTCATCGCCACCTGCATAAACGTGACGCAGATTTTTGAGCAAGATATATAACTCTTCTGGCGTAAGGCTCGCTAAGTGCAGCGCAGGGGACGTGTAATCAATCACGCCTGCCCGTTTGGCAAAGCTATTGTCTGCAAGCCGTGTTTGTAGCGCGTCATAGCTGTAGAGTCCTTTACGCGGATCAAGTAAAAATTCCGGCGTACCGCCCAGTAAAAAGCCCAAATGGGCGGCTGATCCTTGCAAGCAGTCGTTTAAAATACGTAGGATTTGCTCATAATTGGCTTGACGGGCTTGAGTGCTATTGAGTTTATATAAGTTGACCATCTCATCTAGATTGACTAATAAGCCTTGATAACCCGCTTGACGTACAAACAGACTCATAATCTTTAGCGCGTCATAAAATGAGGCGTCAGAGATGATCGTACGCACGCCCAGATCGCGTCTGGCATCGGTTTTGGTTGAGTACTCTGCCCGTAACCAACGAATGGCATTGGCTTTTAGCGCATCATCGCCTGATTCGTGACCTTGCCAATACGCTTCGATCACTTTAGCAAAGTCATAACCGCCCACCAGTTCTGTCAGCTCAGCCAACTTATCTTGAATCACCTCACCAATGGTTTCATCCGTGCTATCAGCGCGTTTGCGAGCTTCGGTAATAAAGCGCTCGACAACGCTTGCAAGCGCATTGCCGTCTGGTTTATTACGCGTCGATAGGTTACGCATGAGCTCAGAATATAAGTATCTTGCTTGCCCGCTTGATGCTTGAATGCGTCTGTCAGGTGATAAGTCAGCGTTTACTGTGACCAGCTTACGCTCAAGCGCAATCGCTCTTACCACACTCAAAAAAAAGGTTTTGCCTGACCCATACTCACCAATAACCAATCGAAAGGCGGAACCACCATCCGCCACGCGATCAATATCATCGATCAGCGCTTTGAGCTCATGAATACGCCCTACTTGAATATGCTGAATACCGACATTTGGGGTCACCCCAGCCTTTAGCGATTGAATGATGGCATCGCGCTCTTTGGTTCTGATTTTTTTGCTTGTCATGGCTTATCCTTACGCTGTCATTACATTGTTATTATCGTTATTGTCAGAATTATCGTGACTGTCTGTCAGACCAGTGTTTTTAATTCATCGACGATTTCAAAATCAATTACAAGGTTATCATCATCGTCTAACACAGGCGCATCAACATTATCAAAAGCCCAGTCATTAATAGTCTCAATAGCCCCATTAATCATAAGGTTTAGTGACTCACACAAGACTTCAGCCTCTTCACGCTGCCAAACCTCTTTGCTAATAAGCTGCTGATAAAGCTGACTGTGCGTGGTATCTAACCCTTTTACTAAAGTATTATGAGCGGTGTCGTCATCTACAGGCGCATCTGACAATACACCACTGTCTTCATCTGCGTCATCTGCTATGTCCTCATCTGCAAATATGCTTGCCAGCATGGCTTTGGCATCCCCAGTATCGCTCTCATAAGCAGCTAATAATTCTTTATCAAAAACAAACGGCTGATGTGAGCTGTCTTTAACAGCTGTACTTATAGCGTCACCCATAATATCTGCTTTTTGATTCAGCGCAGTTGTGGTTTTTGATAAATTTCTATTACTGGTGATGTGATGAATGTCACTAATAACGGCTTGCTTATCAAGACCTAACGCCTGATATAGCTTTTCAATTTGCTTAACTTGGTTTGGTTTTACCTGACCATCTGCTAAGGCAACGCTAATAATAAAATGGCTGATAAAGCTGACGTGATCCTCACTTAAAGCGCTAAGTTTTGATTTTAATCCTGCCATATTGGATGGCGTGTTTAATCGCCATAGTAGGTATGCCTTTAATGATGACTTCTCAATGCTTGACAGTGACTGGTCCTGTTCAGTAATTGTCAATAGCGTATCTACTTCTTGCTTATCAACATGACCATCTATAGTGGCAACCATTGCTCCTAATCTGAGCGCTAAGCTGATTTGATAAAAAGCGGCGCTTGGCTCAAAGTCATGACCGTGACCGCCGCGAAATATAACGACATACCCATCCGACTTTAGCTTAGCCTGATAATAACGCGGATCAGGTACGACACCAAAGCCTACCCGCTCGGCTAAATTAATAATATGCTCATGATGTTTTTTGGTTAATGACCGAGGCAACGCATGGGATGATGCAGGCGCGTTGGATGACCGCTCATGAATACAACGCCACAATGCATCAACTGTCGTCAGTCCTTCATTGTTTAAAACAATAGACTCCGCCCATAGTTTAAAGTCTTTTATGGCAGGATATTTGTTTTGATAATCTGGTCGCTCAGTCAATACCTCTGGCAATAGCAATATGGCATCGATGTCCATTTTGTCGTTATTATCACGACCCAAATAGCGACTATAAGCATCTAACGCCTCGTTGCATTGCTCAGCAATAGCCGTCAATTTTTTAACCGGTGCTTTTAAAACACTGGCATCTTGCAAGTCATCAAGCGTTAGATCAACATAACCAATGGCACGACTGGCAGCATTATAGTTTAATTTTAATTTGGTTTTATTAGGGGCAACCATAAAACCTTTGGGATAGGCTTTTTGATATAAAACATCAAACAAGTCTTTGAACTCTGATGCGCAGCGCCTTGCAGGCGTTTTAAAATGATACTCATTAGAAAAAACCAGCCACTCCCACGCCAATGTCGTAGGAACAGGCTGTTTTAAAGTTACGATTTTTGCCAATTGCATTTTAAAGATGAGATTATGGCTGTTGGCAGGTGGCGGTGACACTTGGTTGGCTTGTAATCGGTCTTCGAATAGTGGTGAGCGCACCAGCGTCATAAACTCTAAAAGACGGGCGGAATAATTATAAAAAGAGGACTGCTCGCCATAAATCGTATGCAAACGATACACTTCATTATAGAGGCTAATGAACTCATCGTCAGAGACATTATCTTCACTGATACTTTCAATCACGCGGCGCTCAAGCCCGTTGAAGTAAATAAACACGTAACCGATGGGTATATTAGGATGGGTACGATCTGACGCCAACCAGTCTAAATAAATGCCGCGGCATGCGGGTGAAAGCTGCACGTAAGCTGGCCAGTATCCAAGCGACTCATCACTATAAATGGTGGTCATGCTATGTATGAATTTCGGCGGACTGACTGATAAGCGCTCATCTATTAATGAGGGCTCAATACCATAGCCGACCAATGTATCAAGCTGCGCACCCACATAAATAAATCCCCGTTCAATTGTGCGACCATGAATCGTTATGGACTCGTACTGAGTGACCCAGCGTCCTTTTTTGAGGTTTTGATTTGAGGGTATAATTTGGTCATTTTGACGGCTTGTTAAGTCGTCTGATGAGAGGACAAACGTCGCTAGGTTATCGATATCATCTGAGTCACTGTTATCGTATTGGCTCGTACGACTTGACTGTTTTATATCAGGCGGCAAATCGATAAAAGTGGACTTTGTATCATTGTCCTTGGCATCGTATTTTTCTTTAAACCGTGCCATGACGTTATCAATGAAGTTTTTCATTATCTATGAAGCCCATTATAAAAAACAAAGAATCAAACTATAGTTTTAGTATTTTAAGAAACTCATGCTCTGTAATAATACTGATATCACTACCTTCTGCTATCAACGCCTCAGACTTGCGCTGTTTACTGCTTTTATCATGTCCATTTAGTACGGCTAAGTCGGGCGTTCCCACAACCAAGTAATCAAGCTTTTTGGACACACCTGCCTTAACATGGAATCCTTGCTTTGCAGCAATCTCAGTAATTTCGGCCCGCTTTATGGACAGCTCACCTGTAAAACAAATATTTAGTCCAAAAAACCGCCCCTCTTTATTGCCTGCTATCGCTCGATTTTGAGGGAATCGCGGCGGCGTATGTTTGTTTTTTGATTGAAATGAGGCGTCTTGTAACCACTCTGTAATGCAGGCGCTATTTTCTCTAAGAATCGTAGTTGTCACAAAACCGCATGCCTTAGCATCTTCTAAGGCGTCATGATGGTTAAAATCATATCGCCACTCGCGGCACACATTGGCAAGGTTATATCCTGAATCCTTAAAGCGCTGACAAGTATCACGTACCATGCGTGAGGCGTCCACCCATTGCCAAGAAGGTAGCGGTAAATTATGATCATCTAAGCATTTGGTTATCGCTCTTTGATCAAAATCGGTGTAACTGACCACCATATTGTTCCCAACAAACTGAATGATATTGCCATAAATATCAAACATAGACGGCGCGTCTTTAACTTGCATGGTATCGATACCGTGAATGCCTGTATTTACTCGACTAAAGCTAGACGCTGGTCTGATAAAATGACAGTAAGTATCTACCAGCTTACCCTTGATATATTTCGCCATTCCTATTTGGCAAATAGAGCCGACATCTGAGTTAGCAGTTTCCACATCAATAGTCACGAAATTCATCATCTATCCTTGCACAAATGGTATGTAATATATCTGAATCGCTAATAACAGTAAACTAAAATTGACATCCCAACCTATCTGACTGATAAATATGAATAGAGCTCTATTGAAACTCTGACGATAGCCTTGCGACATCTTCTTGCTTCACAAGCGCTATACTTTAAAGGGTTAAAACTATATTTTAATATTTTCCGCATGATTCATGACACTAAAGATGAGTGCTAGAGCAATATAATTTGCTGTCAACTTATTACTTATATACACCATCATTCATACTTGAGTCTTTAAATGCTATAATAGCACTTAAACATCCAATTATGAGCGATTAACATAATATGCGATTTGATTTTTATACGCCAAGTGAGATAGCTGTCATTTTGGGTGAGCGCCTAAAAACGCAGCGATTGGTACTCAATCTAACCCAAGCTACTCTAGCAGAAAAAGCAGGTGTTGGTGTCAGTACAGTGGCTCGCATTGAGTCGGGACAAGGTGGCACGCTAGATAATGTAATCCGGCTTGCCATTGCACTTGGTATGATTAATCATTTTGCCGAATTGTTTGACATCAAACCTAGCAGTATTGAAGACATTATCGCTAAACAAAACCCACGCCTGCGAGCATCAAATAAAGCTAGCGAGTAACGCTATGTACCAACCAATATCTGTTATTAATGTCTATTATAAAGGCTTTGGATCTAAACGTCTTATCGGTCAGCTCACAATGGACGGACGCCGCCCTGTATTTGGCTATGATGCGGCGTGGATTGCTGATGGTTTAGAGATATCGCCTATCGAGATGCCACTACGCAGTGCGCCTTATTATGGCAGTCATGCGTCCAGTCATTATCTTTGCGGTCTGTTGTCAGATAGCTTGCCTGATGGTTGGGGCATGCTGCTGATGGATAGGTTTTTTCGGAAGGTTATGGACAAACCTATACAGCAAATTAATGTTTTAGATCGCTTGGCTTATATTGGCGATTCAGCCATGGGCGCCCTGAGCTTTGAACCTGAGCATGATTTATCTGATGCTATTGATATGCCGGAGCTGACTTTAGCGAAGCTTGCGGCTGCCAATCAAACCATTCTATCGGGTCAAGACAGTGACATATTGGCTGAGCTTATCGTTATTGGCGGCTCCCCTCAGGGCGCTAGACCAAAAGCGTTGGTTTTATATGATGAGGCAAGTGATTTTATCACTACTGATTTAACCCGCGCAAACCCACCGGCAACACCTTGGCTTATCAAGTTCCCTGCTCAGTCTGAGCACAAAAGCGTCTGTCTATTAGAAGCGCTTTACGCTGATATGGCAAAACAAGCAGGTCTTAACATGCCAGCGCATCACTATTTTGATATTAATAACGACTATGCCGCGTTTGGGGTTGAACGTTTTGACCGAATAGGCGATCAGCGTGTGCATACTCATACGCTGGCAGGCTTATTAGACATTGATTTTCGCATCCCATCGCTAGATTATCTGCAGTATTTGCGCTGTGTGCGTATGTTAACTGGGTCACAAGCCGCGGTAGAAGACGGTTTTAGACATGCGGTATTTAATGTGATTTTTAATAATAAAGACGACCATAGCAAAAACTTCTCTTTTATGATGGACAAAGCTGGCAGGTGGTCATTAGCGCCCGTTTATGATCTTGCTTATAACTCAGGAATGAATGGTTATCATCAAATGGATGTGACAGGTGAAGCGAAGCACCCTACTCGATCTGACTTACTGAAACTGGCTAAAGCAGCTGATATTAAGAAAAATAAAGCTCAAGCAATGATTGATCAAGTAGCATCAGTCGCTGAAGCGTTTTTAACTATCATTGACAACTATGATATTGAAAAAGAGTTATCAAATAAGGTCGCTTGTGATATAAAAGATAACATTGAGCGGATGGCAAGTTGATGGCGTTATATAAGTTGTTAAATTTGTTGTTAAAATTAATAAAACAAATCCTATAGACCTTATATTTTAAGGATTAAGGTGTATTAGTCGATGCGTGGTGGGCGCACCAATCATTGTATTTAGACATCACCTCGCATTACCTAAAACCCTCCGACCCCCTATCATGACTAAGCGCTAGTCTTTATTAAACACTTTGAAGTATTCACCATTCTGGAAAAAAAGAGGCCGCTCCCAAAAAGTAAATATAGCTATATTTGAGCGTTCACTTTCTTACTCAGAGATTGGGATACTTTTAGTTTAGATAAAAAAGGCTTGCCCGCTCACATTGAAGCGGTAACCGATAACCATAAATAAAAGAACAGAACCTGCTACTTGCACTGTTACTTACTGACCCCTTTTGCCTTATTATTTAGCTGGATGACCCATGATCAAAAAGATAGTTTTAATAGTAGTCGTATTGGTGTTAGCCCTCGGCTTTTTTTACTTTGACCTCAATGAGTTGTTGACGCTTGAAGGTCTAAAGGGCTCAATGGCTCAGTTCAATCAATACCAAGCACAGACGCCTTGGTTGGTCATTGGTGGCTTTTTTTTAGCCTATATTGTTATTACCGCCTTATCCTTACCTGGCGCGGCGATTATGACTTTGGCGGCTGGTGCATTATTTGGGTTGGTGCAAGGTCTGCTTATCGCCTCTTTTGCCTCTAGTATTGGGGCGACATTGGCTTTTTTGACCTCGCGTTATTTATTACGAGACTCTATCAAACAGCGCTTCCCCGAACGCTTGGCCGCTATTGATGCTGGTGTGGAAAAAGAAGGGGGGTTTTATTTATTTACTCTGCGCTTAGTGCCGATATTCCCCTTCTTCTTGATCAATCTGTTAATGGGCGTCACTGCGATCAAGGCTCGAACTTTTTATTGGGTCAGTCAACTCGGTATGCTCGCAGGGACCTTTGTATTCGTGAATGCCGGTACCCAATTGGCGCAAATTACGAGCTTATCTGGCATTTTATCGTTCAACTTAATAGCCTCATTTGCGCTACTTGGGTTTTTTCCATTGATCGCTAAGGGCATACTCAATCTACTAAAAAAACGCCGCGTCTATAAAAACTATACTAAGCCCAAAACGTTCGATCGTAATATGATTGTGATTGGCGCTGGGGCTGGTGGACTCGTGACCAGCTATATTGCGGCCACAGTTAAGGCCAAAGTCACCCTCATCGAAGCAGGTGAGATGGGCGGCGACTGCCTGAACTATGGCTGTGTGCCCAGTAAAGCTTTAATCAAAAGTGCAAAAGTTGCCGAGCAAATGCGCAATGGCGAGCGCTACGGCCTCGATAATACCCAGCCAACCTTCTCATTCAAAAATGTCATGAGCCGCGTGCATAAGATCATCGCAGATATCGCCCCAAACGATAGTGTCGAGCGTTATACTGAACTGGGTGTCGAAGTCCTCAAAGGCTACGCCAAACTCATCGATCCATGGACGGTGGAGATTACGCTGAATGAGGGTGGCACTCAAAGACTCACCGCACGCTCCATTGTTATCGCAACTGGCGCGCGCCCCTTTATACCAGACTTACCAGGTTTAGAGGAGACGGGTTATGTGACAAGCGACACGCTTTGGGATACATTTGCTGAGCTTGAGGAAACTCCCAAAAAGTTGGTCGTCCTTGGCGGCGGCCCTATTGGCTCAGAGCTGGCACAAGCCTTTGCGCGCTTAGGCTCTAATGTGACGCAGATAGAGCGAGGCGAACGCCTGATGAAAAAAGAAGATAGTGAAGTCTCAGAATTTGCCCAGCAAGCGCTCATTAACAGTGGTGTCACGGTCTTAACTTCAAGGCAAGCGACACGTTGTGAGATACGTAATGGTAAAAAATATATCATCGTTGAGCCTCATGGTGATCATACAGATCAGCAAGAAACCGCTATTGAATATGACCAATTAATCTGCGCTGTAGGTCGTAGCGCCCGCTTAGAGGGTTATGGACTTGAAGCTTTGGGTATCGAGACCGAACGCACCATAAGCACTGACGACTATCTAGAAACCCTCTACCCTAACATCTATGCGGCAGGCGATGTCGCAGGCCCTTATCAATTCACCCATGTTGCCTCTCATCAAGCGTGGTATGCGGCAGTCAATGGCTTGTTTGGACAGTTTAAGAGATTCAAAGTAGATTACCGCGTCATTCCTTGGACGACCTTTATTGATCCAGAAGTGGCGCGAGTCGGTCTAAATGAGCAAGAGGCAATCGATAAAGGTATCGACTTTGAAGTGACTCGCTATGACTTTGCAGACTTAGATCGTGCGCTAACAGAAAGCGCGAACCAAGGCTTTATCAAAGTTATCACCCCAGCAGGCAAAGATAAGATATTAGGCGTCACCATTGTTGCTGAACATGCCGGAGACATCATGCCTGAGTTTATACTGGCTATGAAGCATGGTTTAGGGTTAAATAAAATACTTGGCACCATTCATATGTACCCTACTTGGGCGGAAGCTAATAAATATGCCGCAGGTGTTTGGAAACGCAATCATGCGCCCAAAAAAGTATTAAACTTACTTGAGAAGTACCATACGTGGCGCCGAGGTTAGTGATTTATATGAGCAGCCCCACTAAAAATATAGACCTGCTAAAAATATAGACCCGCTAAAAATATAAAACGATAATGAAACCTCAAATGCACGTAATGAACGCTTTGCTAGCTTCACCGACCTTTCAGACACTCCATCAATATAGTCGCTATAGCAGTTACGCTATCGCGCTTAGCTTTTGTCTAGGTATCTCTGCTAGTAGCGTCTCGACGACTCGCAGCGCAGCAGGTCGTAACGTACAGTCGTCTTGGGAGCAACTGTACGAGCGCGGCAAAAACCAAGACGTTTATTTTCATGCTTGGGGCGGTGATCCGCAGGTAAATGCTTATATTCAGTGGGCGGCAGACGCCGTTGAAGATAAATACCTAACGGCTATCATAAAACCAATACTAACGC
>Ga0208315_1001264_pt1 | contig 13398 bp, 21 predicted proteins | sample MalvireepMed_215_FD_184239 | JGI IMG/M metagenome (GOLD analysis project Ga0208315, IMG submission 184239) | Marine viral communities from the Global Malaspina Expedition - Malaspina viral metaG DeepMed_215 (SPAdes) (version 2) | ecosystem: Environmental > Aquatic > Marine > Oceanic | place... | reverse complement strand
ACCACAGGAAGTACCACACTAACAACTTCTCAGATACCATCACATACTCATACTATCACAAGACAGACTGGCTCTGGCGGCGGTTCTGGTGCTACTTTTGGTGGTGGTGCTGATAGTACCCATACAACCAGTGCAACAGGTGGGGGTAGTGGACACACTCACACAAGTACCACAGTACAACCCTACATCGTAGTTTATTTTTGGAAACGCACAGAATAATAAGGAGATAGAGAAATGGCAAGAGTAGTTGATGCTAAAGGAGTGCCAGTAGCAGATGCTGACCCAACTGTAGGAATGTTTGGTGGTGGTATTGGCTCTGGAAGAGGTGGTAGAGGTAATGTAAGTAAAAATACTGCTTACAAAAACTTTATGGCTGATAGAAATGCACACGCCCAGAGAAATAGAGGGAAAACAAGCACTATTAACATCCCTTTAGGTGGATTTGGTGGTGGTGGTAATAATGTAGGTTATGCTTGGGATGACTATGACCGACAAATGGCTCTTATGGATAAGATTGCTGAAATGACTTCACCTTGGTCTACTACTGGTACATTAGGTACTACTGATGTAGATTACGAGGGTAGGATGATTACCCAAGAACTATCTCCAGAGTTACAAGCAGAATATGATGCCTTACTTGCTCGTTCTGGCTTATCAAGAGAACAAGCTGCTGCGATGGGTGCTGACCCATACGAAATGCAACAATATTTATATGAACAGAATTTAGCATTAAAACAACCAGAACAAGAACAATTAAGAACGCAGACAATGGAAGCCCTACAAGCCAAAGGTATGTTGGGTTCAACTGGCGGTGCTGGAATGTATGGTCAAGTAGAAGAAGCCATACAACGCTCTAATGCTCAAGACTTTGCTGATGCTCTGATGCAATCACAAAGTTTAATGGATATGGAAAGAGCCAGAGGTCAGCAAGATTTATCTACAGCTATGGCTATGGGCGGTGTACAAATTCCATTCATCCAAGAGGGTAGACTTACAGGACAAGGAACACAAATTAGAAATGTAGAGGGTATTTCTGGAGCATCTGCTAATATAGCCAACCAACTTGCAAGTAGAGATTACGGCAAAAGAAAAGGTCTATGGGATATGATGGGTGGTGCTGGTAGTGGGGGTGGTGGACTATTTAGTAAGATTGTCTGTACTGCCATGAATGAAGATTATGGATTCGGTGCTTATCGCAATGCTATATGGCTTAAATATTCTGAATTGAATTACAAAGATAAGCCAGAGATAGAGAAGGGTTATCACGCATTATGTCTACCTATGTTAAGGATTCGTAAGAAGTGGTATGGTAAGCCTACATACGCTTGGCTGAAGCATGTAGTTAAACACAGAACTGCTGACCTTAAAGCTGAGATGTATGGCAAGAAGAGAGATAGAATTGGACAGGCTTGGAGATTTGTTCTTGAACCTCTATGTTATTTGGTAGGTAAAAGATTAATGAGGAGATAAATAATGGCAACATACGATTTTGAAGGGATGTTCGGAGATAGATATAGTACAGAACAGGCTATAAATAGTGCTATGTTCAATGAGGCTATGTCTTTTGGACAACTTGACCGCTCAAAATATGCTCCAATGACAGCGAGTACCTATGGTCAAGCATATATGGGAAGTGCTGGTATAGCTGGTTTATTGGGTGGACAACATCCAATGATGAAAAGACAGAACCTTCTTGATGAGATTCAAAAGAAATTCCCAGACCCTCGTACACCAGAAGAATTAAATGAACTTGCTGAAGAACTATCCAAGAATGGCTTTGGAGATTTAGCGATGCAAGTAAGACAGGTTTCTATGGAGATGGAGAAGAATGAGGCAACTAAGGCATATAATGCTGCATCTCTACTTAAACCAACAGCAGATGATTGGAAAAAGATTGGTAGAACACTTGAAGGTAGTGTTTTAAATACAGATGTAATAGATGCTTATTTAGGTATAGTAGAACCACAATTAGTTGCATACGATGATTCAACCTATAAGGGTGGTAAAGATAATTTTAATAGCAGAAGAAAATCACGCCTTGACGAAGTAAGGAATTTAATTCAACAGTTTGCAGATAGTTACCAAGGTGGTTTTAATAAAACACAGATAGAAGAGGCAATCGGTGATGATTCTGCTCTAACTGAAAAGTTTATAGAATGGATAGGAACACATGGTAATAGAGATGTGGCTGATAATCTATTAACAGCAATGGGTAGAATTGATACAGAAAAAGACACTACCACAACTGGAGTAGAAGCAGGTAGTGAAGCGAATCAAGGTGCTGGACAGGCAGTTGAAGTAAATGATACTAATTTTCCTATTACTTCTAAATGGACTAATAAGATTGCTCTTGCACAGAAGGAAAGATTAGATAGACTTGTTGATGAAGGTAGAATTTTACAGGGAGATGATTTAAAATTACATGAAGAATTAAAAAGAAGGTTTCCACCTAAAGTAGCTATGGCAACCCCCCTTACTGTTGATTCTTGGTGGACACCGTTAGGTGGTTCATATTAAATGGCAACTAAATTTATAGATGGCGTTGGTTTAGTTACTGTTTCTTCTAAGAAATCAAAAGAAGAAGTAGACCTAACCATGGACTACTATGAAAACATAGCACCTAGGTATCAAGAACTTGGTGGATTTGCTGCTGGTTTTAATGATACTGAGTCTATTATCTATAGATGGTGGGAAAATATCCATAAGACTGAAGATGAAGAAAAAGATACATGGTTCAAAGAACAAATGTCGCAATGGGGTAAGATGGTGGGTTATACAGATTCACAAGCCTTATTAAAATTCTATGATGATTTAGAAAAGATAAGACCACTAAACGCTGAAGAACAGGCTGACATAGAAGCTAATCATACAACCATGAAAAACTTTGAGGCTGATATGTATGATGCCTATGATAATCATAATGGTGATATTTCTGATGTTCAAAAGAAATATGGATATGATGAAGAAGAACTTGGTGTGATGAAAGGTCTTTGGGAATTTGGCAAGTTGGCTGCTACAAATCCAAGATATATGTTGGGTTCTCTTACAGGTATGATTGTAAAAGACCCAGAGTTATTATTATTAGGGTTTCTTAGAATACCAAGTTTAGCTGGTCAAGGTGCAGCAAGGTCAGCACAAATGCTACAAGCAACAAGATTGGCTCAAGCAGCAATTAAGATACAACCTAAATATGTACAAGGATTGTCAAGAGCAATGCAAAGTAACAGGGGTAGAGCAGTAGTCGGAAGGGCTGCTGAAGGTGCTACTTATGCTGGAACTTATGAAGCCTTACATGATTTAACATTCAATGGTCATATAAAGAAAGAGAATATAGAAAGAGGTCTGGCATTAGGTGCTTTATTAGGCTCTGCTTTTGGTGCTGTAACTAAAAGTACAGGTGCACATAGTTGGTTATTATCTAAACAAGGCTCTATAAATGCTGAGAAAAAGTTATCTCTTCTTAAAAATACAGGTGAAGAACTTAAATGGAGAGAGGTAAAAAAACCAGATGGCTCAAAAGGTGAGGCTCTAGGTTGGGATGTAGGTTGGCAAAGAAGGATGCAGGATTTACAGAACAGGATTGCCGAAGGCTATAAGTTTAACAAACAGGCAGTAGCACCAGATGGTACAAAAGGAGTTTGGGAGAAACCAGTTGAAAAGGAAGTAGTACCAGTTGATGCTCTAGGTTTAGAAACTAAGAATATAAGTTTTAGAGAAGTTCCAAATAAGGCAAAGTTACCAGAAGGGTTAAATCAGATTGATAGACATAATCTCTGGAAAGAAAGGGCAATATATGTTCAACAACAAGTAGATAAACAGAATTTGAATCAAATGACCGCAGGAGAAAGGGCTTTGGTAGAGTCGATTCCAGCAGAAGAATTGATAACAAGTATTATTAATAGGGGTAAATCAAAACTTCTTTTAGAAAGAAATAAAGATGGTGTAGCAAAATATACAAATGAAGAGGCATCTGCTCTTGCTGCTAAAGAAACAGCAAAGGATATAGAAAAAAATTCTTCAAAATTTCTTGAGAAAGAAGCAAAAGGTATGCCACCAGAACAAAGATATAACAGTCCTAAAAATACCCAATGGGGAACTAAAAGAGAAACAGCATTAGGAAAGGAGAAATTAACAGAGGTTAGGGGTACTGAGTCTTTTAGACACTTATTCAAGCCAAGACATGCAGACTTACCAATGCCTAAAGGAAAGCAAATAGCCAAGGCTGGTGCTATTGGTGGTGCAGCAGGTTATTACATCTTGGAAGATGATAAAACTTTAGGTGGAATACTTGGAATGACTGGTGCTGTACTTGCTAGAAGGCAATTAAGAGGAATTAATAGAAGTAAAGCCATGATGAAATTAAAACTCTATAGCACTATGGCTAAGAGTGAGGGCATCAAACATGTCTTACAAGCAGAAACTGGAAAGACTTTAAATGTACTTGCTCAAGTTTTAAAGGGCGAACACCCAACGATAGGTAATATAAAATTTCTAACATATCTTGAACATTTTAGTAAAAAAAATAAGGTTATAGATGGAATAGACTATGGTATTCAAGGTAGGCATAAACTACCACAAGATGTTCAAAATGCTCTTGATGCATATAGAAAATTAATGGAAACTTTTAGAAGGGCAGCAATAGAAGCAGGAGTTTTAAAGTCAGACCAGTTTATAGCAGATTATGTAACACATATCTATAGACTAGGTAAGAAACCACTAACAGAATCTGAAATTACGGCATTTCAAAAGAGATTAAAAGATAAAGGTTCTGACTTCACAAACTTTTCTAGTTTTGGTAAGCAAAGAAAAATTGTTGAAGATATAAAGACAATAGCAGAAACTGAAAACATTGAAACTGATGTATTTAAGATACTGGATGCTTATTCAAGGTCAATGTCAAAGGCTATTGCTGGTGCAAATATTGTAAGAATCCTACAACAAGATGCTGTATTACATGGTAAGAACGCATTTGGTGTAATCATCAAAGAGGGCGAGATGAATAGAATCTTGCGTATAGATGGTAAGTCTTGGAAGATGAAAGACTATGTTAGGCAAAAGTTAGGTTACGAAACAAGTAACCATCCAGCACTTAGAGATAAGTTAGTACATCCATTAATGAGAAATGCTCTTGATGATTTCTTTGCTCCAGAGTTGGCTACAGAAGGTCTGTTAAATAAAACAATCATTGTAAACAACGCTTTGAAGAGATTAGCAGTATCATTCTCTTTCTTCCACGCACAAGCATTGGTTCTATCTGGTGCTTATTCTGGATTCCTTGGAGAGTTATTACCACTTACTGCCAGAGGTAGAGCAGGTCGAGCAAGACTTAAAGAAATTAGAAAAATAATGAGAGGTGAATGGGTAAGTTATGGAAAAGATAAATTTGGAAAGCCTATCACTAAAAAGAATATACATGGTGATGAGGTAACAGGTGAGATATATGGTATAGACAAAGTAAAAGAGTTGGCTGATGCTGGTGTTGGTTTAGGTATGAAGGCTAATGAATTTGTTGATGCTGGTTATAATACTGTTAAAGCCTTAATGGATAAACACGCACCACCTTTATCAAAAATACAAGGAAGTATTGATAAGTGGACTTGGGATAAGACTCACGATATAAGTAAAGCATTTGCTTACTTTACAATGAAACAAAGAATGATGAGTACCACGCCCAGAGGTATTGGCAAGATAATGCCATTCATTAGTAGGATGCGTGGCAAGGATTTAGGAAAATGGGAAGCATTGAGTGAGGCAGAGGCTAGTGAGATTGCTGCTTCTTTTGTAAATGATGCTTTTGGTGGACAAAGACACGCCAAGTTAGCAATGGAATGGCAGAAGAAAGCCATAGAAAATGCTAACAATCCAAAAGGTCAGATGTATCAATGGTTGGCTTTATGGACAACGCCATCAAAAGCGAAGTTAAGTAACCTAGCATTGTTCTCACCAGACTGGACAGTATCAAACCTTAGAATTGGATTCAGAGGTATGGGTATGACCAAAGACTTATTTGGGAAAATAGCTAAAGGGGAGAAATTCACGCCTAGAGAAATGGCAGAATGGAATCTTTATATGGGTTACTGGGTGAGAGCATTGGCTTCTACATCTGCATTAGCGTACATATTACACTCATTAATTACTGATGAGGATGACCCAGATTATAAGCCATTCGATTTCAATGAGTTTTGGTACACAGGTAGGCTTAATATAGGTGCTGGAGAAGAGATTGTGGTGTCAAAACAGATTGCAGAACCACTACATTGGTTGGCAAATCCAATACACACCTTCCTTAATAAGACAGCAGCAGCACCAAAGATAGGTCTTGAAGCTATTATGGGAAGAGAATGGGTTTCAATGAAACATGGTGATGCAGAAAGATTATGGTTTAGAGGTGGTCAAGTTACAGGCAGATACTTAGATATGTCAGACCCTCAACAAATGAAATGGTGGGTGGGAAATAAATTTACGCCCATATCGTTTAATAAACTTACTAGAGCAATAAGACAAGGTGAAGATTGGAAAGAAGAAGTTATACCTAGTATGTTTGGTGGAGTAGGATTCCCTACTTATCAAAGACCGTTAGAAAAATAATATAATAAAGGAGTAAGATATGGCACATCCAAGAGATGTAAGAATAGCAGAGTTACAGGCTCAAATGGAGGCTGCTAAAGCTGAGATAGCACAGTTAAAAGCTGATGAGCAGACTGAGATAGCAGAGGATAAGAAAGCTATGAATCTCAAGGCTGCTGCTGGAAATGAAACAACAGCAATAGGATTAGATGGTGAGAGAGGGCAAGATGGTAGTTTATTAGAAGCAGGAAGTGGTATGGATTTAACTGGTCAGAATGAGGGTGGTAAAACCAACTCTTTAGGATTACCAATGACTAGAGAAATGACTGTTGATGAAAAGAAGTTATTTGATGCGTTAGTGGCTGGTGATGAAATGACAGAGGAACTACAAACCATAGCCAACAATATGACGGAGCAAGATTTTGAAGATACAGGTATACCAATAGTAGCTAAAAGTCCACTAGGTTACTATGATGATGGCGAATGGGTATCTTATTTTCCGAAGGAAGATAAAAAAGGCGACATTGCTGGTAGTTCTGCTGATTTAGGAAGTGGAGAAACTGGTGAGCATGGAAGTGGTATGAATATTTCTGGAGTTGAGGTTGAAGAAGTTGAAGATGATGATGCTTCTATTAGAGATGTTACTGATAAAAGACCTATGAACCTTCCTCAAATTGATGTTGGTGAAAGTGATGTTGAAGAAGATGTTGAAGAAGATGTAGATACAAGCCGAGTAGAAGAGGGTAGAACTGCTGATGAATCAGAAAAAGATACTGATGGTAGAAGAAAGGCTACTGAAATAGAGAATCTTAGAGGTGAGAAAGCAGGTTGGGAAATGAAAGAAGGAACAAACTTCTGGAGTGTAAACGAAAAAGACCCTTACTGGAAAACTGAAGAGGGATATGAAGAGGCTGTAAACCTATATGGAGATAAGCCTAGTTGGCTTAAAGCACAAGATGTAGGAACTCTAGTCTACAATCCATCTACAGGTGAATATGAAGAAGTTGAGCAAGAAGAGTTTGTAGATTTATCACCTAAGAAAAGACCTAGCCTCTAATTATGGGGATGCTGACTGACGATGAGCGAGAAACCATAGATGCTTTGAAAAGAGCAGGGTTTGGTGATGATGATATAGCAGCCATTATGGGAAATATTGCCGTTGAAACTGGAAATACATTTGACCACACTCAAAAACAGAAAGGTGGTGGTGGTGGATATGGTCTATTCCAATTTACAGGTAGGCATAAAGATGATTACTTTGATTGGATAAAAGGCAATAAGATTCCAGATACTCATTTCAGTCAAGCTAAATTTGTTCATGATAATATTTACGCCACAGGGGAATACGGGCACGATTTAGGGTGGAGAGCTAGGGGAGTACTACAGGAGTCATTAGATGAGCCTGTACCCACACCTATGGCTCTCTCACAGGGTGCTCAAGATAGGGTTGAGGTAAGTAAAAAGACTAGAACCTTTGCTAATGTCTATGAAAAGGCTGGAAAGCCTCACATGAATCGTAGATTAAAGGCTGCCCACGACTGGAATAAGAAGTGGCGTGAAGAGGAACTCTATTAAGATACCTTGTTTGTGGCACAAGTACAAGGTAGAAAACTCGCATCTTAGGCTAACTAGACCCTGCCTGTTGGCTTGTACATACCCGCAGCAACGACAGTTAATAAATCCATTATCATCCATTGAATTGGGGGAGATGATAATGCAATGATGTACTCATTGTCGGAAGTTACCCCCTTGAAATTATGTCTTTGGCATCCTTAAAGGTTGGTCTAACTGTTCAACACTTAATTCTACATTAAGTGCAGCAATTTTCATCAAGGCAGAACGAGATATATTATATCTTCGAGCCTTTGCATTAATGAAATCCAAATCTGTTTTATTTACTTTAACATTAATTTGATGTGTTGCCTTCTCAGTCATCGTCTTACCTTTGTAATTAAATTACCTTTATTATACACTTTATATTTTGTATAGGCAAACTATTCGTATGGAGATTTAGGTGGCTTTGGTGGTAATCTTTTTTCTTCCTCTTTAACCCACCTGTTTATAAGTTCTGATTGCTGTTTCATAGCATCAGTATGCTGATTAAACATTCTTTGATATTCAGAGTCCTCTTCAAAATTAATCAATTCATCTTGTGCATCGTGTAACTTTGCGTGTACACATTTTTCCTTATCTGGAATCCAAGCCTGTGTAGGAAACTTATCTCGTTCCTTACACGCTGCTATTACTCTCTTATATTGTTTACTGTTGAAGTCCGTCATTTTTGTGCATTTGTTCATCTAATGCAGGTTGAGTTATTATATTCATCTCTTCTATCTTTGCTTCAAATTCACTACAACTTGATAGCATTACAACAAGTAATAAAAGCCAAACACAAAATCCTGCATAATATAATTTCATAATTTACATACTCCATCTTCACAGTCATCATCATTAGTAGTTATTATATACTCTTCTGTTCTATTTAGTTTCTTACTTGGCAAGTTGGTTAGATTTGCTACTGTGAATTGCTCCAGAATCTCATCATCCGTTCGTTTGTTTAATCTTTTTATATATTTATTATAGGCATCTTCAAACGAATATCTTAATACTGCTGCCCTCTTGGCATAATCTTCTGCTAACTGTTCACACATCTCCCCTCTTGTCATTATCCATCTCCATCATCTTAAATAGTATTCTTGGTTCATTACTATATTTCTTAATAGCAAAAACCTCAACTACTTGTCTATCATCTATAAAATAAACACCATTCAATGAGTCTAATATTGCTTTGATATAATTATCAATATCAGAATTATTATTACAATAGGTGTTCTCACCTGCTAGTCTTTTCTTTTTTGACCAAGACTGAGGTATCTTAATCATAAACTCTAGGGAAACACAGACTAGGTTTTCACAGGGTGTCGTGTCTAACTCACCTGTAAGTGCTTCCATATCTTTTTTGAACTGAGTGTACTTCTTAGGGTAGTATGTAGACCATCTACTTACCCTAGGTCTTGCTGCGGGAACTGGATTAATGTCAAACTGATGTGAGATAATCTGGGTTTTCATATCTAAAAGACTCTAAGTGTTCAACTGCCATACTTAACAAGAACCTTATTTGCATATCTCTTGGTTCATCTTCCTCTCTTGCTAACTCTAGTGCTTCTTTGCACAGTTCTAAAATCTTATCTAATGATTGTTCCTCATTATAATTATGTACGCTAGTTCCATACCATTCTTCATCTTGTATGCTCATACTGTGGGTACTTCTTGCTTTCCTTCTTCTTATTTAAAATCTTTTTAGGAAGAAACATCACGCTATGACGGACTGCGTGATGTAGTTTATTTCTAATTGGGTGTGGCTTCTTATGACTCATGCCTGTCGCCATTATCTTTCATTTGTTCCTCTATCTGTTTTTCGATAAAGAAACGAGCCTTGCGTAAATCCTGTATTTGCCCGACTTTATTGCCACGATGTTTGTGTTGCCATCTGCATAAATACTTCACTGCTGATGCCGTCAAATAATCCATCTGTTGGTCGATGATAAAATCAATAACTTCTATTCTTTTCCCGACCTTATAGTAGTCGGGGGAAATTGAGTCGCTTGTTTTATCAGCCACCTATCCACCCAAAAAACATAGCCACTACAACAATCGCTAGGAATACTGTAAGGCTTTTGTTCTTTAATACTTTGTCAATTAACTCTTGGTAGTTCATTCGGACAACTCCTTTCTTACATCATCATCCAGCAAACGCCATATAATCAACGCTGCTAATAAACCAACCAAACCAGCAGAGCCAAGTTCATGGACTATACCGATGATTGTGCCTATCACATTACCACCTAAGAAAGGCACTGAATGACCGAATACAATCTGTAGCACGATTGCCAAACTAATCAATTTAATACCTACATTTATACTTGCATCTGCGATGCTCATTACTTTATCTAACATTCTACTCTCCTATATTGATAAACTTTCTACATATCATACACTATAACTTCAGACAACCTAACAGTCCATTCCTGTGCATAATTCTCTGTGTTCTTATGACGGCACGAAGTTGTTGTAACTCTAACCATTCCTTTTCATAAGGTGGCTCAACTTTCCTTTCATCATTAATAATATCTCTACAATTTAAACAGGCATACACACCTTGAATATCCAAGGGCTTCATACCATTACTGTTTAAGTGCATAAATTCTACGCTGTTGTTTTCGGGCATACAGCCTTCCAACATAACTTGGCAGGGTTTATCTTTACTGCTTCTAATGTACTTACTTTCCATAAGTATGTTGGATTTTACCATATATCTAACTCGGTGTCGGAAAATTTAGAGTAATCACCTTCAAATTTACATTGAACGAATCCACTTTGACCCATTCTGTTCTTGGCTATAATGATTTCAGCCATACCTTTCTCTGTTGATGCTTCTTTTGTGTAGTATTCATCTCTATAACACATCATAATTACATCAGCATCTTGCTCAATCTCACCAGACGAGCGTAAATCACTCATAAGAGGGCGTTTGTTTCCACGATACTCTACCCCACGGCTTAATTGAGATAATAGAATTACAGGTATGTCTAGTTCCTTAGAGAGATATTTTAATTCTCTTGTTATGTTTCCTAGTTCACTTACTTCTTTTGATTTATCGTACTTCATTATCTGTAAATAGTCCACAACAATCAAACCAAGTTCGTGTTGTCCATGTAGTTGTCTTGCTTTCACTACAATATCTTCAGCAGTTATACCACCCTTATCTATTATAGTCATATTCTTATTACCAGCCTGTGCTAATGCTTTATACCATCTATCGTTTTCATCTTCAGTTAGTTGATTTCTTTCTACTTTCCATAAAGGAATATTAGTTTCACTTGATACCAGTTTCATCATCAGTTGTACTTGAGTCATCTCTAATGAATAGAATAGTACACTCTTGTTCTTTGATATATTGTTAGCGAAGTTCATAGCCAATGTAGATTTACCCATACTTGGTCGCCCTGCTATGATGGTTAGAGTTCCATTCCTTAGACCATTGAGTAGTTTATCAATGGATTCAAAACCAGTTGATAGACCAGCACCATTCTTTTGTAGGTCATCTATGTAGTCTATTGTCTGCGATACAATGTGTTGCATACCATCTTCATGGGCATCAGCCAAGTCAGACTGAAGTTTCTGTATTTTGTCTGCTGACTTTTGATAGTTGTTGTATGAGATATGTTCTTTTAAATCCTCTATCTCATTACAGATTCTTGTAGTCCGAATGTGTTTAGCATAGGTATCAATGTTCTCTATACCAGTACAGTTATTGGCTAGTGTACCAAGATAAGAAAAGGTAAAGTCATTGGCTGCACCAACCTTTCGTTCTATGTAATCTCTAGTTGTAAGTATATCTATTTGTTCTTCCTCTTTAAACATAGATATAAGATAGTCATAGCACTTGCCTAACATCTTATCAGAGAAGTCAGAAGAAACTAGACCAGTTGCTCTTACTCTAGGGATAACAGGATTGATTAATAAGCCACCTATAACTGATTGTTCAGCATCACTAGAGTTCATTTAAACCTCTCCATCTCTCCACAGAGTTCTGCACCATCTTCTACTCTCCACGCATCTCTAGGATTAAATTCTTCATTAAGTATTACACTTGTATAAGCAACACCAATAAGATTTAAAAGCCATTCTGCGTTTACTCTTATATACTCTGCGTTCTTATCATCTTTTTTCTCATGTTTTAAATGTTCTATTAAGAGTTTTAGAACTTTGGTATTTAGTTCATCAGTTGTCATTTAAACTTCTCCATATTTCTTTTGCTATTTAGAAATTTACTATCCTTAGGAATATGAGGTATTCCTAATTTAAATCTTAAATCTAAATACGGCAAGAAGATATATTTTAAATATAAATACACAAGAAAACCCTTAATTGATTTATTGCTTTTGTCTAGTTCTAGTTTCATAGTTCATTCGCATCCACTTTTCTTATTATCTCTTGAGCAACATACCAACCTAAACGCAATGGTACTTTATCTTTAATTCTTAAAGTAAACATAAATCCAACTGCTCGATAGAATTTCTTTGCTGGAAAATATAATTCCAGTACAATATAATATCTTAATACAACAAGTAAGCAACATAATCTTAGATATAATATTCTTGCCATAGTATTTTCTTTAAACCTCATTTTCATTTACCACCCCCAATATGCTTTAATGCAAAGTTCAACCACTCTCTGCTTTTGAGTTCTTCTTTAGATGTGGGTCTGTGATAACCCTTAGGTCTGCCATGTTTATTATTAGTTCTTTTCAATGGCATAAAGACTTTCTCTGGCGAGGTGTATTTCAATAACCTACCTCTCGCAGTTGAGGTGCTAAACTTCATCTTATGTTTAAAGTTTAATCTCTTTTGTGCTTCTGTAACTGTCCACTTAGTTCCATCATCTAATGTGAACACCCGAACCCACCTATCTTTAGACGGATTCAAGGTGTACTCATCACTCTCCTTTGCCTTGGCTGGATAGGATGGTATCTTCACCAAGGTATATCCTCATCTTCTTCAGCGACTTTAAAATCAGATGTTGATTCAACCACTCCATCTTTAGGTTTGAAACTAAAGGTTAAGGCTGGTGCTTTTGGGTTAGCATCTTCGCTTCTCTTCCAAGCAGAAACATAGAACTCCTTACCATCTATATTTGCTACTCCTGTGAAGTGAGGGTGGCGTTCAGTTTCACGCCTGTCATTCTTCCAAATACTACCTCTGTTTGTGTTGTCGTAACTATCAACCATACTACTTTCTCCTTACATTAAATAATAAAGTGGACTCTTTC
>Ga0208315_1001253_pt1 | contig 13489 bp, 10 predicted proteins | sample MalvireepMed_215_FD_184239 | JGI IMG/M metagenome (GOLD analysis project Ga0208315, IMG submission 184239) | Marine viral communities from the Global Malaspina Expedition - Malaspina viral metaG DeepMed_215 (SPAdes) (version 2) | ecosystem: Environmental > Aquatic > Marine > Oceanic | place... | reverse complement strand
ATTCTACAGGCTCGTTAGGTATTCAGGCTGGGAACCAGCCTAAAAAGGTAGCTTAGGCTTTCTTTTTGAAACTCCTTCAAAACGCGCAGCGTTTAGTGGGAGTTGTTCATTTGTTGAATTTTGTCTTCGGTGGCAGAAATTGCTTTTCTACAACGGCCGAGTCGTGCATGAGTGGTTAAAATTTCCTGATTAAGCTTTTGTGCTTGCGCAGGTGATGCTTTTTCCATTTGTAACTTACGCTCTTCAATCATTAATACCAGGCGGCGCTCAAATTCATGGTTTTGTTTAAGTTCATCATATAATTCGTGGGATGATTGCATGATTTTTTGCACCGCTTGTTTGTAAACAGGCTGTTTAGCACGAGGCTTATAATGACTTTTATTTTCTTTCACCCAAATAGGAGTCGATTTAATAACATTAAATACCGCTTGTACTTGGCTGGCAATGCGCTCAAGTGCATAGGTGTAAGCATGACGGTGATCGCTCGGTGGTAGGCTGGCTATTTCATCTTCTATTTCTACTACGTAATCAACCAAGTTCATGCTTTTGGTGCTAAATACGGCTCTGTCAAATAAGCTTGGCTGTGCCTGCATATAACGGTTTTTAGCAAATAATTTTGCTTTATCAAATTGCTCAGCTTGTTGCTTAAGCGTAGCAACTTGTTGGCGTAGTTTGTCTAAAGCAGCAGATTGCATATTAAAAGTATGCCTCGTAAATTAGTTTTAATGCTAAAAGTATAACCATAGTATTAAATACTGGGCGAATAAATTTACTACCAAAACGAATCGCTGAATGTGCGCCAAACCATGCACCAAGCATGATAAAGAAGCCCATTGTAATTCCCAGTAAAAAGTTAACATGGCCAAGTGCAACAAAGGTGATCAGCGAGATAAAGTTAGAAACAAAATTCATTGAACGCGCCAAACCACAATTGAGTAGCAAACTCATTTTATAAAGCATACCGTTTGAGGCAGTCCAAAAAGTTCCCGTTCCAGGCCCAGCTAAACCATCAAAAAAACCTAGGCTTAATCCTTGTAGCCACTGTTTTACTTTTATTGTGCGGGTTAATTTAGGCAGATCATCACTTTGTGTGGTACTTAAATTACCAAACAAGCTGTAGCAAGCCACTAAAATAATAATAATGGGTAAGAGCTTATTTAAAAACTCGATACTTAAATGATCAACAATAAGTGTGCCTAACAAAGCACCTATGGCGGTAGCCATAATAGAAGCAAACCAAAATCGTGGGTTAAATAGTTGTTTTTTATAATAGGTGATACTGGCCGTTAACGAGCCAAAACTGGCGGCCAATTTATTAGTGCCAAGCGTTAAATGAGGAGGTAATCCTGCCGTTAACAGTGCTGGTACAGTGAGTAATCCACCGCCGCCAGCAATAGCATCAATAAAGCCAGCTAAAAGTGCAACGCCACATAAAATAGCCCAAGTTGTTGGGTCGAGTGCAAGTTCAAACATCAGTAATCTATTTGTCTTTTAAAAGGTGGTAAGGTGTCAAGCATGGCTTTGCCATATCGTTTGGTGACTAGGCGTCTATCTAAAATAGTTATTGTGCCTGCATCACTTTCTTTACGCAGCAGTCTACCACAGCTTTGTACCAATTTCTTTGCTGCGTCTGGCACGGTTATCGATAAAAACGGATTACCGCCTTTACTTTGCACAAACTCCGCTTGTGCTTCTTCTATTGGCGAGGTGGGCACCGCAAATGGAATTTTGGTAATAATTAGGTTTTCTAAATACTTCCCAGGTAAATCAAGCCCTTCAGAAAGACTTTGGGTACCAAATAAAATACTGCCCTTGCCTTCATCAATATTTTTAGTATGTAATTTGAGTAAAGCTTCTCGTGACATTTCACCTTGTACTAATAAGTTAAATCCTTTTGTTCTAAGAAACTTACTTACATGATCCATTTGCCAGTAAGAGGCAAACAACACTAAATTGGCTTTTTTAGTGTTTAGATACTCGGGTAGTGTTTTAGCAATATGATCGCTAAACTCTTTATCTGTTGGCTCTATACTTGAGGCCGGAATGCGTAAAGTGGCTTGTTTTGGGTAGTCAAACGGAGAGGGGACTTTAATAAATTTAACGCCTTCTTCTTTAGCAAGACCGCTTTCATAGGCAAAATGATCAAATGAGCCCAAGGCGCTCAAGGTAGCTGAACATAACACGGCTCCAGCACATTCGTTCCACAGCTTATCTTTTAAATAATAACCGACTTCAATAGGACAATCGCTAAGCAGGTGATCATGATGGCTTTTATATTCAAGTCGTTTTATCCAACGCGCATGCGGCGTGCCTTCGCCTTTAGTAGCGTAACTAAACCATAATTTATTAAGTTGTTCTAACCGGTTTATGTATTGCCCACTTTCAGCCAGAATGGGGTCGGCAACATAAGGTTTAATATCACCGTCGCTTACATCTTGTGTGAGGGTGTCGTGCATTTTATTTAAACACCGTAATGCATCAAGCGTGGCTTCGCTAATATCTTTTGCTTTTGCGTGTAACGATTTAGGGATTTCACCATGTTCAAAGCGATAGGTATCGTCTTTTGAATATTCAAAATCAGCGTTGTCGAGTATATCGCGCACCACTTTTAAATCTTTGTTAGCATCGTTAACGCTATCGCATAACTTAAAGTTTTGCCCAATACCTTTTTGACCCACTAACACTTTGGCCATTTTGCCACTGAATTTAGTAAGTTTGTCGAGCCAATCTATCGTGCCTTTTATTGTGGCGGCGGCAGATGAAAAGTCGCGGGTAATATGTGCAAGGTGGTGCGCTTCATCGATTACATAAATGGTATTGTCGGGCTCGGGTAAAATTTTTCCGCCCCCTAAGTCTAAATCGGCTAACAGTAACGAATGGTTTATAACCAATACATCCATTTGCATTAACTGCTGGCGAGCCAGTTGAAAAGGACATGTTTGGTGTGCTTTCATCTGGCGTTGGCAGGCATGCTTATCACAAGCAATGAGCCCCCATACTCTATCAGGGATGGTATCGGCCCAGCTGTCTCTATCGCCTTGCCATTTTTTATTGACATAGGCATCGTAAAGTTGCTTTAAGCACTTAGTTTCCATATCGCTTAATGGCGATGTAAGGGTAGGCATAAACTCCATTTGAGTTTGGCTATCGCTGTTTAGTGCATTATGAAGTTTGTGTGCACAAATATAACGTTGACGACCTTTGACTAAATCAAATTTAAAATCGAGCCCTGAGTGCTTTTTAAAAAACGGCAGCTCTTTAGCGATTAATTGCTCTTGCAAAGCCACAGTAGCCGTAGAAATAACCAGTTTCTTTTTTTGTGCTAATGCCAGTGGCAGAGCGCCTAGGCAGTAAGCTAATGACTTGCCTGTGCCTGTGCCTGCTTCAATAACACAAATACGTTGTTTTTTATGGTATTCACCGGCTAATGTTTTGGCGATTTCAGCAACTAAATAGTTTTGACTACTGCGAGGGCGGTAATCGCTTAGGTTATTTGCAACATGCTGGTGTACTTGTCTAATTGTTTTTTTAAGTGAGCTCGATAGCATGTGATGATTAACCTAAAATATGTATATAATTACAGTGTATATATTAAGTGGGATCGAACATTGACACAAGCAATCTATCAGGGCTTTATTTTATCAAGGCAACAATACGCGGCTAAAAATGCACAAGGGATCACCTTGTGCTATTGGTTGAGCTCTGAGCAAGGCCCGATAAAAGTGACGATTGAAAATCAGCAAGCGCTGTTTTTCATCCCATTGGCTGAGCAAGATACTGCAAGTGCTTTACTGGCTCAGGCAAATATAAAAGCGCAGTTTAATAAGGTTGAGTTGTGCCATTTTAGTGGCAGCGAATGTGTGGCTTGTTACTTCAACGACATACATAGTTTATATACTGCGCGAACTCTACTAGAACAAGTAATGCCAATTTATGAGGCCGATGTACGCCACAGTGACCGCTTTTTAATGGAGCGCTTTATTAAAGGAGGTGTGTGGGTAACCGGTAATGCCAAAGCTCAAAACGGCTTTATTGAAATTAGTGACGCAAAGTTAAAAGCAAACAAAGATTACACGCCAACGCTTAAGTCTGTTTCTTTGGATATAGAATGTAATGGGGGCGGGGTGTTATTTAGTGTAGCACTGGTGGGAAATGGCTTAGATTGTGTATTGATGATAGGGGAGCCGCAGCAAAGTGATTCGACATTTGAAATAGACTGGTGCTATGACGAAATTAACCTGCTTACCAAGTTGCAGCAGTACATTATAAATAACGATCCTGATGTTATTATTGGTTGGAATGTTATTGATTTTGACTTTAGTTTATTGCAAGAACGCGCTGAGGCGTTAGGGCTTGCCCTTAACTTTGGCCGAGATAATCAACCTTTATATATTAATAAAGGCCATTACACCCGACTGACTCTTCCAGGGCGGTGCGTCATTGATGGCATTGATACATTAAAAAATGCCACTTACCGATTTGACAGCTTTTCATTAGCCAATGTTGCAGAGCGTGTGCTTAACGAATCTAAATTAATAAAAACCGACAACCGACTAACTGAAATTGTTCGTCAATTCAACGAAGATAAGCTCGCGTTAGCGGCTTATAACCGCCAAGATTGTATTTTAGTTAATCAAATTTTCGAAAAATTAAAGCTATTTGAATTTGCCATTGTCAGAACCAAAATAACAGGGCTTGAGCTGGAGCGCATGGGTGGCTCGGTTGCCGCATTTACAAACTTATACTTACCTCTGTTACATCGCAGTGGTTATGTTGCTCCCAATTTAGGCGATCATGGGCTCTCATTTGAGAGCCCTGGTGGCTATGTGATGGAGTCGACCCCAGGGCTGTATAAAAACGTTTTGGTACTTGATTTTAAAAGCTTATACCCTTCAATTATGCGTACGTTTTGTATTGACCCGCTAGGTTTAATAGCTGGATTAAACGCACCAGAGCAAGCGGTTGAAGGGTTTAATCAGGCGTTATTCTCAAGAACGCAGCACCATCTACCCAAATTAATTGCACACCTCACCCAAACACGCCAAGAGGCAAAAGACACTAATCAACCTATGCTCTCACAAGCGATTAAAATTATTATGAATAGCTTATATGGCGTACTCGGCTCTAAGGGTTGTCGGTTTTACGACCCCCGTTTATCGAGTTCTATCACGTTACGTGGCCATGAGATAATGCAAACAACCCGTAAATGGATAGAAGCGCAAGGCTTTGAGGTGATATATGGTGATACCGACTCTACGTTTGTAAAACTTAGTGAAGATACCAGTCCTGAGCAATGCAACGAAATTGGCTGCCAACTTGTTCATCATATTAATACCATGTGGCAAGCTGATTTAAAACAACGCTATGATTTACAAAGTTATTTAGAAATTGAATTTGAAACTCATTACAGTCCGTTTTTTATGCCAACTATACGAGGTAAAAAAACAGGTTCTAAAAAACGTTATGTTGGTCAAGTAACAAAAAACAATGAAAAAAAGTTGGTCTTTAAAGGTATGGAAACAGTTCGCAGTGATTGGACTGAATTTGCACAAGAATTTCAAACACAATTATTTGAGACGTTATTTACTGACAACTTCGAAATACAACAACTGCACGATATTATAAATAGCTACACTCAAAAACTTTATAATGGTGAGTTCGACCGTAAATTAGTATATAGAAAGCGGTTAGGGCAGCACCTTAACGATTACATCAAAAATATTCCTCCTCATGTTCAAGCTGTTAAAAAATATAAAGCGAATCATCCTGAGTTTGAAATAAAACGCGGGCAGGTGATTGAATATGTTTACGCAGTAACCGGCGCTGAGCTTTATAACGGTAAAAACATTCTGAACTACCCACTGTACATTCAAAGACAGCTCGACCCTGTTGCGCAAATGATATTAAGCGCATTAAACACAGAATCTGAATCTACACAAGCCTCGTTGTTTTAGCTTAACTATGAGCTTAAAAAGTCTTTTATAGTTAATTATTCGCCTATAAACGTCAAAGGCGAATAAAAAATTTAAAGGTAAATTAACAATTGTGGCCTTGGTTACAATTTTATCTAAAAAGAATACAAAGCGTAATTTAAAAAATCATTTATTCAAACTATTAAAAATCAATTGGTTACCATGATGTTTTTTTTCATTCTCAAGTTTGTTTCTAAATCGTATCCATAAATTAATTTAAAAAACTAATAAAATACCGCCAAAAATGATAATGAAAAGTCATGCAAAGTGCTTTTAAAGTTAATTTAATGTTGACCTTCTTGTGTTTGAAGTATTATCATCTGAAGCGTGATCACAAATTAATTAACAAGGTGTGATCAAAAAAATACAAAAACAAATAGTATTCTAGGGAGAATCAAATGTTAAATAACAAAGTTTCAAAAGCAGTTCGCTTAGCGATTGCTTTTGGTGCAGCATCTACAGCTGCTTTCTCAGCAAATTCATTTGCTGCAGAAGAAGGCGCAGAAAAAGTTGAACGTATCGAAGTGACTGGTTCACGTATCAAACAAGTTGATATGGAAACGGCATCTCCGGTAACTGTTATTACGGCTGCAGATATTCAACTATCTGGTGAAGCGACAGTTGCAGACGTGTTAAATAACTCGTCTGTAAACAGCTTTGGTTCATGGCGTGGTATGTCTGGTTATGGTGCAGGTGCAGCTGCAACTTCAAATGTAAATATGCGTGGTCTTGGTGCAAATTACACACTTGTGCTATTAGACGGCCGTCGTATGCCTGGTACTAGCTCTTCATCAGGTGCAGCAGCAGATACATCGCGTATTCCTATGGCAATTGTTGAGCGTATTGAAATTCTTCGTGAAGGTGCATCTGCGGTATACGGTTCTGATGCGGTTGCTGGTGTAATTAACATCATCACTAAAAAAGATTTTAATGGTTTAAACTTCACATATGACACAGAGTTACCTTCAGTAGAAGGTGGCGATACTAATCGTTTCTCAGTGACTGGTGGTTATGCATCTGATAAAGGTAATATCACATTAACGTATGAGCACTATAAGGCAGATGCCGTTTATGACCGTGATATCTGGGAATTAGATTCTGAATTATACGGTGCATTCTCGTCTTACAGCTCTGTTCCAAATGGTCAAGGCAAAGATTCTAAAAACTGGTACTCAGCAGACTTATGTGATGTTGCAGATAATACAGTACCAAGTAGCGATGGCCGTTGTTTATATAGTTATGGTGCGGTGACTAAACTTTTCGCGGATGCACAACAAGATTCAATCCTTTCAAACTTTAAGTATGAGTTAACTGACGATTTATACTTCCGTGGTCGTGCAAGTGCATCAATGTCTAAGACTGATGCTCGTTATGCAGGTACACCAGTATCAACAACAAAACCGACTATGTATGCTGATAACCCTATGAACCCATACGGTGAAGATATTTCACTAAGCATGCGTTCTGCTAACTTGGGTAACCGTGATACTCGCGTTGAAATTGCTAACATCGATTTTGTTGGTGGCTTAGTAGGTTATACTGATATTGGTAACGGATTTGACTGGGAAATCAATGCTCAGCGTAGCCGCTCTACAACTGAATCGTTCAACCGTAATCTAATTAATGATCCACTTGTACAATCTTTAATCGATACAGGCGAGTACGATATCTTCAATACTACAGGTATGGATTTTGCTTCATGGGATGCACAAATGGCAGAGCTTTATGCTGGTGCAGCTCACATGGGGACCTATAAAGCAGAGTTTGAAAGCACTCAATTTGACGGTTTAGTTTCTACAACGCTTGTTGATAATGAATCATTTACTTTAGCAGGTGTAGTAGGTGCCGAATTTGAAACTATCGACTTCACTCAGTATTCAGATCCTCTATCTGCTTCAGGAAATGTGTCAGGTGGTTCAGGTGGTGATGATGTATTTGCAACTCGTGACCGTACTTCTAGCTACTTAGAGCTACAAGCTGCTTTCCCATTCGGTTTAGATTTAAATGCTGCGGTTCGTTACGATAAATATGAGCAAGAAGGTGACGTAGGTGCATCAGTTGTAGAAGGTGAGTTCGATAACGTAACTACTCAACTTGGTGCTGCTTGGCGTATCACTGATGACCTATTAGTACGTGCAAGCTGGGGTGAGTCTTTCCGTGCTCCAAACATGGGTGAGATGTTCTCTAGCCAATCGTTAAGCTTTGAAACAAACTACGATACACTTTGGTGTGATAATCAAGGTAACGCTGCAAGCGATACTGTTTACTGTAAGCCAAGTGGTTCACAACACAAAACGTGGTTTGGTGGTAACCCAGATTTAGAGCCAGAAGAGGGTGAATCTTTAACTGTAGGTACAGTTTGGAATGTGACAGATACACTTTCAATGGAAGTTTCATACTACAAAGTAAAAATTGATAACCGTATTGCTGCAATCAGTACAGATCGCTTACTTTCAGATGAAATTGAAAATGGTTCTAACCCAGCTGTTGTGCGTGATGCAGAAGGTAAAATTGACGTAATGTATAGCTTTGATCAAAACATGGCTTCTTTAGAGACGTCTGGTTTTGACTTTAAAGCGAACTACACGCATGAAACTAACATCGGTGATTTCTCATTACGTGGTGAAGCAAGTTACGTTGAAGAATTTGTAGAAATCACAGAAGCAGGAGCTGATCCTTTCGATTACTCTGGTCTTCAAGATTACCCTGAGTGGCGTGCAAATATGACGCTTGATTGGAAATATGACAACTTTGGTGCTGCGTGGTCTACTTACTACATTGGTAAACAAGAATCAGGTGCTGAAGAGTTCAATTATGATGCATTAGCACCAGTACCAAGCTACTTCAAGCATAATGCTCAAGTATCTTATACGCATGATTGGAACGGTAAAGTGACATTTGGTGTAAATAACATCTTTGACCGTGAAGCTCCTAAGTGGTACGACGGTTTCTATGACTACCGTGATGCTTCTACAGCACTATATGATGTTCTTGGCAGAACAATTTTCTTAAAAGTAGAACAAACGTTCTAAATTAAATTTTAATTTAATTTAGTTATAATTAGAGCTAGCTTATACGCTTAATGCCGATCAGTTAAGAAATATTTAATGATCCATTGACCGATCTTCTAGTTAGTATATAAAGGCTTCTGAATTGATTCAGGAGCCTTTTTTACAACTCACTACCGCACTTTCTCTTGCCAATGGGCATGCCCCAAACTCCGAAGGACTAGGACAGCTCAGTGATTTCCTTTGTCCTGAATTTATTAAGCAATGTGCAGAAACTGCAGGTGTTGCAACGATAAGACGCAGAAGATTGCCTGTCGAAATGGCTGTGTGGACAGTCATTTGTATGTCACTTTATCGCGAAGACCCACTGTGGAGTATTGTCAGTAAATTAGGTTTAGCATTACCCGGTAAAAGAGAGCTTGTTGCGCCAAGCGCTGTGGTACAAGCAAGACAACGCCTTGGCGCTGATGCAGTGAAAGAAGTCTTTGAACAAAGCCAAAAAATGTGGAATAAGGAGGCTAATCATCCCACATGGTGCGGGTTATCTCTCTTAGGCGTTGATGGTGTCATTTGGCGCACACCTGATACCCAAGAAAACCATCAAGCATTTTCAGCTCGGAAAAACCAGCACGGTGATACGGCTTTTCCTCAAGTTCGTATGGTATGTCTTATGGAGTTAACGAGTCACCTGTTAATGGGGAGTGCCTTTGATAGCTGCCGCTCAAGTGAGATGGTACTTGTAGAAGACTTAATCGAAGCAACACCCGATAATTCACTCACGTTATTTGACAGAGGTTTTTATTCTCTGGGCTTACTGAATCGCTGGCATCATGCAGAAAAAAATCGCCATTGGCTCCATCCCATGAGGAAAGGAACCCAGTACGAAGTCGTTCGTAAGCGTCTAGCTAACGACACTCAGCTTGTTTAATGTTCCAAGGTAACAGCGATTCAAGATTATCAGGCTGCTCAATAAGATGCTGTAAACAAGTAGAAATATAATCATGCACTATAAGGTCATTGGCCTTTGCGGTTTCAACAAGGCTATAAAGTATCGCACTGGCATGTGCACCCTTGCTGGTATTTGAGAGCAGCCAGTTTTTTCGCCCTATCACGAACGGTTTTATAGCTTGCGCTGCGCGATTGTTATCAATTTTAAGCCTGCCATCCTCTAAGTAACGTCGGAATTTTTCAAATTGATTTATCGCGTAGTTAATGGCTTTACCTAGCGCCATTTTGGGCGGGATTTTATCTTTGTGCTTGAGCAACCATTGATATAACTTGTCAACAATGGGTTTGGCTTTTTGTTGTCTAACAGTGTACTTCTCTGTGGTTGGTTTATCTTTAATGGCTTGCTCAATACCGTAGAGCTTGCCAATAAGATTGAGTGCCACATCCGCTTTACCCGTTTTCTTATTATTCCCTTTCGCTTCGATGAAGTAACGACGTATATGAGCAAGGCATGCAACCAGCGTTGCCTGAGTTTGCTCGTAAGCTTTATAGCCGTCAACGTGAATGTAGCCTTGGTAACCATTTAGGAAATCAACGGCACATTGGCCCGCACGACTATTATGATAATTAAACAGGACAATATTCGTGCCTTCCCTCGGCTTATCATCGCCACAACAATATAACCACATATAGCTGGTTACGTTATCTGCGTTAATGACGTTTAACGGGGTTTCATCAGCATGAATAACCGCCTGCGATAACAACGCTTCTTTTAAGCGTTGATACACAGGAGACAACAGCTCTGCGCAGCGTAGCATCCAGCTTGACATGGTTTGTCTGCTCAACTCAATACCAATATCGCCTAACAGTGTTTCTTGGCGATAAAGCGGTAAGCCAAACTGGTATTTACAGGTGATTAGTTGACTCAGCAAACTGGCCGTTGCGATACTTTTTGGAATGGGCACTGCGGGCATAGGGGCCGATTTAACCACACAATCAATGCCTTCACGCTCACAGTGACGGCACGCATATTTAGGACTAATGGTTTTGATTACTTTGATATGCGCTGGCACAAATTCTAACGCTTCACTGCTGCTTTTGTGGGTGAATTATAAAGTTTCACCCCATACAATAAAGTATCATATAAAACAATAAAGATTCATACTAAAGGCGCTAGAGTAGTCATACCAAATGCGCCCTTAAAGTTTTTCTATGATTACGAATATGAGTTATAAAGGCTCAGCGAATAGTTACTTAGCCGGCAAACAATTGCCAGCTAAGCTGTGGTGTTAACTCTGTTAGGAGTAGCGCCGTAAACTTTTGCAAGAATCTCTCCCTTAGTAGGTCCTTGTCCATGTGGGTAAGTTGCCACTTTTAAAGTTTCCCCATACTTCAGTTTCAAACTATTGATAACTTCTATGTAAGAAGTCACTTTATTTGATAACAGGTCAAATTAAATGGTAATCGCAATTATCTGTGAGTTTGATGATGTGAAAAAGTTGTAATGGTTTGGAGGTATTTAGTGATTTTGGAATTGTTGAAAGATACGGCGTTAACTGAAAACATCTAGATACAAGTGAAAGTAAACGTCAATAAGTGATAGCCAAATATAAAGTGTTAATTTGTTGTGGGCTTTAGTCATCTAATGAGTCGTCATATTTTTTTGATAATACAGCCATGCTTCGGGGCTAATATTGGTGAATGCAGCTAATTGCTCAGCGAGTTTTGCATTTACATCTTGCCTTTCATTCAGGAAATGAAGAACCCAATCAGGAATGAAGGCATTGTCTAAATTCTTTTTGAATCTACGCTTCAGAACATCAGATGGATGAGGGCGGTATAAGGAATTGTGCCTGTTTACAGTTTGTGATTCCTTTACCAACGTTGTGATGTGCATAAAGTTCAGCCTTTGATTAATACCAATTATACATTATAGAGTATATTTTGCTGTTTAATAAAACGCCTAAGATGGTTTGCCGTTAGACCTTTTATAAGCCGAAGGAATCATTAAGCAAATGGCATATAAGAAAGAGGGTTCCAAATATTACTACCTTGACGTATTACTATATAGTATCTTTTTGTTGTTGTTTTACTATATAGTAACGATACCTCTTTTTGTTATTATATAGTAGCGGTTCAGATTTGCTTAGTGAGGAAGTATGACTTTATATGATGGCCAATTATTAAAGAAAGCTCGTAAAGAGAAATCACTAACGCAATCGGAAGTGTCAGAGATATTAGGCTTAGGCCGAAGACAAATTTCTCAAATGGAGAATGGGGTTTTTGATGGGGGCATTAAGTATTTGGTTAGATACCTTGGACTTCTAAATTTTCAGTTGGATATTACTTCAAACACTAAGAGTGCGTGGCAACAAGCTAATATATTTCAAGACAATCAATTAGAAAATGATATTACAAACAATATGCCTTTTTCACCAAAAGAATGTAGTAGAACAATGGTTGATAAAGATGCGTTAAACAAAGAAATTGATGATATGTTTCTCAACCAAAATAGGTAGCCTCTAAAGGTTGTTCAGGTCAATTCCAGCCGAACATTTAGGTGTTTGATGCGTGCGAATTCGGCAGTTCTTGGGTTCTCGTACGGTCTAACGGAAGCTGCTCTTTAACTTGCAGCACATCCCGTCGCCACTCTAGCAAGTAAAACATGGCTAGATTAAGTGATATCGTTTAAGAGAACGCTTAATTTACAGTAGCTAAATTATTCTCATTGAATTAGCATTTTTTGTCTAGCTGATTGATTTTATTAGCTGAATACTTAAAAGTTGATGTCAGCTCTATCGGTATCATAATAATTTATGTTGTGTGGTTAATTGTAAGCTGAACACTTATAGTATTACGTCATCGAATTAAAAAACAAAGAATGTAGCTTGTATTGTAGGTAATGATTGACCTTGAAGAAAAGTTTGTTGTTTTAGTAAATTAAATAAAAGCGTTAAGTCAGGAAAGTTAGGAATGAGTGCATTAAGGAAGCGTATAGAGTTATTAACTTTAGCCTCTAAAGGTATTAACCCCACAGAAACTGAGTATAACTCAGACATCAATGAACTACTTAGTTCAATAAAAAAAGAAGGCTTAATCCATTTCAAACCCGAGAATAATGTAAACGCTGGGATGCAGATAGAACTAACCGATGCAGGACATAAACGATTGGATGAGATGAAGCGTTCCCGATTCCTGATTGGTTGAAATGGGGTTTTCTGTCTGCATTAGTGGCATTTATGGCACTAATCTATAAAATTATGAAAGGGGAGTAGAAATGCACATAGGAGTCAACATGGAGGAATTCATTAGGCTTGCTTGGTGGGGCAGCGGCACCTTGTGCTTTAGTGACGATTGGGCTTTTTCTAGGTGGCGAGAAGACTAAAAGTTCGAATTCTTTTTTAACAAACAAACTATATTATTTGTATTTACAAAGTAAGCGTCTGGGCATCTACACTTACTTTTTAACATTCCATGGTAACAGGCTGTCGATATCAGGTGCTGTCTGGCACAGCTCATTAAGGCAAGCCATGATGTAATCAAATGGCACTAAGCCATTTA
>Ga0208315_1001249_pt1 | contig 13541 bp, 27 predicted proteins | sample MalvireepMed_215_FD_184239 | JGI IMG/M metagenome (GOLD analysis project Ga0208315, IMG submission 184239) | Marine viral communities from the Global Malaspina Expedition - Malaspina viral metaG DeepMed_215 (SPAdes) (version 2) | ecosystem: Environmental > Aquatic > Marine > Oceanic | place... | reverse complement strand
AGTGACGAGTTGGAAGCCATCCAACTTGCAATGGCTTGTGGTGGTCATGCTCACAGGTTGATTGTTCGTGGGCATACTCACAGACCTGTGCCACCGACCCAGTGCGCTCGTACTGCAAGAATCAAACTGCCTTGGCATTTCTGTAACGTGGGCTACATGGCATTTGAAGAACGTCCTGCTTACACGCACAGGTTTGACATTCAAGCATGGGGCAGGGCTGTACTCTTTGGCGAATGCCAACTTGGAAGATTGGGACGAATGGGCAAGGATTCTTGGCAAGCCCAATTGCACCCGTTATAGAATCCTAGTTTATTTCAGGGGGTCTTTTTGGATGTGGCATAATAACCACGCAACGAAAGGACTCATTGTAGTTTTGGATTTAATAAAGTCATGGCAACGTAACGCCAACCAAAACTATTGCAAAGGAAAGGAGTGCTACTATGGCACTACGTGCAAAGAAGCCAACCGCAACGAACAAGCGGTTGAAATTATTTATGTACGGTGATGCAGGTGTTGGCAAAACAACGGCAGGATTACAACTGCCCAAGCCATACATTATTGATGCAGAACGTGGAACAGAAAACTATCACAAGAAAATCAACAAAGTTGGTGGTGCAGTTTTGCACACCACAGACATTGATGAAGTGATAGACGAGGTACGCAAACTATCTACCGAGGAGCATGATTTTAAGACATTGGTGATTGACCCCATCACGCCACTGTACTTTGACTTGGTTGAAAAGATGGAAGCCGAACACGGTAATGAATGGGGCAAGCATTATGGAGAAGCCAACAAGCAAATGAAACGGTTGATAAACCTAATGATGCGATTGGATATGAATGTTGTGGTTACTGCACATTCAAAAGTTGTGTATGGCGAGGACATGAAAAAGGCAGGCATTACCTTTGATGGTTGGAAACGTCTGGATTACATCTTTGACCTTGTGTTGGAGTTGCGTAAACAAACACCCACCAAGCGATATGCAAAAGTTGTTAAAACTAGAATTGAAACATTCCCAGATGGTGAAACGTTTGAATGGAATTACGATTCATTGATTGAACGCTATTCAAAGAAAGAGTTAGAACGCCAAGTGGATGCAATTACAACTGCAACTGCTGAACAACTTGCAGAAATACAAGTGCTGTCCACCAAACTTGCTGATGGCGTGGAGTTTGTGGACAAATGTATGCGGAAGGCAAAGGTTACACAACTTGCTGACCTGACAACAGAGCAGGCACAGAAGATGATTGACCACTTTATTAAATCACTAGGACTTGAACCAGTAGGAGCAACGAAATGAAAAACCTAAACGACAAAGAATGTTATGCGTTGAAGATAAAGGAAGCAGTAGAAGTAATGGGAATCAGCGAACGCAAGATACGCGAAATGATTGCAACCAACGAGTTGCCACATTTCAGGGTTGGGCGTTCTGTACGTATTCCATGGCAGCCATTAAAAGAATGGATGGACAACGGTGGTACTTGTACTGGAAAATACGAAGCAACTCACAATCCCCACAAGAAAGCAGGTGCAGTATGACTTTTGAATACAACCCAAAAGAAGTGAAAACCGATTACCCTGTTTTGCCCAATGGCGAATACGAAAGTGAAGTTGTTGATGCGGTTCAAACGGTTTCCAAAACCAGTGGCAATGACATGATTAAACTTGTGCTGTGCCTGTATGGAAACGAAGGCGAACAGGTGCGTGTGTATGACTACATTGTTAATCCAACAGCGTTGTGGAAATTGAAATCAATTTGCCGATGTTGTGATATTAAGTTTGATGGAATCTTGGATGAGCAGTTGCTAATTGGCAGGCGTATGCGAGTATTAACAAAAGTCGAACCCGAACGTGTAGTAGACGGCAAGACCTATTCAGAACGTAACTCAATCGTGAAGTATGTTTCAGGTATTGGTAAGCAAACAACAGTAACCGACCCGCCTGTTGCAGCCGATGACAAGGATGTTCAACCATTGCCCGATGACATCCCCTTCTGATTTAGTTATTCCTTTCTCCGTGGGTAGGGTGGAAGCCCTGCCTGCGGATTACTGGAAAAGAAAAACAATGTCAAATGAAAGGAATCAAATGACAACAAAAACAAAACGAAAACTCATGCCTGCAATCCTGTTCTACACAGGCGATTGGTTAAAAGACCCTGCTGTAAGATGTATGTCACTTGGTGCACGCGGTCTGTGGATTGATATGCTTTGCTTAATGTACGAAAGTCCGACACGTGGCTACTTGTCTTTACTGGACGGCAAGCCCGTGTCTGCCGTGCAGTTGGCAAGAATGGTTGGTGGCACACTTGAAGAAATAGAATCGCTCTTGGACGAAATGCGGGGCTGTGGTACGTACTCTGTGACCGATGGTGGTGTAATGTTTTCAAGGCGTATGGTTGCAGACGAAGAACTGCGTGAATTGAAATCAAAAGCGGGTAAGGCATCTGGCAGGGCTAGGAAAAAAGGGAACACAATTGCAACAGAAGGGCAACAGAATGCCAACACAATGCCAACACCCCTTGAATATGAAGATGAAGATGAACATGAACTTGTTTTACATAATTCTTCTACTAATTATTTAGAACAAAGAGAAGCAAGAATGCAAGGAAATGCAGAAGTTGAGTTGGTGGTGTCTGCTATTCCAAAGAACAGGTTGCGTAACCCTGCCAAGACACGGGTGGCAATTGAGCACGCACTTGACCGTGCAAATGTTGACAGGGGAACGGCAGCACAATTACTTGCCGAAAGGATTGCTGCGTATTACAATTCCAGTGAAGGGCAGGGTGAATACTTCAAAGACCCACACAATTGGCTTGACGAAGATTGCCACTTGGCAGACCCAAGTACGTGGGATGCAAGAAAGAAAACTGGAACAACTGGATGGGATGCAATGCCATGACTGAACAAAGGAACAACAACATGAAACAGGTATTATCGTTTGGAGCAGGCGTGCAATCCACTGCGTTATTTTTGATGAGTTTACGCGGACTTTTACCAAAACTCGATTTGGTTATTTTCAGTGATGTGGGATGGGAACCAAAAAAAGTTTATGACCATTTGGAGTGGTGCAAAAAAGAAGGTGAGAAACACGGTATACCAGTGGTCGTTGTAAAGGCAACCGAACATGGTCTACGCACAGATGTTTCTTCTGCATTGTCTAGTCCTGATGGTGGTCGAGTCGCAGGACTTCCGTTCTTTACAGCCACAGTAGAGGGGCAAGTTGATGGGATGTCCATGAGGCAATGCACAGCAGATTACAAAATCAAGCCCATCAACAAGTATCTTCGTACAGAATTGCTAAACTTGAAACCAAGACAGCGTGCACCGAAGGAAGTTGTTATTCAGCAATGGATGGGAATATCTTTTGATGAAGCCACAAGAGCCAAACCATCCAGAGAAAAGTGGAAAGAACACGTGTTTCCATTTTTGGATTGGGGTATGGATTCTCCAGATGGGAAAACGTGGCGAAGATACCAAATCATCAATTGGCTTGAAGAAAATTATCCCGACATCGTTGTTCCAAAAAGTGCGTGCATCGGATGCCCTTTTCATTCTAATTCGGAATGGCGAAAAATCAAAGAGAATCCAGAAGAATGGGAAGATGCTTGCCAATTTGATGAGGCAATACGAAAAGACCAAAGGGTAAGGAAAGGTTCGTTGAAAAGTTTCTTGTATTTACACAAGTCTGGAAAACCTCTGCGGGAAATTGATTTCCGCACGGAAGAAGAAATGGGGCAGGGGAGTCTGTGGGAAAATGAATGTGAAGGTATGTGTGGAATGTAATTTTAGAAATGGAAACGAAAGGAACAACATGAACTACAAAGAATGGTCAGAATGGGCTAAAGAGTTTGAAGAGTTGCAAAAGCGTAACAAGAAGCAAAGGGGTTGCGTGTTTGAGTTTGGAAAATGCTTTGGCATTTTATTGTTTACGGCATTCAGGGGTTTTCTACTTGCCTTTGGTGCTTGGGTCTTTTTGAAAATGATTGGAGTAACAATATGAGTGACATAGAAATTAAACAACAACAATGGCAAGACACGTTGGAAGTGTTGAAGGGGCTTTACCCACGTTGGCAAGTAACCACGCAACAGTTGATGGCGTGGAAAGAACAGTTTGGAATGTGCAATCAAGAATGGTTGCAAGAAGCGTGCACGCTTATGTACAACCAGTGGACAGGCGAAAACCCAAAACCCAAATGGTTGGGTGAAGCGTTCAGGCAAATACGTGCTGGGCATCAAGGCATCCCACTTGATGAAGGCGGTTCATTAGCATTACAAACGCAAAAAGAAAAACAGGAATCTGAACAGCACGAATTGCAATGTGATTTTGACAGGGCACGCAACTGGAAAATCATGCAGCAAATGGATGCCGAAGAACGTACCAAGTGGGCAACCAAGTTTGTTGCACGGTTTCCACTCTTGGCAAACGGTAGAAGCGACCCAACCGATATGGAAACATGGTCAAAAACCTTCTGCTCTTTTGTGTGTGCATTTCGTAGGTTGGAGTTAGATTCATGAATAATGAATTTATGAATTTCCCAGACCTGTTCTTTTGTAAATCGTATGAAGAAGCGGTGGCGTTGCACGAAAGCAACATGAAAAGAAAACCAATTCAATCCACGAAATATCATGGGCTTGAAACAAGAATTGAAAACCTAGAAGAAAGAGTTGCTAAAATGGAAGCAGCAATTGTTTCGGAGAAATGATATGAGTTTCTTTGAATTAGATTTACAAGATGGCAAGCAAGCAGAACACGCAATACTCATGTGTGTACGCAAAACATATCCAAAGGCATTTGCTATTGATGGAAGTTTCAAAGCGTTTGATTTGTTTGTACCAGAAATTGCAGCAGGTGTAGAAGTTAAAGTTGATTCCATGAGCCATGAAACTGGCAACGTGTTTATTGAAATATCTTTGGGTGGTAAACCATCAGGGTTAATGGTTACGCTTGCAACGTACTGGGCATACGTAACACATGACGAAGTTATTTGGTTAAAGCCCGAACGCATTAAGGATTGCATTGTGCAAACTAATCCAACACTGCAAACGTATGTTGGTGGTAATGGTTTTGCACAAGGTGATGCAACCGTTAAGGAAGCGTACTTGTTAAAACGCAACACGATTGTGCAGTACGCGGAACGTGTAAGTCCACGCGGTGCATCTGTGGCGTGTATTCTTTGACCACATTCTTTCCGTTTGGCTAGGGTAAACAGTAAAAATATGCTAGTTTTTTCTTGGCAAATGTACCTGTATGCCCCAAAAACGCCACACCCCCAAAAAAAACTAGTAAAATAATCATAGGATACTTGTGCTGTGGTCAGTTTTGACCGATAATTCTTTTAGTTCAGTTCGGTTCTTTGACAAGTAAATACATTATGAACTCCACGCTCAAGACCTCCGTGAGCCGAGTTCAAATGTCCGTGCAAGGTGACGAACTTCACAATGGCGGTTGAACCCAAACCGAAACGACCCGCAAAACTCCGTGTGAAAATTAGGTGAACTTTTGAAGGACAGTAAAAGCGAAGTAGTACTGTAATTGATAACTTCGCATTCGGGGTAAGTGATGAGAGCCGAAAGGTTGTTGTTACTTTTTCAGTAGTTAGTTAATTTAGAAACGCCGAAAGGCACAAACAATTCTTAGAAAGGAAACGGATATGAAAAACGAAACGACAGAAACGAATGTACTTCCTCCCGTTGGGGATTTTGTTAGAGCGATTGAAGCATTGGAAGATTCGTTAGAAACCATGTCACCACGCAACGCAGAATCTGCGCTTAACGAAATTGACAACTTATCTAACTTGTGCAGGGAGTTTCGCAGGATGCACAGTTTAAAATGTCAAAGCAGGATGAACAAGGCGAAAGACAAAAACCGCAATTGGATTACGGCAATGTATGTTCAGCGTGCAATTAGACAGTTGGACAACTTGAATGGATTTGAAATGGATTTTGTACCTGATAATGTGATTGAGTTTTTAGAAAAGCACCGCAGTTAATAATTACAACAAACAATTCTTGAAAGGAATTACACAATGAGTTACGGAAACACAATTAACAATTTCTACAACCAACGAATCGTATTCTGGTATGACACAAGTTGTAGAACTTGGTTCGCATCAACGGTAGACCCTGATGGCAACGTCATCATGTCACCAGTACGTGATGCTCACACCAAGGAACAGATATTAGAAATCTGTGCAGAACTAGAAAACGATTTGAAAACTGGTTCATGCAATCCAGAAGCAGAAAATTACAACGACACGTGTGCTGATTACTTTTCCCATCTGTACACATGGGCAAACGGCACAGAGTATTCAGAACCCAAACTTGTGCTCACTGCTTGGAACAATTAACACAGTTGCGAGGTCGGTTGCATTCTTCGGAGTGCAACCTTCCGCATAACTTTGTGCGAACAGAAAACAATTCTTGAAAGGAATTACACAATGGAACTAATAAGAACAGCACATGAGCACGGAACAATAATCGAATGCGAAGATTTCCCAAACTACTTTGGATTTGAAAACATAGTACACAATTCTACAACCACGCAGATATGGTTTATCGTAGATGAAGGGATAGAAAAGTGCACAAGTGTAACTATCCACAAGTACGATTTCTCACCAACTGGTGAAGTTACTGTTCAAATAATTGCACCATCTTTTAATGGTACTGCAACAGAACTGGAAAACGAAATAGATTTATCGAAGTTTGCAATAGCAATTGCGAACGCATACTAAACAATTCTTGAAAGGAATTACATTATGACACGGAAACACTTTATTGAAATTGCACAAAACTTCAACATGGATATTATCTTCCACCTAAACAATGATAGACCACACGCAGCGTTGGCAGTTTATTTTGCTGCAACACATTTGTGTCCTTGCTTCGTTAGGAGCAATCCAAACTTTGATGCCAACAGATTCAAGCAGGCATTGGTTGTGAACATTACACATAAGCCATTCCTTAAGGCATTGGCAAAGTAAACAGGCGAAAGTCGAAAGGAAAATGAAAATGAAAGTAACAGTTTGGAAAGTCCACGATAATTGTGCAAATTGGCATGAATACATCGCATGGACAAAAAAAGAAGCAATGGTGTTGAAAAGGAAACTCGCCAAAGAAGTGGGTGACCATTTTTCCATAGAAAAAATTGTTATAGAAGGAACTACACAAAGCGTATGCACCGACTTGATAAATCTAGCAATAGATATTTCTGGTGGTCATGCCTACAGTTGGAAAATGTACTAAGTAAACAGGCGAAAGCCGAAAGGAATTAGTTATGAAGAACACACAATACGAAAGTCCAATACAAGGTTTATTGGAATCACTACAAACAAACTTTGCAAACACAGTGAACCCAAAAGGTTCATTAGAAATTGAACAGTTAGTTGTTGATGGTTTTGTGGCATACCAAGCACACAAAGAAAATGACAACGGACAAAAGTTTGCAACATTTGAAGGAACGTATTTGGAATACAACCCAAACAAGTACGATGATGCCTGTGACATTATGGAAACAATGCAAGACTTACAGCCATCGCAGTTTGTAAGGTGGCTGACAATGGTTGGGTACACAGTTGCAGATGCAAGAGAATTGCTAGAACGTGAACTTGGCGGGGAGCAATGCTATTGGGAACAGGATGTTGAAAGCCGAGAAATCAAAAAGTTATCAACAGGGTATTCAATTAAGTGGGATGGTTACGGTGGCACAAAGTATTCAGAGTTTGATGACATAGGAATTGATGACCATTATTATTATGTTGTTCCAAATGGTGAATACAAATGGGAACGCACATTTGAAACCTACCGTGAAGCCAAAGAGTACATCGGCAAAGATTGTTGGTCATCGTCCACTCCATGCGACAAGTGAAATGATGGGGTAGGTTGCATCACACACGTGGTGCACCCTGCCATGCAATTTCGCATGAACACAAAACGCCACAGGGCATAACCGCACAAATGTGCAAGAAAGGAATTGTTATGTATGAACATACAGAACAAACAAAAAAATGGGCAGGGGTAGGAAAGTTAGACCAACTGGTCAACGAATTGGTACGCCAAAAGGAATCACGCATTGATACCGTTCTTGATTCAAGGCAAGTTTATATCAGCACCAAAAACCGTGTTGAACTTGGTCTGACATTGTGTGCAGTTGAAGGTACACAATCTTCAGAGTTTTTGCATACAACACAAGGTACACCGTTCCGTACCAAAGCACTGAAACAACTTGGTGCACGCATGACACCAAACGTGCCAAGTAAGTTTCTAGTTGAACTTGCAGCACAACAACCAGAAGTGGGTTGCGATTTGCTAAACCAACTAATGTGTGAAGAACCAAAGCGAATGTTTTTCCGTCAATTGGATGGCTACGTTCGTGCAGTGCTTTCAGATTCTTACCGTTGCCTAGACAATTATGACTTGGTCTTTACAGCGTTGGAAGTTGCACAACAAGTTGATGCAAATGTTTTACAATGCACGATGTCAGATGACAACATGCGGATTAAACTTATTGCACCATCTATGTGGAAAACCTTGAACGCAGGCGGTGGGCGTGTCAGTGGTATGTTCAAAGCAGGTGACTTGGGTAATCCCGAATGGCGAGAACGCAACGGCATTGGTGACTTGGGGCTTGAAGATACTATCAATGACACTGGTGGAAACATTGTGTTCCCAACCTGCACAATCAGCAATTCAGAAACTGGTTCAGGAAGTACGCAAGTAGAGTTTGGAACGTGCGATGGTGCGTGTTTCAATATGCTTACCTTTGACAAGAAGGTGCGTTCCGTACATCTTGGCAGCAAACTTGATTTGGGAATCTACAGTGAAGAAACAATTGCAGCAGATAGCAAAGCAATTATGTGCAAGATGACCGATGCAATCGTTGCATGTTTTGACCCTGCTGTTTTTGAAAAGCATATCCTCTTACGTGAAGGTGCACAGTCAGATGTTATAGAAGCACCAACAATGGCAGTGGACAATGTTGTTAAAGCGTTTGACATTAACGATGATGACCGTGACCGCCTGTTGTCTTACTTTGTAAAAGATTACGCAATGACACGTGACGGTTTGAGCCAAGCAGTTTCACGCATGGCACAAGACGAGTTTGAAAACGTTGACAAGAGTGCTGACTTTGAAGCATACGCAGGCAAGTTAATAGAACAACCTGCACTTGTTCGCTAAACATTAAATGACTTGCAGTAGTGGGCGGTTGTTAATTCAACCGCCTGCTTTTGCAGAAAGGAATGTTAATGTTATTACAACAGATAGAAACTCCAGAATGTTTAACACCCGACCACGTTGTATTGCTTGTCGCATTACAACTGGCAGGTGTTTGCAGAATGTGTGCTGCAGGAACTTACTTGCAGGACTTCGACCAAGACCTTAAAAAGAAAGAAGTGCGTGCCATCATTGATTATTGGGTGGCACAGCACGGAAAGGAAAGTTATGGACAATAAACATGAAATAGCGATGGCACAACATTGGCACGGCAAGGCAATCCACAGCAAATCAAAGGCAGTAAACTATTACAAAGCGTGTGCCGAAGAAGCGGATGCGTGGGCAACCAAAGCACTGATAAAAGCAAACAGCACAGAACGCAAAGATGCAATGCGTATGACACGCCAAGACAATGCAGTAGAAGTGTTCTTGTGTTTGTTTGCTGTTGGATTGTTTCTTACAATTGCAACAATGGGCGTTGGGCAAACTGTTGCCACCATTATTAGTTACTGTGGTGCGGGGGTGTTTGCTCTTATTGCTGTTGCCTATACTTGGCAGGAACAGCGTTACCGAAAGACCTACCAACAGCAACTGAATGCAAGGTTGGATGGAATTATGGATGGCGTTGATATGATGCCACTTGAAGATTCAAATAAGGAAGGTGGTTTAGATGTCACCGTTTGAAACTAAACCCAAAAACTATTTGAAAGTGACCATCTACATTCTTACCACAGTGTTGGACAATGAAGTTGTACGCAAGCCCTTTGCGACCAAAGCACTTGCAGAAGAACAGTATGCGGAAGCGTGTGCAAACAGTCCACAAGCAAACTTGCAGAAGTTGTCAGTCAAAGGTTCACCACGTGGCGTTGCAATGGCAATGTATGTGCTAGGTCAGAACAAAGATGTTGCCAAAGCAAGTGAAGATGTGTTTGGCGATTATGTGGACTACGTTGCGTTTGAAACTGTTACTGAACAGGTAGGTGCACTATGACTGAAACACTTACACAAAGACACGAACGCATTATGGAATCAATCCTAGACAAAGATGGCGTGTATGCTGAAGGTGGGTATACCCCAACAGTATCATTGCCAAAGGCGTTAGAACTGTTGAATGACATTGAAGGTGTAGACATTGAGTGTGATAAGTACACAATGCATTGGATGACCAAGAACCGTAGACCAAAGCAGAAAGGTTACATCTTGTGGATATTTCACAGGGGTACTTGTGAACGTGGTAAGGATGGTGGCTTGTCGATGTCTTTAGGTGAGAGCATTCAAATAACGCATTACAAGTATGCCAAGGAATTGATAAACCTAGTCTTGAAAAAAAGCAATGGAACACTTGAAAGTGTTGATGCTGCACTTGATGAAGTATTCAGTAAGGAAGGTGCATTATGAATAGACAGACCAACAAGTTTCATTGCTCCCTGCCACACCCAACCAAAGGTGAGCAGGATAAGTTGCGGGTGAACTGTAAACCAGTAGAACCCGCAGATGAAAGAGCAAAGCAGATTAAGCATGATATGCTGTTGGCGTGGGTTAAAATTGTGGACACGCACAACCGTTTGCTTATACATTCTGCTGAACAATCTCCCCCGCCTGCAACTGCCCATGTGGTAGACTCCCACGCAGACGAGGAAGGTGAGGATAAAGCCCTTGACTAATACCTTGAGATGCCTAACCCTTCGTGGGTAACGTTGGCATTAGCCTTTGGTAGCCGAAGATTCCATCGTAAGTTAAGGCAAGCCCTATGCAACCAACTGGTTGTGTAGGGCTTTTTTTTTGTCTACACATAAAAGTATTTGTGAAACCCCCGCACAACTTAATTGTTGTTCGGGGGCTTTTTTTTTATCTATAAACAAAATCTATCCGATGCAATAATAATATGTACGGGATGTTCAATAAGCATGGATGAATACACAATAGACAAAGAGCAGTTGTGCGAACTAACACAGCGATGGGCACGCCAAGCGTTACGGTTGTTTCCACGTTGGGAGTTAGCAGAACTTCATAGTGAAGCGTTCTTGGTTGCAATGCACTTGCTGCAAGCAGGTAGGTACAAGCCAAGCAAGGGTGCGTTGTCTACTTTCTTGTGGCACGCATTGCCAATGGATGTACGGCACAGGTACAGGAATGCTCATGGTGAAAGATACCTCACAGATACAGATGGCAAACGCAGATACAGGCAGACAGAGTTTGTATCTGATAATGTGCAAAAGATAATTGATGATAGTATTGCACGAACAGATGCACCAATGCAAATGCTTGAACCCAAGCCAACTACTACAAATGTAAACCAAATGTGGCTGAAGGCAAGGATTGCGGGGATGGGTGCACTTGAGTTAAGTAGGCGTGGAATGAACTATCAGGAACAACGAAAGCAGGCAGAAATACTTTATGACGAACAGCAGAGCCAAAGGCAAACGCGGGGAACTTGAATATGCACACTGGTTGAATGACAACTTCAATTTGAATGCAAGGCGTGGTCAGCAATACTGCGGGTTAGCAGGCAATGCAGATGTTGTTGGTGGATTCCCCAACACACACCCTGAATGCAAGTGGGTTGAATCCCTAAACCTACAACGTGCAATGGGGCAAGCAGTATCCGATTGCGGTGATGCAATCCCATACGTTGTTTCAAAAAAGAACAGACAAGATATGCTGATAACAGTTAGGGCATCAGACCTGAAAGAGTTTTGCGAAGCAGTTGTTGATACGATAATGAAAGTGGGAGTAGTTGTTGATGACAGGCAGGAATAGCACATCTGGCAACGGGTGGACAGAGAATAAGAAACTGGTATTGCATCGGCAGGAAGAAGTTGAACATGACATTAGGCAAATGCGTAAACGTATTGAGAAACTTGAAAGACAAATTGCAATACATCGTGCACAGTCTAGGATGGTTGCGGGTGTCATTGGTGCGATTGCAGGTCTTGTGCCTGTGGTTGTTGCCATTCTGCTTGGCAGGATGTAGTGCCATCGGTAGATTGTTCTTGCCTGAACCAACATTAGCAGACAAGGTTGGACACGTGGCAGGTGAAGTTAGTAAGTATGGTGATGGGTTGGGGATGCTCTCTTGGGTAGGTGGCATCGCAACTCTTGCAGGGATTGCAGCATTGGTCATTACTGGTGGAAGAATGGGAATGCGTGCAATCATTATCGGTGTGTGTTTATGTGTATTGAATTTCGTTGTAGCAACCTATGCGGTGTGGATACTTGTACCTGTGCTCATTGCAACAGGGATGGTTAGTATTGCGTGGGGTTATGTTACGTACAAACAAGTGTTGAAAGACAAGGAGTGTAGAGTATGAATGTATTAGCAAGTGGATTTGATTCTTTTTTAGGGACGGTTTGGTTTGTTCTTTTTGTTGGTTCTGTTTCGTTTATCGCAGGTGTCTGGATGGCAGACCGAGTGAAAGGAATGTTGGGCAGATAAGGTGAGGATAATAGTACACGTGTGTAAACCAAAACCAAAGTCTGATGCTGTCAAGGTAGACCATACCGATGCAACGATACCAAAGCCAACAGCACAACTCTTACTAGAAATGGCAGTGGGTATCCACTTATCGGTAGCAGGTCGGGCAGCAGTAGACAGGAACGAGGATGAAGATGCGTACCCCGAATGGGATAAGTTACCAGACAACGTGAAGGATTATTGGATTGAAGGTGCACGCTGTGCGTTCGCTATCGTTGCAATACATGGTGGAGCGACAACTAAACAACTGTAATGCCAACACGTGTAAAAACATTCTGCGTTCATGGTTGCACAGGCAAGGGTGTGCACGGTTCAAGGTTGTGCACCAAATGCTACAACGAACGTGAGGTACGCAACGCACAAGCAAAGGAACAGGCAGAACAGAAGCGTGTACAGCATGAAGGCAACGCAAGCCAACGTGGTTACGATTGGGCGTGGGCAAAGGTTAGCAAGTACGTGCGTGCATCCGAACCAGTGTGCAGACATTGCAAGAATGCACTGGCAACAATGGTTGACCACATCAAGCCATTGAAGCAAGGCGGTGATAGGTTGGCATTGGATAACTTGCAGCCGTTGTGTGCCCGTTGCCATGCAATCAAGACGGCAAGGGATAGGTGTGCAAAGACCTGACCACGTTAAATGCGTGACAGGGCACAGAATCCTGTAATCGCTGCAGGGCATCACAGGGCTTGATTCGTGACCCTGTTATTTGGCGTGTAATTGTGGCTCTAAAAAAATAAGGAGCAAAAAAACCCCATTATTAGCCCACCAATAGGGTATACCCCATTATTAGCCCAATAAGGCGTGCGGGTTATTAGCCCAAAAACAAGGGGTATAGCCCTTTTTAGCCCAAAAG
>Ga0208315_1001243_pt1 | contig 13592 bp, 19 predicted proteins | sample MalvireepMed_215_FD_184239 | JGI IMG/M metagenome (GOLD analysis project Ga0208315, IMG submission 184239) | Marine viral communities from the Global Malaspina Expedition - Malaspina viral metaG DeepMed_215 (SPAdes) (version 2) | ecosystem: Environmental > Aquatic > Marine > Oceanic | place... | reverse complement strand
CATTTCTTCGTCATCTAAGTCAGACAAAGAGATTTCACTACTGCGTCTTACCCCTCCAGAGACCACAATTTCTGCAATCTGGGTAATGATATCGTGAACTTCTACTGTAGAAAGTTGGCGCCCCTGTGCGTTATGCAAAGTTTCCCTTATGAAATCGTGCAATTTGATAAGTGGCTGCGGCCCTGAAGAACGTCCACCCATTATTTTTAACCGAGCTCCTTCAGGGCGCAACTGTGAGTAATCAAAGTAAATGTTTTGTTTGCTATATAAACTATTAAGTAATGTCTTAACGGAATCTGCCCACCCTTCGCGTGAATCATCAATTATTATCTTTGGCTTGTTCTGTCCTGATTCAATTCCTTCTGGTACAAAGGGTAATTGTGATACATCTTCCTGAGTTACAGAGAACCCAAATCCTGTGCCGCACATTAAGATATGGAGACATTCAGCGAAGGCTTCTACACAATTAATTTTAGCAAATGAGCAATTGTAAATACAAGTGTTATCCTTTTCAGCAGCTTCACCTGCTGTCCACAGCATACGCATCGAAGGCATTACAGCAAATTCAAGCATATACTGCCGTATTTTACGAACAGTTTTGGGAGGGATGTTGTCAATTTTTGAATTTAAAAAAGTGATATATCGTTCTATTGTTTCGGGCCAATCTTCGCGGCGTTCTTCTTCTGGTATCCATCGAGAGTAAGTCCTTTTGTAGATGAATTCGGCGACTGTATTTTTGAACATTAACTGATGTATGACATTAATCTACTTAAAGCCTTCGACGCTCCGCTTTTGATAGTTCCAAATGGAATTGAGCGAAACGATTGTCGGGCTGTCGCCCTCCTATACAGGCTTCTATCGTAGGGGGATAAGGCTGGAATTGCATATTGCGACCTTTTAATTGAGCACTCCACTGGTCCCAATCCAAAGCAAATTCTTTTTGGGGAGGCTTCCAATCACTAATATCTGTTTTATTTAAGTCGTGAAATCCAAATTGGTTATCCCATTTGTCTCTATACTTATAATTTTTTTCTAAGGAAAATCGTTCTGCTATCTTACGTGGTGCAAATTTAAATCCCTTTGAAATAAGATGGGGACGATACTTAGTACATATAACTAAATCTTCTGGTTCGAACTGGTTCATTATCACTCTACTGCATTCTTTCATAAATTTTTGAGTCCTGAAAGTAAATCCACCATTACCGGAAGGATATTCGTCCCATTGCCACGCAGCTCCAATATAATCATATTTATAAAAATCATCACTCCACGCATCAGGATTTAAAATCCATCCATCATTCTGGAACATAAGGAGATATTTGGTATCAACATATTTGTGTATTTGTTTAATTATAAATCGTGAATAATCTTCCCTGCTTCTTAGGGGTTTTATTTTGACCCAATCTTTGTCCTGTAAATTAAAAGGAGACAAGAGTTTTACCTTATCAAATTGACAATAGTAACGACAAATGTTGGCGGCCTTCATAAATTTATCTACATTGCCTTCAACAGATTCAGTACCAATTAAAGTGCAGTCGTTTATTTTCATAAATTTATCCATTCAGGGTGTTCTTTCGTCCATTCTATTGTTTTGCGTAGACTTTCCTCAAAATTGACAGGCAATTTCCATCCCATTTTATCCATCTTACCACCATCTAATGCATAACGTAAATCGTGGCCGGGGCGGCTCGTATGGAAATCTACCATTTCATACTTTAATTCTTTCCCTATTATACCGGCAATGATTTGGGCCATCTCCAGATTATCTATTTCGCCTTCGCCTACGATATTGTATTTTTCCCTTTGTTCGCCATTATTCAATAGAAAATGAACCGCACTCCATACATTTCTGCCGTGTATCCAGAATCGACTTCCAGCTTTGTCACGCTTACTGTTAGAATGAATCTTTATTGTTTCCCCGTTTAATACTTTACGTAGTACTAACGGTATGAATTTTTCTGGGTGTTGTCTTTCCCCGAATACATTCATAGTATGGGTAATCAACGTAGGCACTCCATAAGTATTGGCATATGCTAATGCTAATTCTTCACCGCCAGCTTTAGCAGCACTGTAGGGATTACCTGAATCATAACGGTCCCATTCTTTATAGTTTACACCGGGAGGTGCAGAACCAAAGACTTCGTCCGTGCTAAAATATAAGAACCATTTTAGATTAGGTAAAGTACGAGCATAATTTAACATATGCATTGTACCTAATACATTGCTTCTGACAAAGGGTTCGGGGTCATCAATACTATTATCTACGTGTGTTTCAGCTCCCAGATGTAATATATAATCTACATCTGTTCCTATTTCACGCGATACCCCTTCACTAATAGGGTGAGTGAAATCCGCTACTAAGGTTGTTACACGTTTATCATCATATGCTTCTATATCTCGTAACCTGTCAAACCCTCGCGCTGCATATGTTAATTTATCTAGGACAAATATATTCCAATCTGTATCTTTTAAAATACCTTCTACTATGTGATGACCAATAAATCCGGCCCCACCAGTGATTACTACGGTTTTAGACATATATTTTCACACCCATTCCTGATATTTAAAACTTCTTCCATTTTTCTTTTAGTGCATATTCAATGTCTGATAAGCTTTCATCGTCATAATCAAATTGGGAAATATCTTCTTTGTAAAATTCCCTACCTTTTACTTCGTCCCACGCAGGAGATTGGGGATGAAAATGCAGACCGTGAGCGCCAATATATTGTCCACAATTAGGATAGGTAGCAATTCCTATCTGTCCTGCTCTAAGCATTGCTATAGTGCGTGCTGCATCCTGACTAGACGCAAGTGGCTTATATCCTATTTCTTCGTACCATTGAGATATAAGAGATACATCTCTATGGACGTAATCCTTATCGTTTATAAAGGGAATGTACCATTCGAAATAGTAGGGAGACCTTTTTTCCCAAGTTTTTCTGGTGGTCGCATATCCCCATAAATGGTCAATAGGTTTTAATATCTGAGCATTTTCTGTTTGGTACTCTATACTATCATTGATATCGCCGTAAGCGGACACCATTCCTACCTGTTCATTATCACGGAATTCATTTAAAAGATTTTTAATTATAGTGAAATAATAAGGAGATAAAATCATATCATCTTCTAAAAAAAGTACTTCGTCATATCCCTGTTCATCAAATAAAAGATATTCTGCTTCATTGAAATTTTGTGCAACTCCTATATTAGTGGGGGAAACAACTGTTTTACTATTAGGAAATGATTTCTTAAAAAGAGATACACATTCATCTATGTCAGTTTGGTTAGCACATTTACGCCAAGAATATTTATTTACGGCTCCATCTTGAAATAAAATTATTTCATAATCATCTTCTATTTGAGTTTCAATTGATTCAAGAACTTTTTTTAAATAGGCCGGTCTATTAAACGACATTAGTGCGATTATCATACATCCTCCGACAGTCCAAACAGGTATTTAATGTTTTCTTCTGGTGTTAAATTGTCTAATGAAGGAAGGTTCGAATCTAAAGGATTAACCCTAATCAAATCTTTGCCACTACGTTGAAAAATATCTTGTCCCTTTTTAATTCTTTTTTTAATATTGGTTTTATCTGTATGAGTACTAATATTAAATTCTTGATGAGAAAATGTTTTAATTTTGTTTGAAATAAACTCGGGGTCTCCAAAATAAGAGAAGTGCCATCCTGCATTTTCTATTACAACAGGTAAAAGCGAATGCCTAATGAGTTCTGGTAAACTTGATTTAAAATATTCATAGGTAACAGCTTTAGGCTTAGACCATATTCCTTTCTTTTTAAATTCTATTGAATAATAATAAAAATCATAATTTAAAGTATAATTATAAGGAGTTTTAATTATTTTATTTAAAATTTCTTTATTAGGTATTTCATCTATATCAGATACCAAAATCATATCTTTATTTTTTAATCCCTTTATTTTTTCCACTCCTCTTTTTATAGCATTACGTAGAAAGTGTTCGTTTTCCCATACTTGTTCAGAAGTTATATTATCTTTATAAGGGAAATCATCTACTACAACAGGGATTATTTTTTTATCATATTTTTTGAATAACAATTTGTTTTCTTTTAAATAGAGGGGCTTGGGCTGACCTGTAAAAGTATGTGTTCCTTCAACTATTACAAAATAATCTACTTTATCATATAGATATTTTAATCTAAATTCTAATAATTTCAATTCATTATAAAAAATGAATGCGTCTACGATGAGGCTCATTTATAATCTATTAAAATGCGAGAACCTGATACTGGATACCGTTTTGAATCGGTAGTGAGTAATCCCATCAATCACTCGTAAGCATTAGATGAAGTGTTAACGGAGGTAGCTGGTGTTGATGCTTCCGCTACTTCTTTTACAACAGTAGGTTCTTCTTCTTCAACAACTTCCTCTTCAGTTACTTCTTTTTCTGCATCTTTCTTTTTAGCCATATTTTTTCCTCCTACGCCTCGTCCGTTTCTTCGGTTTCACTCTCTTCGGCAATTTCTTCCCCGGCCCGTACTTCGCCGCCCATTTCTTGGCGAGTTTGGGCTTCTTGGAGAAAAGATAGCGCTTCTGGGCTTTGCTTTTGAACGGCATTTAAAATCGCCTCCAATTGTTGAACCCTGCTAAGCAGGTTTCTATTTTGCGTTGTTAACCAATTAAGGTTTTCTAACATTTCTTCTTTCGTTTGGTCTTCAGACATTTCTATCCTCCACAACCGCAATATTTGTTTTGACAAACATTTAGTTGTAATAATCTATTCTTTGAAAACCTATTTATAGCCTTCGCTCGAATGTTCTTAATTTGGTATCCTGCGGACCCATTATCGGTATACCAGCCGTACTTTTCGCCGGGTTCATCAAAGATTGATTGAAAAACAAAAGCGATATCATTATCTTTCCATCCTGCTCCTATTAATTCTGTAGCTATAGCAGTGTTTTCAGAGTGTCCTGAATGACCACTTTCTATAGATTCATTAATTAAATTAGATATACATTTTCTTACAGGGAGATAATTTACTACTTCATTTGAATTGTTATATTCATTGGTAAATTTATTTTTACCTTGATATATCTGACTTAAAAGATACTCAATGCTATTAGTAGAACGATAAGGAATTTCCAATTCATCACAAATAAAAAACAAAAAGGACATTAACGCTTGCTGGTTATGAATACCAGGGTATTCAAATGGTCTTACACGAGGCCATTTCGATAGTTCTACGATTTCATCCATCGTGTAATCAAGCATTTCTTCTACTTCTAATTGAATACAATACTTACCTGTAGGTTCCTTTGTTTTCTTATCTAAGTAAGGTGTATTAGACATCCGACGCATACAGCTAACACTATTATTAACACACTGTGTATCAAGTGTAGATAAAACATATTCATTTTTCAAGAACATTAAATAATCACGAATTGATTTTCGTTTTAATTCCTGTGGAATATCAATAGGAAAGGGGAAATCTATATTCAATTGAAAACCCCGACCCCCCGTGAAAAAGATACGCGGCTTTACATTGCGTGGTATACAATACCGTTGGTATAATTTGCGTACATCCTTTAAACATTTACTAATATCCTTATCGTGGTCAAAATCAAACCACAGGGTAGTAATAACTGCACTATCGTAAACCGTCTTACTGTCTATACCTTCATTAAAAGCATAAACGCTAACATAACAATTATTTACGTTAGTATGTTTTTTACGAAGTTCTTCAAGCCTTTCGGTTGTTTGGACTTTTTCGATTCGAGCTGGGATTCCGAATTCTCTAAACATTTCAATTCCTCCATTTCAATTACCCAAGACATAGGGATGCATATAAAATCTACGCCATCACAATCAGTGTAATGATACACAATTATAATAGCTCTTTCATCCTGTGCTACTACTTCGCCTACTGTTTCACAGTAAGAAAGGTGTTCGCTGGGGTCTTCGAGATTTATTTTATGTTGACCTCGTTCATTTACAGCATCTAGCCATTTCACTTTATACAAGGGGCCATTTTTACCTATCATTCTTTTGTTTCCTTTTGGGTTATATCTTCTTTCCATTCTTCATACAGTCCTGCGACTACATATACATCATTTGCATAATTAAAATACTTACAATTAGCAGGTGTTTCATCTACAAAAACAGGATTGCGAGGTTTATCAAATATAAGCCTGTCATAAGGAATTTGCTCTATCTTAAGCCATTTTTCTGTTTTTAACTTTGATTCTAAATTATTGAAACGCTGCGTCCATATAGTAATATGATGTTTTTCTTTTTTTAACCATTGCATAAATTCGGTTACATTAGCTAGGGGCTTACACTTATCAAAATCAGCGTGAGGAGTGCAGATGATATGTTCTAATCCAAATACTAAGTTCATACTTTCACCTTCCTTATCCAATCTTTCCATTTAGGTGCAATAGATGTATTCCAATCATAATGTTTTTGAACATACTTCCTTGCATTCTGCCCGTGTTCTTTTAATACCTTCCGATTTTTATAGTAGTATTCAAATGCATCAGCAGCTTTGTGTTCATCCCATAAAGCACGCATTGGAGCAGCACGGATGGGAGTATCCCACATTAAATCTTTATAAGGCACCAGAAAACCGCGATTGGTTTCTATCAATTCACCGCCTCCGTCTCTTCCGTGTGGTAATAACATTTCAGGGGGACATTCGGGTTTATCAGCGCCCACCAATTCATAGCTTGTTGTATAATTACAAATAACATTAGGAATGCCGCACGACATTGATTCTGCAGTAGGAATACCAAATCCTTCACCACCTGTCGGCAACGCGTGTATATCCATTAGATTATAAATATCCACCATTCCGTTGTCATCAGGATTTTGGCCTTGTTCAAGGTTGCCCATTGTGGGAGGAATAATATAATCTGCTATATCAAAAACGTGAGGCCCAGCCATATATTCTATATTCCATCCCATATGGTCTGTCCAATCCATATGCAATAATAATTTAGCTTCATTAGGACTGAGATTATTTTTTTCAACAAACATTTTAAAAGTACGCATCAATCTGGGTATATTTTTGCGGTGCTGATTTCGTGCTACGCATCCCACTACGAATGCATCACTTGGTCGCGGCACATCTCTTGGAGCAAAAAAGTTAGTATCCACACCGTGAGAAATAACGGTGCATTTTTTACCATATCCATTAAAATCATCATCCATTACTGTTTGACCATAGTAAGACATAGCCACAGGATAATCTACCTTTTCTAGTGTTTTCATCCAAACTGGTATAGAGGGTTGTCCATCAATAGGAATAATAGCGCCCATTTTAAATTGGTCTTTTTGAACAGCCTTGTAAGCTTTCTTTGCTATTTTTACTAAATCTCTGCGACTGAGAGGTTTTCCTTCATCAGTAACCACAGGAATATTTACTCCAGTAGGTCTTTTGGCTTCTGCTGCATAAGCAAACATTTGGATATCCAAATGAGTGAAAACTAATTCGGGTTTAAAATTTTGAATCCAAGTAGGAAAAGATTTTTCCCCAAATTTTTCTTGACCTGGATGCAGGAGAGGTAATAATTCCATTGATACTAAATTTTTACTACCGAGGGGCCAAGTTACTTTGTAATCAGGGTCGTGTTTGGGATTTTGACAGCCGGCATATCCTATTTCGTGCCCTTCCTGTGAAAAAATGGCCGCAATACAGCGGGTGTTTGTACCAAATCCCGTGGGCGCCCACGGACTGTCTGAAATTGTCATTACTTTCATTTTATTTCCTCATTGTTTTATTGCAATAATATTATGTTTATTAACAATAACTTTCCCGCGTTCCCCGACTAAGAAGACGAAATTTTCATCGTCTGCTGTAATTCGGCCTCTTCCAATCTTTTCTTTATCGCCTTCTCCCCATACAATCTTACAATCTGCGTTTCTATCAATAGTAGATAAAATCAAAGAAAGCATATGGCCTGACATTTTTTCTTCACTCATTTCTTTCACCTTAGGTAGCACAAGTTTTTTGTACTGATTAAATATAACCTTGCTAGATATATAAAGACTATGCTAATAGTTTGAATTGCTCAAGAGGAATAAAAGCATAGTGATTTAATTCCAGCGCTCCCCTATCAGTTCGAGCGTTGTATCCGAAATGCATTCGTGCATTGCATAGGTTAAGTAAATAAATACCATCTTTGAAATTGAGTGCAATGAATGCTTTATGTCCTAGGCCAATAAGTTTGAGTGCTGTCTCAATTTTAGAAGCAGGTACTATTGTTTCTTCATAATCACCATAATCAATACGACGCGATTTTATTTCTATGAAGCAGCACTTGTCGTCCTGCCACGCACAGTAGTCGAAACTATCATACTTTCCCAATTTCTTAAATTTACCGTGCTGACTAAGTTCCCTAGAGACAAACTTCATTGTGTATTGTTCTCTTTTCAGGCCCCATTCTAAATCTTTGTTGATATTAACCATTCTTTTTTTCCTCCTGATTTTTCTTATAACAATCATCACAAACATATGTCTGTAACCATTTATTAGTAGTATATATACTGACATTGCAGAATATACATCTTAACATACGTTCGCCCATCATATTACCTCATATTTCAAATGTTTTATCGTGTGCTCTCTGCTGAACGGCTTTCTCGGGTGGAGGGCAACATTCATCTTCTTCTTCAGGAGCATAATCAACAGGTTTGGGTGCGTCTGGAATATCTTTGATTTCCCCCTTTAATTCTTTCACAGTCCATCTTTCTAAGCCATTTTTCTGTATATCTTCTAGTAATATTTTCATATTTTTAATGAAAAATTCTTTGGGGTCATTCCATAATATGGTTATAGGTAGCTGATAATGTTTAAATGCATATCCTTTAGTTTCACTCATTCTTCCTCCAATTTGCTAACCACAAAGGGGGTGCGCGGGGCTTTTTTCCTTTCCCGCATCCTATTTCACTAAATTCGTCCATATACCAGTTCACTATCCATTTTTCTATATCACCCTTAGAGAAAGGTTCGTGCGTTATGCCCGAAAATATAGGAGCTTCGAGATATCCCAATCTTTTTCTAATTTTTTTGTATAAGTATTCATTTAGTTTCATTCTTTCTCCAATCTTCTATCCACTTTTCAATGTCTGATAATGTAAGGGCTTTCAGGGGGTCCTTAAGTACGCGAATTTCCATTAGTTTTTTATACAAGTATTCATTAAGTTTCATACAAACTCCATTAAGCTTTGCTGTTTCTTATCAAGTACCGTGATGGGCACCTTCTTTTTAATCCATTGCTGTAGACTGAATTTCTTCATCAGTGAAGTGATTATATTCCAGTGGTATTTAATATCTATGTCGTCCTTAGATTTAACGAAATGCTCGATATGATATCCGTCTATCGTCTTATAATAAGTAAATGTAGTACCAGGCCCTACATCCATTCCTATCTTAGCAGCATCTCGCGCTAGCTGCACCACAAGGTCATTTTTTGATTTGTATTCGCTTAGATGTTGATTCATTGTACGGTGTTGTTTGAAATCACTCAGTTCATATCTTTCCAAGTCATATATCTTATCCATAAATTCTTTATCAACACTCTTGTTCATTGCCGCTTCGATGATTTCGTCTATTACCTTGTGATAAAACTTAGAACGGTTTTTAGATTTGAATGTACTGCCGTGACGTGTCAAGGTATTATCTAAGTTACGTAGAACATAATTACCTATCTGTAGCCAATAACCTTCTTTGTATTCTTCCTTTTCAACTTCTATCCATTTAGATTCGGATAAGGGAAAAACAACACTCGTTGCTTGTTGTAATTCTTTATTAACCCACTCGGTGTCTACATCTACTCCAGTATTAACACCGTCTGTGTGTATATAAATAACGGCGTTTGCTCCATATCGTTTACGTATAAGAGATTTGGCACCCATTATTAGCCATCGCGCAATACCTGTAATGGCTATCCCTACGGATATATCTCCATAGGTCATATACAAATTGGTATTGGCGCCATAAAATGTATTTACCATAATCTTTAATGCATTGGATTTGCTTGTAGCTTCGTGGCTGTCCTGATGTTTATAAGGTTCCCTGAGTTCTTTAAATTCCTTAGACATCTGATATAAACAGGATTTGTGGCCTTGGTCTACTTCTATAATTATATTTTTATTAAGAACATTATCAGGTATAGTTAGTATCATTGAATTTACATTATTTGCTTTACATCCGAATTCTTTCAAGTTATAATCTTCGTAACCAATAATATGCGTGGTATCCGGTCCCAAATTCAAAGCCATTGCTATGCTAGGATACATAGATTTGAAATCTACTTTGATGTTGCGAGGGTGGAATCCAGGCCGATACAGCTTAATGTATGCTGCCTGAAAGCTTTTAATATCTGGATATCGGTCAATGTTTTTATCCAGAGTAAGAATATTCTGCTGCTTCAATGCTCGTCCTTGTAATATTTTAGTAATAAAATTATCGGGACCATTCAAATACATTTCAAGAGGTACTCTTAAGAATTCTGCAATGAATTTGTGTTGAGGAAAATAATGATTATAAAGAAATTTAGTGCAATCGCAATCACTTAGTACATACTCTTCGATTTCTTCAGGAGTGTGTTCTAGAATATCTTTGGCAGCAAAGTCTAATTCAATGGGACTAAGACCATATAATTTAGATACATTCTTTAAGCTTTTACTTTGTCCCGATAGAGCGTAGTCTCTTCCTACGAAGTTATAAACGTCTACTACAATACGACCCCACGCTTGAAGTTTGGCTCGTTTATGATATGATAAATCTGATTCCCATCCAAAGGTAGCATTCTTTTCACGATTAAGATATGGTTTAAGCTGGATACCATTCACCTTTGCTCTAGCAAATAGCTGGGGAAAGTCATAACCTATTACATTATATCCATAAATAATATCAGGGTCATACTCTTTTATAAAATTCAAAAAATCAAGGATGGCCTTTCTATCACTTTCCCCATCCCAAGTAAAAACTTTCCTATCGCCCGCCCCCGTTACTACTCCAATTGCTACGATAGGATGCTTCTCTCCCGAAGGGAAATTACCATCTATAGAATGTACCTCAAGGTCAAAACCCAAAGAAGAAGGCTCTGCTGCAGCAAAACCTGTAAAAAAATCAGGGTGCTCTATACATACACGTTCTAATTCATTGTTGGTCACACCATCTATTTTAGATAGGGGACCAATAAGGTCTAGATTAAGTTCACTTGCATTTTCTACGAGATGTTTTTTATAAGGAACCTTTCTGCTTTTACCAAGCACGGTATATAATTCTCCATCACCCTTTACATAATAGTAATGTTCTCTAGGAGAAGGCACAATCAATTTGTCTCTCCCGCGGCCCCAAATAATAATATTTTGTTGGCGTGTTTGACGATTAAAAGAATTTCGCCCCGATATAGCTATTAAGGGGATGTTCATTCTTTTTCCTTTTCTGCTGCGAAAATTCGCTCACGTAAACTCGAAGTAGACCAATTATGATTACGTTTATGGAAATAATATTGCATATCTAAATCATATCCTGTAAACTTTTTCTCCTTCCAGTCAGCTCCATTAATTCTTATGTTTGGCTTCATTGCTTTTAAAATTGTATACAAGTCATCTTCAGTATGATAAATAACAATTTCATCTATATACTTAACTGCTTGGAGCATCACTAATCGTTCTTCAAGTGTTTGAATTGGTTTGTTCTTTTCCGGACGGTCTAGTGTGGGGTCTGATTGGAGTCCCACAATTAAGTGGTCGCATTTACTTTTACAATCTTTGAATAATTCTATATGACCTGCGTGAAGCAAATCAAAGGCACCGCAAGTCCATCCCTTTCTCATAATTTCACATCCATATTATCAGGTAATAGTCTTTGGGATTTTAAAGTATCTCTCTGTGTTTTGGTGTATCTATATACTAAGTCTGCTTTGGAATCTTCTTGGATAACCCATTTCTTAATAATAATTAAATCACCCCACCTGACCCATACCTTTTTCTTTAATCGTCCTCCAATTCTTACCATTCTGGTTTTATTATCTTCGCATACGGCAACTAATCGTGAACCTCCGCTAAATTCTTTAACTAATGCAAACATTTCTCCACGGGGTTTATATGGAAGTCTTAATTTACTCATTCAACCATTCTCCATATTCATCAGGCGATGTTTCAGTATAAGTTTCTGGCTTAGTTTGGTTTTCTTTCGGGGAACCAACCAAAGTTACCTTTTCTTTGGTGAAAGGGTTTGTAATTTCTACATCTGTGCAGTAGGTGCTAATGTAATCTTCAGCAATTTCAGGCCAACTTGCCCTCATTAGAGACTGGGTTTCTGTTATTAAATCAGGCCAGCTAATCTTGGTGCTAGGTTCACGGATAAGAGGAGACTTAAAGAAGGAACGCTTTTTCTTTTCATTTTCTTCCATCTCCAGGAATCCAAGCATTACTAACGCTTGTAGTAAAGGGTTAATATTTTTCTGGGCAAATGGTAATCCTGCCGCTCGTGCTGCCTGTTGAATTTCCTTCGTAGACATCTTTGTAACATCACTACTTATCATTCCATAAGTATCCATTTCGCTATCAGGTATTAGATGTAGTATATCAATACCGTGGGACGGCATTTGTAGGCACTCTGTAACAAATGTATCAATATATATTTGTGTAGCTAACCAATTATGTTTGGGTGTTACAAGTCCATAAGTTTCCCCTTCACGTTCCACTGTCATTATGTCATCAGGGAAAAATCGTGCAACAGCATTTATTACTTTGAGAAAGTAATGGACTTTACTTCGTGCAATAGGAAATAAAGTGGGGATAACTTCAAACAGGAATGGCGCACAAGGATTTCTTAATTTTACTGCTCGTGCATCATCACGCCTTACGATACAATCAACTATATGTTCTTTTAACGATTTTATTTCTTCATCCGTCATCGTTTGTAAATCCCCGTCGGGAGATGATGCAGCTTTAAGTTTTTGCTTGAGCACATCTTCTGTTTGTTTTACCGTAGGATTTGTGTGAGTTATCATATAACGTCGTTCTAATTCTGCGTCCAGAAATAGATTACCCCGTGTATTTTCAACAGCCTTGCACATAAACACGAATTTAGGATGAAGTGTTTGGCATCGAATATCTTGGATGGTTACATCAGTGCGACGCCTTTCTGCGGCTCTGTCATCTGCCCACGTTTTTAGGATTTCAATAATACTTTCAGGACATTTCTGAGCTTCAGGTATTGCTATGAAACGAGCACTGTTTATTCTTTCCATATCATACCATAATGCAGTATCAGATAATTGTTCTATCGTAACATAAGGTATACCAGTCCCGTCGATGAGGCCAAAAACTGCGTTCATAATTACAGTCTTACCTGTTCCACTGTATGCGTTTATCATAAAATTAGTATCTTCTAATAAATATGATAGTGCCGCAGTTATAGCAAGTTTATCCTCACCAATAATAGGAACCAGTTCGTCTTTCTGGTTTTTCACGTTGTGAAAGTAGCGTACCAAATCTTCTATTTCAAAGTCACTCACTCGTCTTTATCCTCATAACAATCCAAACATTCCCAATATTCCCATTCTGCTTCCCCTTCGTCGAGGTGAGCTGTGAAA
>Ga0208315_1001240_pt1 | contig 13604 bp, 13 predicted proteins | sample MalvireepMed_215_FD_184239 | JGI IMG/M metagenome (GOLD analysis project Ga0208315, IMG submission 184239) | Marine viral communities from the Global Malaspina Expedition - Malaspina viral metaG DeepMed_215 (SPAdes) (version 2) | ecosystem: Environmental > Aquatic > Marine > Oceanic | place... | reverse complement strand
CCATATCCATCTGTTTGGCCGCGTCTTCCAGTGCCATTACTTGCCTCCTGCTGGCTGTGCCCGCTCAACGATACGGGCGAAAAAGGATGCGCCGAGCGGCGCGATCTCGTCGTTGAAGTCGTATTCTGGATGGTGCAGCCCCGCGCCCTCACCGGTCCCGAGGAACAGATAGGCACCGGGGCGTTTCTCAAGCATAAAACTGAAATCTTCCGCGCCCATTTCGCGGCCATAGTCGCCATGCACGCGGTCCGCGCCCACCACTTCGCTTGCCGCCGCGATGGCGGTTTCGGTCTTGGCGGGATCGTTGACCGTGGCAGGATAGCCGACCTCATAGACCAGCTCTGCTGAAACGTCATAGCTTGCCGCCTGCCCGTCCACGATCTGCTGCATGCGGCGTATCACCATCTCCTGCACCTCGCGGTCAAAGGTGCGCACGGTTCCGTTGATATAGGCGGTCTCTGGAATGATGTTATCGGCGCTTCCGGTGTGGATTTGCGTGACCGAGACCACCAGATCCTGTGCCGCGAGATGATTGCGGCTAACGATGGTCTGGATTGCCGTGGCGATGCCGCAGGCCGCCACCACAGGGTCGCGGGTGTCATGGGGCATCGCGCCATGGCCCCCTTTGCCCTTGATGTGAATGTGAAACTCGTCCACCGCTGCCATGAATGGCCCCGGGGTGGTGAAAAACGCGCCTTCGTCCAACCCGGGCATGTTGTGGATGCCGTAGACCTGCGCGATGTCGAACCGCTCCATGATGCCTTCTTCGACCATGATACCGGCGCCACCGCTGGCCTCTTCAGCAGGTTGAAAGATCAGCGCCACCCGGCCCGAAAAATTGCGTGTTTCGGCCAAATAACGCGCGGCACCCAGCAACATCGTGGTATGCCCATCATGCCCGCAGGCGTGCATTTTGCCCATGCGGGTGCTGGCGTAGTCCTTGCCCGTCGCTTCATGTATGGGCAGTGCATCCATATCGGCGCGCAGGCCGATCGTCGGCCCTGCGCCCTGTCCGTTGATGATGGCAACCAGACCGGTTGTCGCGATGCCTTCGTGCAGTTCATCGACGCCAAATTCCCGCAGCCGTTCGGCGACAAAGGCCGCCGTCTCATGACATTCCAGATCCAACTCAGGGATGCTATGCAAATGGCGCCGCCACGCTGTCATATCCTCCGCAAAGGCATTGATGCGGTTTACCACGGGCATGGGCTGGACTCCTTGGGGTTGGTTTGGTCAGGGTGCATCTGACACCAGACATACGGGGCCTGCAATGCCGGACAACACAAAAGCCGATCTCATTCACGATTCCGATGCGGGCATTGAACGGCTGCTTGAAATCATGCGCCGCCTGCGCGACCCCGACACCGGCTGCCCTTGGGATATCGAACAGGATTTCGACAGCATCACCCCCTATACCATTGAAGAGGCTTATGAAGTTGCCGATGCTATTGCCCGCCGCGATTGGGCGGAACTTGAGGGCGAATTGGGCGATCTGCTGCTGCAATCGGTCTATCACACGGCCATGGGCGAAGAAGCGGGGCATTTCACCTTTCAATCTGTGGTGCGCAACATCAGCGATAAGATGGTGGCGCGGCACCCGCATGTATTTGGCAACGAATCCCGCGACAAGAGCGCCCAACAGCAAACCGCCGATTGGGAAAAGATCAAAGCCGCAGAGCGCGCTGGCAAAGCACAGGGTGGCACGCTGGACGGGGTGGCGATTGGCCTGCCCGCTTTGTTGCGCGCGATGAAATTGCAAAAACGCGCAGCGCGGGTCGGCTTTGATTGGCCCGAGACGACACAGGTGCTGGACAAAATCACCGAAGAAGCCGCCGAATTGGTCGAGGCGAAAGATACGCTTTCGCAGGCCGAGGTTGAGGAGGAATACGGCGATCTGCTGTTTGTGATGGCCAATCTGGGCCGCCATCTGGGGCTGGACCCCGAAGCCGCCCTGCGCGCTGCAAACGCCAAATTCACCCGCCGGTTTGAGGGGATCGAAACGCGGCTCGCGGCCATGGGCAAAACCCCGCAAGACAGTGATCTGGCCGAGATGGATGCGCTTTGGGATGCCGTGAAACTGGCGGAACGCGGCTAATCGCCGGGCCTGCGGCTGGACAAAGACATGAGCCTACGGCAAGGCTCTGCCTTAAGCAATTTGACGAAAGTAAGCCCATGACCCCGCGCAAAATCATCATCGACACCGACCCCGGACAGGACGACGCCGTCGCGATCCTCCTTGCGCTGGCCAGCCCCGAAGAGATCGACGTGCTGGGCATCACCTGTGTCGCGGGCAACGTGCCGCTGGATCTGACCTCGAAAAATGCGCGCATCGTTTGCGAATTGGCGGGGCACCGGGATGTAAAGGTCTTTGCCGGATGCGACCGCCCGCTGGGGCGTGCGTTGGTAACGGCGGAACATGTGCATGGTAAAACGGGTCTTGATGGCCCAGACCTGCCCGATCCCACCATGCCGCTGGCCGAGGGGCATGGCGTGGATTTCATCATCGAGCAGGTCCGCGCCCATCCCGCCGGCAGCGTGACCCTCTGCCCCTTGGGGCCGCTCACCAATATCGCGACCGCCCTGCAAAAGGCGCCTGATATTGCTGAGAAGGTCCAAGAGATTGTGCTGATGGGCGGTGGTTACTTCGAAGGCGGAAACATCACCCCCACGGCAGAATTCAACATTTATGTCGACCCGCATGCCGCTGATATCGTGTTTAAATCTGGCATACCTATTGTGGTGATGCCGCTGGACGTGACCCATAAGGCGCTGGTCACCAAACCGCGCAACGATGCCTTCCGCGCGATTGGCACGCCGGTGGGTGTCGCCGTGGCCGAGATGACCGATTTCTTCGAGCGGTTCGACAAAGAGAAATATGGCTCCGAAGGCGCGCCGCTGCATGATCCTTGCGTCACCGCCTATCTAATCAATCCCGACCTGTTCAAAGGCCGCCACATCAACGTCGAGATCGAGACTGTGTCTGAACTGACCATGGGCATGACCGTAGCCGATTGGTGGGGCGTGACAGACCGCGCGCCCAACGCGCTTTTCGTGGGCGACCTTGATGCCGATGGGTTCTTTGCGCTGCTCACCGAAAGGCTGGCCCGTCTATGAGCGCACATCTCACCCTCGGCGCGCCTGAGCATCTTGATAAATTGGTCGGGCTGGTCACGGCCTTTCACGCCGAAGCGGGCATTGAGATGACCGACGAGCAGCGCCGCAATGGATTGGCGCCGCTGCTGGAGGGGATCCCCCATGGGGCCGCCTATCTGATCGGCCCGCCCCGCGCGCCGATTGGCTATGTGGTGATCTGTTTCGGCTGGTCGGTTGAATTCGGCGGGCTGGACGCCATCATTGATGAAATCTACGTCCGTCCCGGCGTACGAGGGCGCGGCATTGCCTCGGAAGCGCTGATCGCTTTGCCACGGGCGCTTGCCGCGGGCGGGTTGCGCGCCATTCATCTTGAGGTGGACCGCACCAACAAAGCGGCGCTCAAAGTCTATACCCGTGCGGGCTTCCGCCCCCGCGAGGATTACATGCTTATGTCTCGGAAACTGTGATGCGTATTCCCTTTGATAACAGCTATGCCACCCTGCCCGACGGGTTCTTTACCCGGCTCGACCCGACGCCGGTAAAAGAACCCAAGCTCTTGGCATGGAACGACGATCTGTCGGCGTCGCTGGGAATCAAAGGCGGCGATGCAAAGACCCGCGCGCAGGTATTCGGCGGCAATGAGGTGCCCGCAGGGGCGGCCCCCTTGGCGCAGCTTTACGCCGGGCATCAGTTCGGCAACTTTAACCCGCAGCTTGGCGATGGCCGTGCGATCCTGCTGGGCGAGGTCGTCGACAGCGAGGGCAATCGCCGTGACATTCAGCTCAAAGGCTCCGGCCCGACGCCATATTCGCGTATGGGCGATGGCCGCGCCTGGGTTGGGCCGGTGCTGCGCGAATATCTAATCAGCGAGGCGATGCATGCGCTCGGCGTGCCGACCACCCGTGCCCTCGCCGCCGTTGCCACCGGAGAGCCGATCCTGCGCGAAAGCGGGCCCCTGCCCGGCGCCATCGTCACCCGCGTCGCTGCAAGCCATCTGCGCGTCGGCACCTTTCAGGTCTTTGCCCATCGCGGAGAGACGGAGGCGCTCAAAACCCTAACCGACTATGCCATCGCGCGACACTACCCAGAGGCCGATGGCCCGCTTAGCCTTTTGCGCGCGGTCTGTGCCGCGCAGGCAGAGCTGGTGGCACAATGGATGTCCTTCGGCTTTATCCACGGTGTGATGAACACCGACAATTGCAGCATCTCAGGCGAGACGATCGACTATGGCCCCTGCGCCTTTATGGATGCCTTTCATCAGGGCCGCGTGTTCAGTTCGATCGACCGGCAAGGCCGTTATGCCTATGGCAATCAACCGCAGATCGTTGTGTGGAACATGGCGCAGCTTGCGACTTCGCTTTTACAGCAGATGGACGACAAAGAGACCGCCGTCGAAGACGCCACCGAAATCGTGCATGACATGCCCGAGTTGATCGAAGCTTCATGGCTTCGCCGGTTTGCGGCCAAACTCGGCATTTCCAATCCTCGACCCGAGGATGTGGATCTGATCAACGAACTGCTGAACTTGATGCAAACGGACGGCTCGGATTTCACCAACACGTTCCGCGCCCTTGGGACCGATCAAGCGCGCGATCACTTTACCAACCGCGATGCCTTTGACACATGGGCCGAAAACTGGCGCAGCCGGATCAAGGATGAGCCGGACCCGCAGGCGGTCATGCAGGCGGCGAACCCCGCCGTGATCCCGCGCAACCACCGGATTGAGCAGATGATCGAAGCCGCCGTTGCGGGCGACATGGCCCCGTTCGAGCGGTTGATGACAGCGCTGGCGACGCCCTTTGAAGAGGCCGATCCCGAGCTTCAGCGCCCGCCGACCGAAGATGAGATCGTCCCGGCGACCTTCTGCGGCACCTGAGCCTAAGGGCGCCGGGATATGCGGTTGATCAGGTGGATCCCTATCGCCACCAGCAGCAGAGCGAACCAAAAGGTGAGCCCGATCTCTTCCGACAGGATCAGCCAGCCTAAAAGCACCGCAAAGACCGCAGCCACGCGGGCCAGATAAGTCAATGGCGCGCTGTGGTTGTCACAGCACGCCATTGGGTCGTTCAACTTTTAAGTGCCGGCTTAGGCTGCCTGCTGGCCACCCGGCTTCCCGCCGCCGCCACCGCGCCGACGGCGGCGACCACCGCTTGGCTTGCCAGCGCCTTCGCCCCCGCCGCCACCACCGGGACGACCACCGCCGCCACCCGGACGGCCACCGCGCCCACGGCCACGGCCTTTGGGTTTGGAGGGCTCATCGATCACTTCCCACGGACGGCCCGAAGCCACGGGGATCGAGATGCCCATGGTCTTTTGAATCGCTTTCAACTCGCCCATTTCATCCGGTGCACAGAAGGCCACGGCAGCGCCGTCTTTGCCCGCCCGCGCGGTCCGACCGATCCGGTGCACATAGTTGTCGGGCACATTCGGCAGGTCGAAGTTATAGACGTGCTTCACATCCGGGATATCGAGGCCACGGGCCGCCACATCGGTGGCCACCAGCACAGTGATGTCGCCATTTTTGAAACCCGCAATCGCGCGGTCACGCTGACCTTGGCTTTTGTTGCCGTGGATCGAAGCCGCGTCGAAACCGGCTTTGACCAGTGTCTTCATCAGCTTTTCCGAGCCATGTTTCGTACGGCCAAAGACCAGCGCGCGCTCGCCTTTGTGCTTGGCCAGCAGTTCTTTCAACAGTTCGGTCTTTTCGGCCTTGGCGATGAAATGCACCTCTTGGGTCACCTTATCCGCCGCCTTGCCCGGAGGCGAGACTTCGATGCGGATCGGGCTGCTGAGATAGCTGTTGGCGATCTCATTCATCAGCTTGGGCATGGTTGCCGAAAACAGCATCGTCTGACGCTCTTTCGGGATCAGGTTCGAGATTTTGCGTAGGTCATGGATGAAACCCATGTCGAGCATCTGGTCGGCTTCGTCGAGCACGAGGAAGGTCGTGGTGTCGAGCTTGACCGCGCGGCGGTCCAGCAGGTCCAGCAGACGGCCCGGCGTGGCGATCAACAGATCGACACCGCGCTCCAGACGCTTGATCTGCGTGTTGATCGACTGACCGCCGACAACCATCGCCACTTTGATCGGGGTGCCTTCGGCATAGCCGCGCAGGTTCACTGCGATCTGTTGGGCCAGCTCGCGTGTCGGGGCCAGCACCAGACCGCGCACGGAGCGCGGCGCGGGGCGGCCTTCGAGTTCCATCATCTGTGCGATAAGCGGCACACCAAAGGCCGCCGTCTTGCCGGTGCCGGTCTGGGCAAGGCCCATCACGTCGCGGCCATTCATGGCTTGGGGGATTGCTTGTCGTTGGATCGGGGTTGGATCTTTCAGACCCATTTCATTCAACCGGGCCACCAAGTTCTTTGGCAGGCCCATCATGTCAAAATCGCTCATTCGTTCACTTTCCGGCACGCAAGAGCGCGCACCATCCTTAGTCGCCGCGCCCAATTCAGGCGCCACGGGGTCGCGCAAGCCAGATCGCGGGCGCAGGCCACATGCCTCACACCCGTCTGTCGCGCTTGGCCCCACGCGTGATTTTGGGAACATCGGCGGGCCTTGTCGTCAGCGTCCCAGAGGCCCCTTATGGGACTTGGCGCTGATACTGCTCACGCGGCAGAAGGCTTCGCTTGACCCCCACATGGGCGGTGCGCGGGCAAAAGTCAACCGGCAGGGTTCAATTGCGGTGGCGTCTGGCCGCGCTAGAATGCTAGGAACGTGGTCCGACGGACGAAGGGCGAAACGATGCGCAACCCGATTATCAAACGGTGCGAGGCCATGGGCCTGCGCATGACAGGGCAACGCCGGGTCATCGCGCAGGTGATTCACGACAGTGACGACCATCCCGATGCCGAAGAACTGCTGGCCCGCGCCACTGAGATCGACAGCGGCATCTCGATCGCCACGGTCTACCGCACGGTCAAACTGTTCGAAGAGGCAGGCATCCTCGACAAGTTGGAATTCGGCGATGGCCGGGCGCGCTATGAAGATGCGCAGCGCGAACATCATGATCATCTGATCGACGTAAACTCGGGCGAGGTGATTGAATTCGTCGACGCGGAAATCGAAGAGCTTCAGGAACGTATCGCGCGTAAATTGGGTTACAAACTGCAGGGGCACCGGATGGAACTTTACGGTGTGCCAATCAAAAAGGATGACCCATGACCGACCGTGACCGCCCCCTGTTGGCCGTGCTGATCGACGCCGACAATGTCCCGGCCAAACATGCCGCTGCCATTATGCGGGAGGTCACAACCATTGGGGAGCCCGCCCTGCGCCGCGTTTATGGCGATTGGTCGAATGACCACCTCAAGGGTTGGAAGGCCCCCATTCGTGAGCTGGGTCTGGTAGCCCATCAGGAAACCGCCAACACCAAGGGCAAGAACGCCAGCGACATCGGTCTGGTCATTCAGGCGATGGACATTCTGCACAGCCGCCGCTTCGATATCATCGTGATCGTCTCCTCCGACAGTGACTTCACCGCGCTGGTGAACCGCCTGCGCGAAGATGGGGTGACGGTGATCGGCATCGGCGAAAAGAAGACCCACGATTCGCTGCGCAACGTCTATAACCGCTTCATTCTGATTGAAAACCTTGACGGAGCGGAACCGGACACAACCTCCCGCGCCCGCGCCAAGGTGGCCGACGCCCTGCCCCTGTTCAAAGCGGCGATGGATAAGATCGACACCGAAGACGATTGGTACAACCTTGGCCAGATTGGCCAGACGATTCAGGCAGCGCATCCGGATTTTGACAGCCGGACTTATGGCCATGGCAAGCTGAGCGCCTTGGCAGCTGATCTGAAGGCATTGGAAACCCGAAAGACAGGCAATCGGCTGATGGTGCGGCTGAAACCTTAACGCCTGCGTATCACTCGGCGGGACGCTTTTCCCGGCGGGAGACGCGCGACAGCATGGCGGGCAACAGCACGCTCAGCACGACCAGTCGCATGATATGGCATGCGGCAACAAACCCTGGCACCACGGCCAGCACTGCGCCAAGCGCGATCATCGTCTCAAGCCCACCGGGTGCAAAGGCCACCAGCACATGGCCCAGCGGCATGCCAAGCGCCCAAGCCACCGGCACAGCACCCAGCCCCGCCAGCCCGACGGCCACGCCGGTAATCGCCAGCCCCGCGCCGAGGCCGCTGACAAACCGTGCGGGCGTGATGCCAGAAAACCGCGTGCCGATCAGGCATCCCAGCACCAGATAGGCGATAAGGGTCAGCCAACCCGGCAGCACCCCGGTCTCTAATTTGGTCAGATGCGCGATGGCAGAGACGACCATCGCCCCCATCAAAAGCGGTGCGGGCACCGAAAACCGGGCAAAGATCAGCCCCACAACCACGGCCGCAAAGATCATCACGAAGTTTGAAAGCACCCCCATCCCCGCGCCCGCCGGGGCAATATTGCCGGTCATATCGACGCCCATCAGCAAAGCGGCAAAAGGCACGACAATGGTCAATGCCAAAAGCCGGACCGACTGGGTGATCGAAATCCGCGGCACGTCAGAGCCTCCGTCGCTGGCAATCGCCATGACGAAACTCAGGTGCCCGGGGGCCGAGGCCAGAAGCGCGGAACGCGCGTCGAAACCAAAATACCGCGCCAGCATCCAACGGCAGACGGCCATAATCCCCCAGATCACCCCTGTCATAAACACAAAGGCCAATGGCCAGCGCACCATGGCATTGACCGCATCTTGGTTAAAACCCGCGCCGACAGCGATGCCCAAGACCACGAAACAGGCATCCCGCAGCCGCGGGTCGACCGCCGTGCGCAGACCGGCCAGCCCCAGACCACTCACTGCGATCACCGGCCCCAGCAGCATATAGACAGGCGCATTCAGCCACCAAAACAGCAACGCGCCAAAACCGCCGGCGGCAAGGGTCAGCAGGGTGTCACGCGGGGCAAGGGAAAGGCTGGGCCATCTCATGCATGATGGCTAGCACCCTGCCGCAGCGGGCGCCAGAGTCACACGCATGACGCGCATTTTGGGCTCTTGCCCTTTCATCGCAAAAGGTTCATGGGCGATTGGCAATATCCGGTGTGAAAGGGCGATAACATGGACAATCTGCGCGGCGCGATGCTGATGGTGCTGGCCATGGCCGGTTTCGCCATTGAGGATATGTTCGTCAAACTGACGAGCGATGCCCTCCCCGTGGGGCAGATCATCGCGCTGTTGGGCGCGGGCGGCGGGGCGATCTTTGCCGTGATCCTGCGCATTCAGGGGCGGCGGTTGTTCTCTGCGGATATGCTCACCGGGCCGATCCTGCTGCGCGCCGTGGGTGAGGTGCTGGGCACCCTGTGTTTCGTGACCGCCATCGTGCTGACGCCGCTTTCCTCGGCCTCTGCTATTTTGCAGGCGACCCCGCTGGCCGTGACCCTTGGTGCAGCGCTGTTTCTGGGGGAACCCGTCGGCTGGCGCCGTTGGAGCGCGATTGTCGTGGGTTTCCTCGGCGTGCTGCTGATCGTCCGCCCGGGGTTAGAGGGGTTCAACGCGCTGTCGCTCTTTGCCGTGGCAGGTGTCATCGGCCTTGCGCTGCGCGATCTGGCGACGCGCAAGGTCCCCAAAAGCATCAGTTCCATGCAGCTTAGCTTTCTTGCCTTTATCGTGCTGGTCCCGGCAGGGCTAATCCTGATGCTGGCCGTTGGCACCCCCGCCGCCATGCCCGGCGGGGCCGAGGTGGTCTATCTTGCCGCCGCGATGGTGATCGGTGTGATGGCCTATTACGCCATCGTGGCGGCCATGCGCGTGGGCGAAGTCAGCTTCGTCACGCCCTTTCGTTACATGCGGATGCTATTCGCACTGGTCGCGGGGATCGTGGTCTTTGACGAATCTCCCGACACGCTGACGCTGGTGGGGGCCGCGATCATCATCGCCTCGGGCGTCTACACCCTCTTGCGTGAACGCAAAATCACCCCCCGGCCCCGCCGCGGTCTTTCCAAGCCGGGCCTGCCGGGGTAAACCGCTGCAAACCCGAACATGAGGACAAAGCCCATGAGCACGATCATCGACATCCACGCCCGCGAAATCCTCGACAGCCGGGGCAACCCGACGGTCGAAGTCGACGTTATCCTCGAAGACGGCACCATGGGCCGCGCCGCGGTTCCCTCCGGTGCCTCCACAGGCGCCTATGAAGCGAACGAACGCCGCGATGGCGACAAGTCCCGCTACATGGGCAAAGGTGTGTTGGAAGCCTGCGCCGCCGTGAACGGCGAGATCGCCGAAGCGCTGGTCGGGATCGACGCGACCGAGCAGGTCGAGATCGACGAGATGATGATCGAACTCGACGGAACCGAGAACAAATCCCGCTTGGGCGCGAATGCCATTCTGGGCGTGTCGATGGCTGCCGCCAAGGCCGCCGCAGACTACTGCGCGCAGCCGCTCTACCGCTATATCGGCGGCACCACTGCCCGCGTTCTCCCCGTGCCGATGATGAACATCATCAACGGTGGCGAACATGCCGACAACCCGATCGACATTCAGGAATTCATGATCATGCCGGTCGCCGCGGAAAACATCCGCGAAGCCGTGCGCATGGGCGCCGAAGTCTTTCACACGCTGAAAAAAGAACTCTCCGCCGCGGGTCTATCGACCGGGATTGGCGACGAGGGCGGTTTTGCCCCGAACATCAGCTCGTCACGCGATGCGCTTGATTTCATTTTGAAGTCGATCGAAAAAGCGGGCTACAAGCCCGGCGAAGACATGTACCTCGCCCTCGATTGTGCGGCGACGGAATACTACAAGGACGGCAAATACGTCCTCTCCGGTGAGGGCAAGACCCTGTCGAGCGAAGAGAACGCCGACTATCTGGCAGCCCTCGTGAACGACTATCCGATTATCTCCATCGAAGACGGCATGGCCGAAGACGATTGGGACGGCTGGAAGGCGCTGACAGATGTCTTGGGCGGCAAGGTGCAATTGGTGGGCGATGATCTTTTCGTGACCAATCCCGCGCGTCTGTCCGACGGCATCAAACGCGGCTGCGCCAACTCCATGCTGGTGAAGGTCAACCAGATCGGCACCCTGACTGAGACGCTCAAGGCTGTCGATATCGCGCATCGCGCGGGGTACACCAACGTCATGTCGCACCGCTCGGGCGAGACTGAGGATGCCACGATTGCCGACCTCGCCGTAGCGACAAACTGCGGTCAGATCAAAACCGGATCGCTGGCGCGTTCCGACAGACTGGCCAAGTACAACCAGTTGATCCGTATCGAGGAAATGCTGGGTGAGACTGCCCAATACGCGGGCCGCTCGATCCTGCGCGGCTGATGTCTAACGTTGATATTCGTCCTGTCACCACCGCTGCGGATCTCGCGGCGGTGGTTGAACTTTGCTGGGCCTACCGTGACTTTCTGTACAACTTCGCCCCGACCGAGCGGCTGATTGTTGAGACCTTCTACCCGCAAGACAAATACAGCGCTCTGATGGGCCGTCTTGCCGAGGAACACGCCCGCCCGCGCGGCATCATCCTGCTGGCGGAACGCGACGGCATCCCTCTGGGCTGCGGCATGTCCCATGCGCTGAGCGATACCGAGAGCGAGATCAAGCGCGTCTTCGTGACAGATGCCGCCCGTGGCACAGGTGCGGGTCGGGCGATCTGCCAAAGGCTGATCGATCAGGCGCGGGAAGATGGGTTTGAGAAGGTCTATCTCGACACCTCCGTCGCCTTTGCCCCTGCCCGCGCGCTTTATACATCATTGGGATTTATTGAGCGCGGTGCCTACCAACCGATGCCCGAGTTCACACGCGACGCGATCTGCTTTTATGAGCTGCCGCTGACCGACATACCGGCAAGCGCCGGTTCTACCTGAACGCGGCTATGCTCGGCTGACGGTGCCGCCACCCACTGCGGCACGCACGCCCGTGGTGCCGGGGCATGAGGTCGGCAGGCCGCGCGCCACGCGCACGGCGAGATAGGCGAATGCCTGTGCCTCCAGCATATCGCCATCCAGCCCGATCTCTTCCACCGGGGCGACGGGGCAATCAAGACTGACATCCAGCATCCGCATCAACACCGGATTATGCCGCCCGCCGCCGGTGACATAGACCCGCTCGGGCGGGGCTGGGCAGTGCTGCATCGCCTCGGCCACGCCAGCGGCGCACATGGCTGTCAGGGTGGCACAGGCATCGGCGTCTGACAGTTCACCGACCAAGGCCACCATTTCCGCGAAATCATTCCGGTCGAGCGATTTTGGCGGCATGCGTGCAAAGTATGGCTCGGCAAGGAAAAGCTCCAACGCGCCATGTTCCACCCTGCCCCGCGCGGCCAGCTTGCCGCCTTCGTCGAAGTCTTGGCCAAGGCGGGCCTGCATCAAATCGTTGATCGGCGCATTTGCCGGGCCGGTATCGAAAGCAAGCAGCGCGCCTTCTTCCTCTGGGCGCGCAACGCGCGGATCGACCCAAGTGAGGTTGCCCACGCCGCCGAGGTTCAAAAAGGCCACCGGGCCTTCCCGCCCGGCAAATCGCGCGCAGGCATGGTGAAAGAACGGTGCCAAAGGCGCGCCCTCTCCGCCCAGTTCGACATCGGCGCTGCGGAAATCCCAAACGACGGGCAAGTTAATGGTGCGCGCCAATAGCGCCCCGTCACCGACCTGCAGCGTGCCCTGCATCCGCGGCGCATGGGCAAGGGTCTGGCCGTGGAAACCGACAAGCTCAACGGCAGGCTCATCTTTCAACAGATCATCCAACAGCGCCAGATGCGCGGTCTCGACCGCTTGGGCTGCCGCCTCAACCTCGGCCCCGTGCCATTTTCCGAATCCGGCGGCGATCACCCGACGCTCTTCGGCCGAATAGCTGCGATAGGCGCTGCGGCCAAAGCTGGTAATATCATGCCCGTCGGTGCGCAAAATCGCGGCGTCCACCCCGTCTAGAGAGGTGCCCGACATCATTCCCAGAGCCGTCACCACACCGGTTCCGACATGTTGCCTGTGCATGGCCCTATTCATGGCCTTTTCCTTTGCCGCTCGTACGCATATAGATTGCCCCGCAATACAGTTTTGAGGCAAGTCACCATGACATACCATCCCAAATCGGAGTTCATCCACACGATGATGCAGCGCGGCTTTCTGGCCGATTGCACCGATTATCAGGGGTTGGACGACGCCCTTATGAATGGCGCAGCCCCCGCCTATGTGGGCTATGATGCGACTGCCAAATCGCTGCACGTTGGGCATCTGGTCAATATCATGATGCTGCGTTGGTTGCAGAAATGCGGTGGCAAGCCGATCACCCTGATGGGCGGCGGCACGACCAAGGTGGGCGATCCATCCTTCCGGTCGGATGAGCGCCCCCTGCTGACGCCCGAGGCGATCGACGACAACATTGAAGGCATTCGTCAGGTTTTCGCCCGCTACCTCGATTATGGCGATGGGCCGAGCGATGCTTTGATGCTCAACAACGCCGAGTGGCTGGATGAGTTGAACTACCTCGATTTCCTGCGCGACATCGGGCGGCACTTCTCAATCAACCGGATGCTCAGCTTTGAAAGCGTAAAATCGCGTCTGGAC
>Ga0208315_1001239_pt1 | contig 13607 bp, 17 predicted proteins | sample MalvireepMed_215_FD_184239 | JGI IMG/M metagenome (GOLD analysis project Ga0208315, IMG submission 184239) | Marine viral communities from the Global Malaspina Expedition - Malaspina viral metaG DeepMed_215 (SPAdes) (version 2) | ecosystem: Environmental > Aquatic > Marine > Oceanic | place... | reverse complement strand
CACTACTTAATTGTAGAACACTGTCAGTAGCTTCACCATCTGATATAGTGCGAAGAGTCCCATCGACACCAGAGTTGCTATTAGAAACTTGTAATAAGTCCTTATAGCTATTTTTAACTTTTTGTCCAGTTAAAGTTGCCATTTATTACCTCAAATCTGCAGGAACAATAGCTCTAGTTCCTCCCGTTTTGTCTTTCTTCTTCATTCCGTATTTTCTAATCCCTTCTTTATAATTATTTAAAAACTGTTGTGCCATCTGTCCTTTAATTGCAGCAGTATTAGGGTCACTTGCTTGTGCTGCCTTGTCTAATAATAAATTTCCTTTCACAAAATCTATTAACAAAGGTTGTAATACATTGTCTAAATCTATTGTACTTCCTGAACCTTGAATAGCTGTTACTTTGTCTGGTTCTGCATAATAAGAAATTAAAAACCCGTTTGAGATATAGTCTGAACCAGAACCAATCACTGCTGCTTTATATTTACCTTCAGCGGTTTCTGTGGTTCCTCCATCTCCTTTGGTTGTTGCTATAGCAATTTTATCTCCTTCAATCCACCATACAAATGTATCAGAAGGGTCTGTATATGTACTGGTTACTGCTGCCATTTTTTACTCCGTGTCTGTCATTTTAATTTCTTGATTTAACAATCTAGGTATTTGTATATATTCGCTATTTGAATTTAAAACACTTACTCTAAACACTTTGTTTATAGTAATATCTCTATCATCATCTAACCCATACCATAGTTGACCATTTACCAAGTTTGTTTTACCATATTCTGTTTTAATAGAATATCTTCCCATATCTACTAATCCTTGATTGATTAGGTTTATCACATAGTTTTCCCTAGCATCTGGTACTGCTTGTCGTACTCTGCTTAATATTTCTTTTGCGCTAAATTCAATTGCTGCCATAATTAATCCTCATAATTTTGTGATACTGTTTCCCACATATCTCCACCGTCTTCCCAAAGAGAAAACCCGCTTAGTGTTTCTATCCAAGAAGTAGAAGGAGCTATCGCTTGCTCTGTCCAAGTTGTTGATACTGAAGCTAATGTTTCAGTCCAACTTGAAGAAGGAGCAATAGATTGTTCTGTCCAAGACGTGCTTGGTTCTACTGTTTGCTCTGTCCAAGATGTACTTGGAGCAATACTTTGTTCTGTCCATTTTGTATTAGGCATATTTTTATACCCTTATTCTACACGTCATCAATACACGCATATACTAAAGCTTTTACTGTATTTGCTGCTGCTTCTACTTCAAAATCAGCAGTATCTGGTGCTCCTGCAAATCTTCCCCACCATACATCACCAGGTTCTAAAACTATATTCCCAGTAGCATCATCTGCACTTACTCCGTTAGTAAAATTAAAGAATAAATTATCTGTTGATACAGTAGTTCCATCTCCTTGATACCCAGAATGTTTTAAAACTAAAAATCCTATAGTATCAGTACCAGCATTAACTCTTGTATTTACATCACCAGCGCTTCCAGCTAAAAATCCAATATCTGCTGGCAATAGTGCTTGATTTGTTGCACTAACGTTATTAGCATAATATACCCAATTTTCAGTGTCTCCAGCAGAGTCGTTCAAATCATATACGATTGAACCACCAACAGATGCCTTTAATTCGTCTGGCAAAACTGATGCTGCTACACTTACCGTTGCTTTATTTGCTGCCATTATCTTTCTCCTCTTTGTTGTTGTTGTCCTTGTAAGGACTGTAAAAATTCTTTATATCGCGCATCTACCATTGTATATTGTTTTTCATACCAACTATATTTAGCAGTATCTACGGCTAGTCTTCCTTGTGTTTCTTGTAAATATCCTCCAGATATTCCAATCTTTGATTGCATTTCTCCCATATATGCTTGAGCAGTATTTATATAAGCTTGAACTGCTTGTCCTTTTGCTCCAGAAAACGCAGCTCTGGCTCCGACTTCAGAAGCATATCCTTGAGCTTGAGCTATCGTTGATTGTGCTTGTGATAAAAATGCATTACCAGCATTAACCCTAGCTTGTGCTTCTTGATAATAACTACCCTGTATTGCTAAAGAAGATTGATATTCAGCTACTTTCTGTTGTAAATTTTGTGCATATTCTTGAACTTGGTTATTTACACTAGCTGAATATACTTGTAATTCTGATGCATACTTTGTAAGTAGGTTTGCATTGTTTTGTGCAGTAGCTTGCATAGCTTGTATTGCATTTTGCATTGCCACTTGAGTGCTTTGTTGTGCTGTTTGCTGTGCATCAGCTGCAGTTATTTGTGCTTGTGTAATTACCTTTTGTTGGTCAGCATTAAACTTAGCAAGAGATTCTTGTAACTCTGTTTGATATCTTGTATTATCTTTATTAAATTCATTTAATTCATTTTGTATATCTTGAACATATTGTTGTAATTCTACACCTGTTCTAGCTTGATACAATGTTAATTCTTTTTGTGTGTTCTGTTGATATTGTTGTACTTCTTTATTAATATTTTGTGCATATAATTGAATATCGTTACTATACTCTTGCATTTGTTGTGCTTCTGAAGCAGATGTCAATTCTGCATTTTTAATTGCTTTTTGTAATTCAGCTTGATAAACTTGAACATCTCTATTAAAATTACCTACTTCTTTTTGTATATTAGCTTGATACTGTTGTACCTCGTTATTTAATCTTCCTAATTGTACTTGAGCTAACTCAGAGTCTTCATCTGTTTCTAAAAACGTTGAAAACTGAGCCATATCTATAGTTAAATCTGGAGGTGTAAAAGTAGGTTCATTTGCACCAAAGTTAACTAATGGTGTACTAATATCGTGAGCAGTAGGTGCGCTTGCGCTTATACTTAAATCTGATATTGCCACACTACTTAAATTTAATGTAGGTTTTGTATATGAAGGAGCATTTGAACTTACATCTATTTCACCAGGAACATTTCCTACTGTAGTATCTCCTACGGCAGTTGCGCTTGCACTACTATAACTTACTGTTCCTAAAGACGGGACAGAAGGCAATACTGCATTTACACTTAAATCATTAATAGATAAAGCAGAAGGAACTGCTGCTCTTGCCTGAGTAATTGGAGATGTTGCAGTAGAACTTACTTCTGCTGCTACTTCATCAAATTCTTCGTGTGCTAATAATATTATTTCATCTACCTTATTTAATTCTGTTGCTATTGCAGCTAAGGCAGTATTAATAGCTCCAGCATTATCTGTTTGAGTCGCTAGTTCTGCAGCTTCTGTTTTACCTAATACTATTTCAGCAGCAGCTAAATCTGCTATAGCAGGTAATTCATCTAATTCAGCTTTTACTGCAGTTAGTGCAGTGGTTATATTAGAATTAGATATGATGTCTGTCATTAATCGTTGTAATGCATTTCTTGTTGCATACAATACAACTGCTGGTTCTGCTTCATCTGGAAAATTTGTTATAGAAGAATCATCATAAGTAACTGCTGAAAAATCAAAACTTGTATGAACTAAAGACATATCGTTTGTAGAAGCACTTGTAGGAAATACTTGTAATGTATCTCCATCCATCCAATAAACTGGGTCACTTGTTGTTGCATATTCCATATTGCTTGAGTCTTGTATGATTCCTTTTTTAGTTGGTGCAACTTTTACACAAGGAGTAAGAAAATTACTATTGTCTTCGTCTTTTCTTAAAACTCCTAAAACTTTTTTCCCTTCAACATCAACAGTGTTTTCAAATACAGAAGTTGATGCTACTTCCTCAAGTCTTAGCTTAGGTATAAAATTAATAACCTCTTTAGCTCCGTCTTGTAGCCAACTACTTAGTGCTGTATCATCTCCTACAGAACCTGTTATATCTTCTACTTGTACTTTAAATGTTGCCATTATTTACCTTGTCCTACATATTTCTTTTTATAATATTTTGTACTAATTTTTGTACCAAACTTTGTGTGTTTACTTTGTCCTTGTCTTGTTTTCTTCGGTCCATTGCTTCTTCTTACAATTTGCTGTCTTAAACCGCGCATTATTTCTTTTTACCTTTTTTCTTCTTCTTCTTTTTTGGTCGTCCTACTTTTTTTCCGTATGTTCCTTTACCACTTGGCATATTTCCTCCTATTTATCCCATTTAATAGCTTTATTATATAGCTCTTTTTTTTCTTTTGCTTTTTTCTCCTGGCTTCTTTTAATGTGGTCATCCATAGAGATTTCATTAAAATCTATCTGGTCTTTTCTAATTGCAGTAGCCCAGGGACTATTTTCCCTTACAACAAACTGTGGTGTCCACTTAGGTTTTGAAGCTCTTTCTCCACATTCAGGACAATTAAAATATCCTTCTGGATTTGGAGCATCACAATGTTGACACTTAGCCATTAAACCTTGGTAACTACAATATATGCAATTCTACTTCTGTCAAGCATTACAGCTTTAATATCTACAAGCTTTGCGTCGTCTATAGTTTCTATATAGTCATTTATTTCTTTAGCTAAAGAACCTGCTACGGTACTTGCGTCTACACTTATATCATTGATAATAACTTTTGTTACAGTGTCAAAATTTGCCATTTTATTCTCCTATTAGTTTAAAATTCTTAAGATGTTCGGGGTTGAACCTTTCTACGAACAACCCCACAGTATCTAAAACTGTTAATCCTCACGGATTAGTTTATGAAGCAGCTGCAGTATTAAATAAACATTCGCTACCATCGGCAACGAATCCATTTACATACCATCTGACACCGTCTGTGAAGATGTCAAATCTGTCTCCTGGTGTAGCGGCTGCAGAACAATTAATGTAATCATCATTGTTTACTGCAATATCACCTGCGTCACCATCGACACATACTGTATGTCCTACTACATCATTTCCAGAACCAAAGTCAATATTAACGATTTGATTCATACCAGTATCGCTACCGTCTGTATCTTCTGTTAATATGATTTTGCAATTCCAACCTGACTGTAAAGTCGATAAAGCTGGTAAATTAATCTCTGTTGTTGCTGTAGGGTTTACTAGGACAATAGCACCACTTTCGTCAGCGACCATATCATAGTCTGCTGTAACTTTAAGTAGTTTTGCGTCCCAGTTGCTAACTCCACTGTTAACTTCTAAATATGAACTTCTCATTTTAGATTCCCTCCACGTTGTATAGTGCGTGAGATTCTGGTAATGTGATTTCAAGACCTGCTTCTGTAAGAATCATATCTTTTCTCAAATCCTCGTCTGATGCCTGAACATTAGTCATAATTTGAGTATCACGATTTAAACCATTACCTACTAACGGTCTGTATGCTAATTTGCTCATATCAGCCATTAACATAAATCCGCTCGCAATGCCTCTAAATAGAGGTTCTTTAACTAGGTAAAGCGACCCGTGAACAGTGTTGATTTCCATTAGTCTATGACCAAAAGAACCAGCTACGTCATCATTTAATTTAAATGGAGAATTGGAATATCCCATTGAACTATCAAGGAATGCACCATCACCCATTTTATTAAAGTAAGAAATTACTGGTAAAGAAGCAAGACATAGTCTTTCATTCGCCCCGCCTCTTGCAGGGTCAAATATTACTTCTAAATCACTAAGTAGTCTGTCGTATGTTAACTCTCCTTCGTCCAATGTTCTGTTATAAGCTTTTCCAGAAGAGAAGCTTAAAGCTGTATTGCCATCATTAGGGTTAACATTTTTTACGATATTACCAACAAGACCTTCTGAGTATTGAATACCATCAGAGGTTCTTGCTTTTTGACCGAAGAGCATAGCTCTTTCAATGTCAACTTTGTGTTCACGTAGTTTTTGAGCCCAAATTCTATCGAACTCATTTGAATAGCCACGATATCTTGTCGCTATTGCTGTGTTTGTCATTTCACAAGCTGTTTTGAAGATTTGAGTGTACCCAAAATTATCATCTAGTGTATCTGAAAAAGTATCAGGTGAACCTGTTCCTTCTCCGTAAGATGTACCAACTATCTGACATTTTGAACCGTCGGGTATGGTTGCATACCCGTCAACACCTGAAGCTGATAGGTCAATTACTCTACCTGTAAATGAGGTAGAAACACTGCCTACTGTTGGTGCTGACTCAACTCTAACAAGAACTTGTGAGTAACCATCGTTGTCTGCGTCATTAGTTCTGACTGCAAACACCATTCCTTTTACAAGGAAGCCTATTGCTGTACCACTATCGATATCCACTGTAAAACTGTGTGTTTCGTTTGCGGCAACAGCACTACCACCGTTTACGGCTGCAGCTGTATCAAAGGTGCGTGAAGTCCAATTAGTAACAGTTCTGTTTTCTAAAAAACGGAAAATGTTATCATCTGTTGGTACTTTTGCAACTTTAGATAAATAGACGAAAAAAGGTGATTCTTCTGGCATAAGTTCTGCAACTCTATCAGAGAAATCATACAGCTTTCTTTGGTCTGGAGCTGTTCCATAACCAGCGCTACTCGCGGCCGAGGTTACATCTGACGTTTTTAATATATTTTGATTATACGCCATTTTGTTTTAGTCTCCTAAGTTTGTTATTTCTTAGCTAAACCTCTACCAAAACTTCCAGCATTTAAAATTCTATCCCAAACCTGGTCTTTCTCAGCTTTCTGAGGCTGTTCGCCTCCCTGAAGAACACCTGCGGTTTTAGGAACTGATTTAGCAGCTTGCACGGCTTGTTTGTTTTCATTTGGTTTTGCACTGATACCTTTGCTTTCTTTCCATACACTAATAAGTGTTTCTATAGGTAGGTTAGCTTTTGGTGTTGTTGCAAAACTTAAAAACTCTTGAGCATCACTTTGTGACATATCGTGACTAGCAACTAATTCAGTTTTCAAATTATTCATAGCCATTTCGTTTTGTAGTTTAGCTAATTCGTTATCTACTGTTTCGTGTACAAGCTTTTTCTCTTGACTTACTCTAAATTTGTAAGATTCTGAGTCTGGCTTGTAGTAAGCATCCCAAGGGTCAAAGTTTTCTGGAGTTTTTCCAGTCTCTTTAACCGAATCAGATTCCCCCGCAAGGTTCTCTTCTATTATATCAACTAACTCAGGTTTTTGATTTAACACATCTCTTAGTTGCATCAAGTCTTGAGACTGATGCGATAATGTATCGTGCTCTACTACCTTTTTGTCATACATAGACTGAAACTTTTTAGCTTCTGTTTCCCAATCTACTTCTGCTTCAGATGCTTCTACACCTTCATCAGACTGAGTCTCAACTGAAGCAAATTCCTCTGTTCCAACTGATTCTACGATTGGGTCTTGTATTTCAACCTGTTCTTTTTCTTTGTTTGCCATTTTTTGTTTTCTCCTTCCGCGATTTAGCCCTCAGGCTCGGAACCACGTTTTTGTTTTTGTTTTTCTTCCTGTTTTAACGAATCGGACATTTGGTCTACCATATTTTCCAACGCAATTACCTTCTCTTTTTCTTTTACTTTGGTAGAAGAAATTACATCATTAAGTCGAGTTTTAAATTTCTCAACTTCAGTTCTCTTTCGAGCACTGACTGATTCTCTTTCAGCTGTTTGTAAATCTCCACCAAGTTTCTTTACTTGATTTTCAAGTTGTGCAATATATTGTTGCATTTTTGCCATTGTTCCTTTTCGTTGAAGAACGCCTTCTTTGTCGAAGATTTCGCTTTTTTTCAAAACCTCAACATCGTCTACCAGACCTAACTTATATGCATCTAAATACATATTATATTCTGCAACCTTGTTGCTTGGTAAAGTTGAACCTGATATTATACGAACATCGTGTTGTCCTATCGACAAATCATTATCAATAGACACGATTTCATTCGTTTTATCATCATACAGTCTCATATTAATTGTAAATTCAGTTAAATCATTATTCGGTTGTACAACTCTAAAAGTCTTTTTAAATTTATAATGTTCTTTAGCAAGATTATAAATTACTTGCCCTACTTGAGATAAAGAAGCCTCAATATCTCTTAGTTTGGATTTCCCTCTTGACTCACCCATTTCAGATAAAAGCATTGTTCCTCTTACTGATTCTGGAGCCTGGTCTTTAAATCCTTGTAATAATTCTGGAATACCAAAATTTAAATCTATATATTTTTCCACCCTATCTATAAGAAAATAAAACTCACTCGTTAAAGGAGCTGGTTGTGGAAAATGTGGGTCACCAAATTCTGGATTATATTCAATAACCGCATTTGGATTTGCCCAATCTTTTTCTAGCTGGCTAACGCTATCAACACTTCCTTCAGGAACTAATAGTTTTAATCCTGCGGCAGATTGAGCGTGTGACAAGGTTAAAGAAAATAACTTATTTAAAAGCCTTTGAGAGTCTTTAACCTTGTTCACATCTGACTTTGGATAGGGAGTGTTTGTCCAAATGTTTGCGAAAGGAACAATTGGATATATATCAGTATTAAGAACACGCTCAAATAATAAAGTTTCTCCAATGCTAGAGCATTGCATAATTCTTGTTTGTAATACTTCTTCTACTTCTATTGCTCCACTAGCTATTGCTTCCACATTTTTTTCTTCTTGTATAACATTAGCATAAATTTCAGCGTTAATAATTTTTTCTGTTCCCTGTACAGTATTAAACAACCTATAGTAAGGAACTTTTGTTTTATAAAACCTATCTAATATTTGATATTTTTTATTAACATTATAATCTAGGTTGCTTGCTTCTGCAGGAGTAAGCACATTTTGAGAATTTTTTACATTAGAGTTTGGATAATCTTCTCCATATAGAGAATTGTCTCCAACTGATATGTCTTCTATAATATCTTCTAAGTCTGGATATAAATCTAAAACCTGGTCTTTCGTTAAAAAGGTTGAAAGAATCATTCCAGAAGCATCTGTAAAAAATCTGTCTCTAGAAGCAGGGTCTACATATACTCTAAAAGGGTCAACATTTATATATTTTATTTCTCCTCTTCCGTAATCAGCTTCTGGGTCCATATAAACATACATATATCCTAAACCTGTAGTGGCATAGTCGTGAACAGTTTGTTTAAAAATAGTATCTCCTTTTGAGATATCCCAAACATATTCTAATATAGTTTTCCAAACATTTGCAAGTTTGTTATCAGAATCTTCTCTTCCTATCGCTGTAAATTTTGCAGGTTGTGCTGTTAGCAATGATTTTAGTTTATCGACAGCAGCATATACTCTATCTATTACAAAATCAGCTTGCCCAACTGCCTGTAAAGCACTAGATTCTTCTGCGGTATAATGATTTCCTAAAACAAAATCAACTGCGTTTCTAGCTTCTGCTTCCCACTGTCGTCTTGCGTCGCTCCAACGCCTAAAAAGTTCTCGTGATATTTGCGGTTTTGTTTTATTTAAATCGTCGTAATTTGCCATATACTCCCAGTGTGGTATTTTAAGACTAAACTACTACATTTGTCTTATTCTTGTCAAGACAAAAATTATATTTTCTGTCCAGTAATCCAACTAATGGCTTGGGACGCAAAACTGCCTTCCATCTTACTTATTTTTTCCTCTAGCTTTTCGCGTTCCATTGCAGAACTTCTAGGCGGTTTTGCTGTTGTAACAGAATACCACAACCCATCTAATAGGTCATCGTTTCTGCCTTTTGGAAATTCGAACATTTCATCTACAATATTGTCGTGTTCTTTTTTTAGGAATAATTTTCTACCATTTACAATAGGACACAATAAAGCTTCTAACCTATCTTCTTTTTTAATACCTCCTGGAGGTCTGACACCTTGAGCCAGGCCTGGAGCCATTTTTCTATCTCTTCCTATTAATTTATTTACATAGTCTTTAATAACTCCCTGTGCGCCAACGTGTTCTACATTAACTCTCCTAACAGGACTATATTGTCTTGCATATTCAAATATTCTTTGAGGCATATCATATAAAGGAGAATGTTCTCTATAATAGTCTATTATATATATATTTCTTTCACTATCAATACCAATTACCATTATTACTTGATAATCGCTTCTTGAGTTTGCTTCATATGCCAAATCTACTCCAATATAAAGATTAACTGGAATTGCAGATTCATCAATCATCATATAATTAAATCCATCTCTAGACTCAACGTGTCCTCTATAATAATTCAATCTATTAATCTTAAATTTTGCGGTTTCTAAATCTCTTGCTTCATTTAAGTATTCTTGTGCAAATTTATGAACAAGCCCCATATCACTAAACCTGCTTTTAATATCATCTAATTTTTTCTTGCTAAAATAGTTGGGCCATAAAGGAACTCCGTCTACGATAGCTTTCTTATACATAACGTCCCAAACTGATTTTCTACCTTCTTTTTCTGCTTGTAAATAACCGTCATATACTCCCTGAAGAAAAGAATCATAATGAACAATGGTACCGATAAGCCATATTGACCCTTCATTTTCTTTAGAATTTTCTAATGCTGGCTCTACGGTTGACATAACCCATTCTTTAATCTCTCTTCTTCTTTCAGGTGTTTTTGTATTTAATTCAGACTCAAAATCATCAAGAACAATCTTGGTATAACGAAGCCCTAGCTGAGAACGACCACGCAATCTCTGTGTCGTTCCTTTTGCAATAATCCTATCTCCTCTTGCAGTAGTAAATTCTTTCTCGGTCCATTTTTCTCCCTTTAAGTCTCCAAAATAATAATTTAAAGCAGGGTTAATGTCTATGTGGTTTTGAATATATTTAATGTGGTCAATCGCTTGAGACTGTTCTTCTGAAACCCAAGCAATAAACTCTTTTCTATCAGACGGATTAAAATATAGTTTGTATAATAGAGCAGTTTTTGCTAAAGTAGATTTTGCGTGCCCTCTAGGAAGAATAATACAAGCTCTTTTTTCGTCCCCTAAAAGCAACTTGCTTAATTCATATTGATATGGAGCAGGAGAAGACTTCATAAAATCTTCTGGTAAAAACATTTGTCCAAAAGTAATAATGTCTTTTCTTGCTAACTCTAGTGCCCTTTCCTTTTGAGAAAGGTCTGGAGGAATAATATTAAATATCTCTGGTTTCTTGGAATTCTTTTTCATATACTCTGTCCAACATAATTAATGTTTTTTTTGATAACCAGTCTCCGTCTGGTACTTCAGTAAATGAGGTAGAACCTTGCCACAATTGAGGGCCAGCAACATATATCCAACACTTCTCTTGTGTTAAGTCTGGAAGGTCAACGTCTACAGTTGTTCTTATATACAGCCCTCCGTCTGTATTTTCATATCTATCGTATTCAGCAAGGTCCGATTGTTCTACATCAACTAGCTCTACAACAGCTCCTTTTCCTTTTGGATTTTTAATTAATGCTGGAAAAGCCTGTGTTCCAGGAAATACTAAACTAAATCCTTCAACTCTCCCTTTTTGAACCCTACCTCTTCTAAGAGTGCCATATACAGCTAATCTCATTATGCATATCCTACGTCTCTAGGTATTCCCATTTCAAGAATGCTAAAATCTGGAGAGTATATTGTTAAACAATTAAAACATTTAACTCCCATACAATCATCTCTTGACCTAGACCATATATATACACCTGTCTTTCTCAAGGGAAAGAGGCATATATGACAACGTCTATTTCTTGATATCTCTTTTAGCCTCAAGAAGTTTTTTGTTTTTGGGCTCTTGAATTGCATTTAGTTGCTCCTTTGTAAAACCCTGGAACAACGTAAGAGACTCTGATTTCTTTTCAGTGTCCATCATTCCAGATATTTTCATTAATGTTGTTACTGCTGAAATCTTGTCTCTATCACTAGATTCTTTTTTATCTATAATATCTCTCATTTCTTCTAAAAGATATTTAGGAGTAATTTCAGCTTCTGATAAATGTTTATCTATCTCTTCTCTAATCAAACTTCTCATCCTTTCCGTTTTTAATAATAGTTTTGATTCTCTTTCTGAATACTTTTTGTTGTTACTGGGAAATGCTTTCATATAAGCATCTACAACATCATCTCCTTTAGCAACATACTTAGCAAATAGAAATTCAGAATTGGTTGCATTCTTTCTTTCTCTTCTTCTTACAGATGGAGATTTTCCCTCTTTAGAAAAAGTGTGCATATTTGTTCTCATTGGTCCTTCTAACTTTACATTAGGAGAACACACGAAAGAACCTATTATTGTCCTTATAAATGTAGTTTCTTTTTTTCTATCAGATTTTTTCATTACACCAAGATGTAAGATTTGACATACTCTTTCATCGTCGGTTAAAATCCAATCTCCTTTGTTTGAATGCCGCCAATCCGACACCAGAGCGACACTATCGTGATAGTCTCGAAACTCGGCGACATTGTCAAACAAACAATGTTTAACTCCATTTACTAAACGGGTTTTCATTAATTTACTTATTTTTTCTCTTTTTCGTCAAGGTTTTTATTGTCTTCTAATTCATTCACAACAAATTGAATGTAATTATTAACAACAAAACGCTTTTCAGACAAAGCTCTCTCTGCTTGCATCATTTCTAGTGCAAGCTGATTTGCCCTACCATACTGAGCTTGTGCTTCTTGACTCAGTTCGTCAGAACTAAACTCATATTCTTTTTCATTAAACATAAGTTTATTTTTTTCTTCTTTTTGCTTTTTTGCCATTTTCACTCCTTATTATAATGGATTAACTGTCGGTGGTGCGTAGCACTCTAGTTTTCTATGTAATAACTCTAATATCTCAACATCTGCAATATTGTGTTCATATACATATTTTAAAGACTTTTTATCGCCCCACCTTGCTTTTTGCCAATACTCTGGTTTAATGCGTGTTTTTCCATCAATACCAAAGAATTCTGTTGCAGCCATCAATGAAGACCTGTGTAATTTCAACTTAGACCTAACTACATAATATAGGTCCTTGTGTGATTTTTGTCTATACATTGGGAAATATATTCCGTGATATAGAGCTCTAGTACGAATAAAAGGAATATCAAATCTAGTACCATAATAAGTAAATATAATATCATATTTATTTATTTCATCTACTAGCTCTTTAACTATTCTTTTATCTTGTTTTTTAGACATAAGCTCTTCTCTTGTAATACAAGCGCCTGCAACTTTCTTTTCTCCCCTGCCTTTAATACACCAAGATAACATTACATCAATATTGGCACTAAATCCTGTAGATTCAATGTCTAAGTACCCTATACTAATTTCGTGTCCAGTTGTATATCTTGTAGGTTTTCTAAATCCTAAAGATTCTATTTTACGAGTAACTGCTTTATAGGTTCTATTATATCCAGATTTTCTTATTTCTTGATATAGTGTAAACGCTGATTTCGCGGTTTTTTCATATTGATGTAATATGACTATCTCTTTGTCTGTCCACCTAATTCCAGCCATAACTATTTCCAGCCGCGTGAAAAGAACTTTTTCCAACCATTAGCAACTCTTTGCCAAAAGTCTGGCTTCTTAGAAGCCTTTCTCTTTTTTGATTTCTTTACCATTATTTACTCCATTTTCTTGATTTGACGATTAATGCCATCACGCAATAGATAGCTACATCTAGGAATGCATCTTCAATCGGCTCATTTTGTGCCTTGAAGTCGTGTTTGGTGGCTAAATTAACCAGTCTGTTAACTTTATCATTTAATCTCACTATAATCCCTAATAGGGACATACTGATTTCTTTGTCATTGCTTAATAAGGTTCCCATTGCAATGTTATTTGGACCGTAATCATACTGTTTTCTACAAAAAGTTAAATACATAT
>Ga0208315_1001236_pt1 | contig 13631 bp, 21 predicted proteins | sample MalvireepMed_215_FD_184239 | JGI IMG/M metagenome (GOLD analysis project Ga0208315, IMG submission 184239) | Marine viral communities from the Global Malaspina Expedition - Malaspina viral metaG DeepMed_215 (SPAdes) (version 2) | ecosystem: Environmental > Aquatic > Marine > Oceanic | place... | reverse complement strand
GTAGTAGCCTACTACTGATGATGACGGTGCTTCGATTCAGGGTAATGAGATATTTCAGCTTCCTACAACTGCGGGAGAAAAGCTATTTTTTGAAGCCCGTTTTTCTATTGCTAGTACCTCTGGTGATAGCGTGGGACAAATGGATGTTTGGGTAGGGCTTTGTGAAAACTTTGCAACTCATCCCGAAAATGCTTTTACTGCTTCAAACCGGATAGGTTTTCAGCTAGACGATGGTTCTTCTCTTACTAGGTTAATTACAGAAGCCTCCGACACAGAGACAGAGACAGAACTTGCTACTACTTATAACTTGACTGATGACACTTACGTCACCCTCGGTTTTATCGCCACTAAAGGTACAACTACTGATACGGTGCAGTTTTATTATGACCGGCAGTTGGTTGGGACTCATACTACCAATGTCCCTACTGCCTTAATGACCACAGCAATGGTTGAAGTTACAGGGGATGCTACAGGTACTAAGAGCATGAGTATTGATTACATAATGGCTGCGGTTGATCGCGGAGTGACTTATTAATGGGAGCGCCGCGAAAGCGAGCGAGAACCAAAAAGGGGAAATTTAGAGGGGATAACCCCTCTACCCCTGACATTAATGAAGCTTGGGAGGATACTACTGTGGCAACTAAGAAAGCTCCGGCTAAGAAAGCGGCTGCTAAAAAAGCAGCTCCAAAGAAATCAAGTGCGACATTACCTGCGCCTAATAGTGCTGCTTATAAAGCAATGGTCTTACGCGGTGAAATCAAGGAGTAATTTATGGCAGGTTCAGATACTTTTTCGACCTATATCGCTCCTGGTGGTTTAGCGGCGGCTGATCCTAACGGAATATGTCTAACGCAAACACCGGGAGGTGCTGTTAATTTGACTATTAATGGCGCTTTGCAAAGCGGTGGTGTTGCTACGCTGGTTCCTGCGCGAAACGTCACTATTACTTCTGGTGGATCGAGTGAAACAGGCAAAACTTTTACGGTTACAGGCACGGCTACAGACGGTACAGCAGTTACCGAAGCCATAGCAGGACCCGGTTCAAGCGCCACGGTTTCAACTACAGCTCTCTTTGAGACAGTCACACAAGTAGCTGTGGATGGTGCTACGGCGGGGGCAGTAACAGTAGGCTCCGGAACTACGGTCAATCAGGTAGTGTTTGCGGGGCGTACCCGTTTACGGGGCATCTATTTTGTCAACAGTGCTGCGGCAGGAGTTCTGGACTTTAAAAACGGGTCCTCTAGTGGCACGACGGTTATACAGTTTATGACCTCGGGAACTGCCAACACTGCTGACTATCCCGATATTCCAGATGAGGGGGTTTTGTGTAGTGATGGGGCGTATGTGAATTTTACCACCACTGACGTAACTGCCTTTACGGTCTTTTATAACTAAGGTAGCTGTGTGGTATGCCTGATCTTCATCATTTAGATAAGAAAGTAGGCGTTTTATCCGAAGCAGTTAACGATTTGAAGTTAAATCATTTAAAGCACCTACAGATGCAGATTGACCGGTTGGATCGTCGCATCTGGGCGATTTTAATGGGTATTGCTGTGCAGTTAGCCGTTGCTCTAACAGGGGTGGTCCTTCTTATGAATGGAGGAGGGTAAGATGAATAAGGAAGCAGTGTTTCTGAAAGAGATAAGGGAGTGGTCTTCATTAACATTAGAGGAGTCCCACCCAGCCTTTTCTAACATGCCTGTGTGTCCTTATGCCAAAGCAGCCTGGGAAGAAAAGAAGGTAGGGATTGGTTTTAAGGATTCCCCCGGTTTTCAGGACCTTACTACTATTATCTCTACTTTCGATGACCGATTTGATGTGGTAATTGTAGTGGATCTTATGTTTAAAGAAGCAGATGAATTTCATTACTATTTAGAAGGCTTAAACGGTGCAATTGCAGAGGGGATTTTTATAGAGAAAGATATTTGGTTAATGGGAATTCATCCAGATGATGTGGAATATGGTTCAGCTTATGATGTTGAATTTACATCTAAAACAGGAGATCCCTATGCCATGATCTTTGTGCAGCGTCTAAGTAAATTATACGAAGCTTCGCAGAGGCTTAAAGACACAAAGTATTATGATAAACAGCTAGAGAGATTTAATGGGGAAGATATCTATAAAACTCGTGAAGCTTATTATTGGAGATTGAAAAATGGCACGTAAAAGACAAGGTTATAACGCACGTCTGGATGAGTCTTTGGGAGAACGAAATCGTGGTCGTAAAACCCAGAGCCTTAAATCCCGTCGGGATGAGAGTAAAGGCACCGAAAAAGCGATGGGAAAACGTGCTTATTCGGCTGTTGGAACCATGGATAAAGGAAGTCGGAGTAAATCCCGTTCTTCCAGTAAACGAGCGGTACATCTGGGCGCAGGAGGGGCGGCAGTCAAAAAGCGTTCCCGTAATCCTGCCCTTACTCCCCAGCATAAGCGATTAGCCATGGGACAAAGCGTTCCTCAAGGTACTTCCCCTGTGCGTATGCGTGGAGGAGGGGGAGCTGGAAGAAGGAGAAGTTAAATGGCAACGTCCGATTCCACTGATTTTGAATTAGATGTCGCGGATTACATCGAAGAAGCGTTTGAACGGTGTGGCCTTGAGGTCAGGACCGGTTATGATCTGAAAACAGCTAAACGCTCGTTAAATTTATTATTGGCGGATTGGGCAAATCGCGGTTTAAATCAGTGGACGATTAAACAAACCAGTATCACGACGGCTTCAGGAATCAGGGTATATCCTGGTGGAACCTTGACCATGACGGTAGGGGCTTCTGGTGCATTTTCAGTTGGTGAAACCATTACAGGGAGTGTCAGCGGAGCTACCTGTTCTATAACAAACCTACCCTCGGCTACTTCATTCGCTATTACTATTCCTGTAGGACTCTTCACTACCGCTGATACCTTAACCGGTGGAAGTAGCGGAGCTACGACTACGCTGACAACAGCCGTGGATTTTTCCGATGTGCAAAGCACGATTGATATTTTAAGTACGGTAGTACGGCGAGATGACACTGATTATTCTGTACCCCGCGTGAGTAGAGACGATTACCTTACGATTCCCAATAAAACTACTACAGGACGTGTCGATCAGTTTTTTTTGAACAGGTTAATTACGCCGGAGCTAAAAGTATGGCCTGTTCCAGATAACAATACTGATATTATTATTTTTAACCGATTAACCCGGGTTCAGGACGCAGATACCTATACCAATACATTTGAGGTGCCTTTTAGGTTTTACCCGTGTTTGTCCGCCGGTTTGGCTTATTACTTGTCCATTAAACGAGCGCCGGATCGTACACAATTGTTAAAAACCATTTATGAAGAAGAGTTTGATCGGGCAGCGGTGGAAGACCGTGATAGGGCGTCCTTTACTATTCAGCCCGGTCTGTCGTATTCGAGGTTTAACTAATGACTAAATTTGCATTAGGAAAGTTTGCATTGGGTATTTCGGATCGCTCCGGGTTCCAGTACAAGCTCAATGACATGAAACTCGAATGGACTGGGCTATTGGTGGGCGCCGATGAGTGGGAAAAGAAACAACCCCAGCTCGATCCACGACGCCATGTGACTGATCCACAGGCACTTAAAGATGCACGGCCTAATTCGCCCATGGTTCTATCGGTGTATGTGGGAGTGCCCAATGTAGCCGATGATGGACGCTGGAAACCGATGAATTGTTTTGGACAAGTGGGCCAGGTAACGGTGATAACGACATAATGGCTTTTACATACGCACAGTTGAAAACAGCGATACAGGACTATACCCAGAATACGGAGACGTCTTTTGTGACAAATCTCCCTATTTTTATTCGTTCCTCGGAAGAACGTATCCTGAAGACCGTGCAGTTAAGTCTGTTTCGGAAGAATTCTGCGGGAAACATGACACAGGCAGATGAATACCTGTCGATGCCCAGTGATTTCTTAGCGCCTTTTTCGTTGTCCTATACTGACGCAAGTAACGAAAAGAATTTTCTGGATTTCAAGAGTGTTAATTTTATACAAGCCTTTAATCCTGATGTGGCTACTACGGGAGGTCCACGTTTTTACGCGGTTTTTGATGTAGCCAACTTTATCATTGGGCCTACCCCTGACAGCAGTTATGCGGTGGAATTGCATTATTACTACCGGCCAGACAGTCTTACCGCAGGAGCGGACGGGGATACTACGTGGCTCAGTATCAATGCGGAATTAACCCTGCTATACGGGTGTCTAATTGAAGCGTATGTCTATATGAAAGGGGAGCCAACGCTTATGCAGGAATATGAGCAACGCTTTAGTGAATCTCTGGTAGCCTTGAAACAATATGGTGAGGCGAAGGAAGTTACTGATGATTATCGTACCGGAATGGTTATAAGGGAGAAGACATGAGGACCCCAGAGCTGGGAATAAGTAATGATTTCAAGGTGGACGTAATAACTACGCAGAACAGGGGACAAACCCCTGAAGAAGTGGCCGAACGATGTATAAACAAAATTGTGGGTATTTCGGCTACAGCCGATCCGGTAATCCGGCAACAGGCGGAAGCTTACAAAAAGCAGATTGAACAGGTAATTGTTCATTATATGAAGCAAGCGATTCAAAGTGACAGAACCACGGTTTATAATGCTTTGTTAGATGCCGGGGAACCCAAATTAGCCGATTTGATTAGGAGATTATGATATGGCTTTCACAGGAAACTTTATGTGTACCAGTTTCAAGGTAGAACTGATGACTGCTACTCATAACTTCACTAATAGCACCGGCAATACGTTTAATATTGCCATGTACGATAACAATGCGTCTTTTACGGCGGCGACTACAGCATATACCGCGACGGATGAAGTAACGGGAACTGCTTATGTAGCTAAAGGCAATACATTAGTGAATGTTACGCCTACAAGCACAGGCACCACCGCTTTTACCGATTTTGGTGATTCTACGTGGAGTACCTCTACCATTACAGCAAGAGGGGCGATGATCTTTAATGACACCGCGTCGGGCGATCCCAGCGTAGTGATTCTTGATTTTGGATCCGACAAGTCTTCAAGTGCTGGGGATTTTACTATTGTATTTCCAACCGGTGATTCTACGAGTGCCATTATTAGGATAGCTTAATATGGCCGGGGTAACAGTCACCCTTGAAGGCTGGGGCGTTGATGTTTGGGATGCGGGAGCTTGGGGTCAAACAAGTGCCGGTCAGGTAGGCACCGCTTCTGTTGGAGCAGCCACCGTTACCGGAGCAGCCAATGTCAGTGTTACAGGGTTAGCTGCTACAGGATCGGTTGGAACGGTAAGCGTTACCGTGGTATACCACCAGAATGTTAATGTTACTGGCGTAGCGGCAACAGGACAGGTAGGAAGTGCAGTAGGAAGTATTCCAGTAACCGTTCCTCTTCAGGGATGGGGAATAGGAGATTGGGGGGATAGCTCATGGGGCTATTCCAACGCAGGATCTGTAGGTACGATGGCTGTTGGATCGGCCATTGCTATAACTGAGGGAACGGCGAATGTAACAGGCTTGGCTGCGACTACCGGGCTAGGAACGGTTAGTCTGATAACCAACAATATCTTGTCGGTTACTGGACTCGCTGCAACAGCTTCGGTTGGAACGGCAACCACGGAACAGGGAACTACCGTTTCTGTAACTGGTTTATTGGCGACAGCGAGCGTAGGAGCAGTCACCACTACGAATATAACTAATGCGTATGTGACCGGAGTGTATGCAACAGGAGAGACATCATCAGTCCAGGTATGGATGGAAATAGTGCCGTCGCAAACACCAAATTGGGTAGAGATAGCGGCTTAAACAAGAGGTTTTAAACATGGCAACTTATGTAAATAATTTAAGGCTTAAAGAGATTGCAACTGGCGCAGAGAGCGGTACGTGGGGTACGAGCACCAATACTAATCTCGAATTGATCGGGGAGGGTCTTGGTTACGGCACTGAACAAGTGGCGGCGGATTCCAATGAAACCTTTACTATGGCAGATGGTGCGGCAGATGGTGTACGTGCTATGTACCTTAAATTCACCTCCGCTGGTGCATTAACAGCGACCCGTACCCTGACACTTGCCCCCAACACGGTTTCCAAGGTGTGGATTATTGAAAACGCCACTACCGGAAGCCAGATCATTACGATTAAGCAGGGATCGGGAGCCACAGTTAATGTGGCTAGTGGCGCAAAGAAGATGGTGTACACAGATGGGGCCGGGGCTGGAGCGGCTGTTTTGGATGCAGACCCTACAGCAGCGGCGAGCGGCACTGTAACCTCTGTTGGAACTACTGGCACTGTTAATGGGATCACTCTTACGGGCACAGTTACAACCTCTGGTAATTTAACTCTGGGTGGCACTCTTGGAAGTGTTGATCTTACTTCACAAATTACAGGCACTCTTCCGGTTGGTAATGGTGGTACAGGAATTACCAGTTTGGGCACGGGTGTTGCTACATGGTGGGGAACTCCATCATCAGCAAATTTAGCTAGTGCTGTAACAGACGAAACAGGGTCAGGCGCCTTGGTGTTTGGTACTGCTCCTACTTTAACGGGTGTGACCTTGGCTGGAGCGGTAACCGGAGCCGATCAAACAGTCTCTGCTGTTAATCTTAAAGATTACGGCGAAATTACTAACGCTCTTGGTAGTGCAGGAGGAACGCGAGCTATAGACTTAAATTCGGGTAACTCTATATCAGCTACAGTTTCTTCTAGTACAAATACTTTTACTTTTTCTAATCCAACAGCTTCTGATGAATTATGTGGTTTCACTTTGACTCTTACTAACGGTGGAAGCCAGACCGTTAACTGGCCAGCATCTGTGGATTGGGCGGCCGCTACTGCTCCTACTTTAACTTCTTCTGGTGTTGATGTACTCGTTTTCTACACGATAGATGGCGGTACAACTTGGTATGGATTCCTAGCTGGGGCGGCAATGGCATAATGACAAATATAAGAAGAGCATTACAAGCAACGGCAGGAGGCGGCGTTAGCCCTCCTGCCATTATAATCTCTACTAAGGATTCGCCATACCTTGACGCTTGGGAGTGGGACGCTAGTGGGTTTGGCACTAAATACTCTGACCCCAGCACCTTGATGACTGCAATGGCGTATGATTTGGCGGTTTCTCCAACAGAGGACGCCCTATTAGTACCTTACGATGTAGCCAACGGTATGGCTGCTTATGCGTGGGATGGTGGATTTGGCACTAAGTATACTAATGCTGCTATAAGCGATGTTGGATATGCGGCTGCTTTTAACTCTGATGGGACAGTCGCGTTGCTAGGCACTAATAAGGATGCTATGGAGGGCATAAACGCATTCAACTTTAATAGCGCCTCAGGATTTGGGAGCGAATTTGCTGCACCGACAACTTCAGGTTCGTGGCACGGTTATGGTGTCGCTTTCCATCCTTCGGATACAGCCGTTGCCGCTGCACACTCCACAAGTCCGTATATTGACGCATTCCCGTGGAGTGGTAGTGGCTTTGGTACTAGATATTCCAACCCGTCTACTTTGCCACCTGCTAATGCCGTTTGTTGTAATTTCAGCAATGACGGGAGTGCCCTAGGGGTTGGACACGGTTCCAGTCCGTATGTGAGCGTATACGCGTGGAGTTCTGGCTTTGGCTCTAAATATTCTGACCCGTCTACTACACCGGCTGAGCTAGTTCGCAGGTTATCTTGGAGCGCCGATTCGGCCACTCTAGCCTGTATATGCAATAGCGGGGATAAGCTTGACGTATATCCTTGGAGTTCTGGCTTTGGTACTAGGTACAGTGCAGCGGGAACTTTACCGGCTGGAAATGGGCAAGCAGTTGCTTGGAGTGCTGACGGAGATTACATAGGGGTGGCTAGTAGCTCCTCTCCTTATATTCAAGTCTATCCGTTCGATACCAGTTCTGGGATTGGTACTAAATGGAGTAATCCGGGTTCTGGTGCAAGCGGAAATGCCGTAGGTATCGCTTTTCTAGGAGGGCCACCATAAGGTTAAAATATGAATAAAGAAGCCCTACAAAAAGCTATTGAGCAGCGCGAAGCAGAGGTAGCAGCATATCAAGTTAATATTGATAATTACTCTTTAATGATTGAAGAGTTGCCTTCTGAATGGCCTGAAGATTTAATTGAGTTCAAAGGAAAAGAAATAAATGAGATTGCTGTCTTGATTGATGACGAGGAATGTCTGATGCAGGTTAGTGATCTAATTTTTGCAGAGAAACTTAGGTTTTCCTTACGAACAGAGAAGCTTGAGCAGAGAAAATCCAAATTAGTTTTAAAAGTCCTAAAAGATCGACTGGAGTAACCATATGGCACAATACAGAGAAAGAGAAACCGGAGTGGTTAAGGCACACTTCGAGGTTAAGAAAATTCATAGGAACGTATCGTTTAGTTCTGTCGTTGATACTTATGCTGATCTTGGCTGGGATAAATTAGTTGAAGTAGCTAGACCAGAGCCATCTTCGATCCTCAAGTTAGTGGTGGAAGATGCGCCTGTTGAGATTGGTGGTAAATGGACACAGGTATGGACTGAGGCTGACAGGTTTGATAATAGTGGTGACTCTACTAAAGAAGAGAAAGAAGCCGCCTATCAAATTGAACAAGACGCACGGAAAGCGGTGAACGCAAGACAAACACGCGACGAAAAACTAGGGCTTAGTGATTGGAGGGTAATAAGAGCGTCTGAAGGTGGCCCTGCGGTTTCTTCTGATTGGGCTACATACCGACAGGCTTTAAGAGATGTACCGGCACAAGGAGGTTTCCCAAACACTATAACTTGGCCTACTGAACCTAGTTAGATAGGTAAAACGGAGAGGTCATCGTGAGCGATGAAAAGATTTCTTTTTGCCTTATTACTAGCGGCTTCTCCCGTGTTCGCGCAGGAGACGACCAATACAAATGTAACTACCGATAATGACACGGATATTACGTCCACAAGTACGGCTACTACAACGAATACCAATCTCAATACCACAAGCACTACCAACGTATCGACAAATACAAATCTAAACACAAATAGTTCGACTTCAAGTAATGTAAATACTTCGACCAGCACATCCACAAATACAAATACAAATCAGAACACGACCAATTACACTGGCTCGTCGGTAAATCAAAATACAAATCTGAATACCAATACATCCAATGTCACAACAAATAGCGCCTCAAATAACGTAAATACCAACAATAATACCAGCCTGAATATCAATCAGAACGCAACTACGGTTACGGCTAATAACTCAAATATAAATAACAACACCACTAATAACACATCTAATAATACGTCGGTAAATCAGAATACCAACCAGAATACAAATCTGAATACGTCAAATAACACCAGCGTTAATACCAATAATTCGACCACAAATAACACATCAAGCAATACCAATGTATCGACATCAAATAATACTAATAATAATAGCAGCTTAAATATTAATCAGAACTCGACCACTGTTACTGCTAATAATTCAAATATCAATAATTCGACCAATACAAACAATTCAACATCAAACAATACAAATAATTCGACGAGTAATAACACCAATGTATCGACTATAACGAATAGCAGTAATTCAAATAACGTCAACCAGAACACAAGTGATGTAACCCAGAACTCAACATCAAATAACACAAATACTAATGTCAGTAGTTCTACTGATGTCTCACAAAGTACCAGCGAGATAAACAGTAATGCTAATAACACTTCAAACAACACCAACACTAACAATTCAACTAATGTCACTACCCAGCGGGTCAGACAGCGCATCGAGACACCACCTCCAAGCGCCATAGCGCCCTCCATAGGTTCCAGTTATTCACAGGACTTATGTACTACCGGCATATCAGGCGCAGTGCAGACGCAGATACTTGGCTTCTCTGCGGGTAAGTCTATTACTGATAAAAACTGCGAAAGGATAAAGCTGGGCAAGACTCTCTATGACATGGGTATGCGAGTCGCTGCCGTAAGTCTTATGTGTCAGGACTTTAGGGTTTTCTCCGCAATGCGCCAAGCCGGAACTCCGTGTCCCTATGAGGGGATGATTGGTGAAGAGGCGGCTTTGGCCTGGGAAGCCAACCCTGACCAAGCACCAGAAGACCCTGACAACAGACCCCGCAATAATCGCAACTGTCAGGCTCGTGGAGGAAGATGTAGATGAGATGGTTAATACCCCTTCTCTTTTGTTCCTGTGCTTACGGTGCGAGTACAAGCGATCCTACGGCATATATCTATGAAGGCGGTCAATCCCTTATTGACCTGTCGGGTATGTCCGGTACTACCAACATGAACGCCTGTGATGACTGCATCTCAGGCTGGAGTCCAGACTTTGGGTTTGACTTTGACCTCTGGGGAAATACTTATAGAAAGGCAAAAATGTCCACCAATGGCTGTGTCAACTTCTCAGGTTTGAATTGCAGCGATTACACGCCACAGCCGTTGCCTTACAGGGACGAAACGCTGTATCCGTTCTGGACTGATTTAATCCGAAACAACAGTTCAAAGATGCTGTTCAAGTCTTTTGATGACTATGTGGTTTTCGGCTGGTACGGGATGAAGGAGTATTCCTATCCTAATCATAGAGGTAACAATAACTTTGAGGCGATTTTATGGGAAAACGACACCTATGAATATCGCTATGGTGCATTAGACATAGCCAAGCATGATGTCTTAATCGGAGAGCAGCACACAAGTTCTGTGCATAAGACCTTCAGGTACTTTGATGATGGCACTGGAGGCCATAATAATTGGGACTCTTTTGATGCGAGTTTCAGTGGTGGGGTCTTGGAAGGCGGAGGGTCGCTATATTCGGCCTCACTTACTGAGCTGTGTAATGCCAATCAGCTATACAGCACCTCATGCTCTGGTTATGCGGCAGCTTACTTGGCGCAGCAATGCGGCATTAGCGCATTATATGACTCTGCCTGTTCCGGTTATGCAGCAGCTTATCTGGCTCAACAGTGCGGAATCAGTGCGTTGTACAGCTCAGATTGTACTGGTTATGCCGCTGCATATCTGACTCAACAATGCGGATTGGATGCTACCTATGACTCTTCTTGTGACGGGTACTGGGAGGCAACCTTCGTAGCCACAGTTACCGAGGACTACAGCGATGTCGTAGTTGGCGATGATGTATCTGATTATTACTTTGTCGATGACGATGACTTAGTTGATTACTATGACATAGACGTTGTAGTTGATGATATAGATTATGGGGATGTGGATACCACTTACGGTACGGTTGATGATAATCCTGGCTGGCAAGAACCTGAACCCATATATGTGGCTGTCGTTGAGGTAGTTGAGGTAGTGGAAAATTTCGGTGAGCCTTTTGTTGAAGAGGTATTGGAACCAGAACCTCCGCCGGTAATTGAAGAGGTCTTTGAGGAGGTCTTTGAAGAAGAAATCTTTGAAGAAGTCTATGAGGAAGTGGTTGTTATAGAAGAAGTTTTTGAAGAACCAGAAGAGATTTTTGAAGAGGTTTTTGAGGAAGAACCAGAAGAGATTTTTGAGGAAGTGATTGAAGAAGAAGTCTTTGAAGAGGAACTGATTGCTATAGAGGAAATTTTTGAGGAAGAACCAGAGGAAGAGGTTGAAGTGGTAGAGCTTGAAGCGCCTGTTGAGGAAATAGCTGAAGTAGAGGAAGAGCTTATTCCTGAAATTGAAGAGCCAGAAAGACCAGCGATGGATATTACTAAACTCGCATTAAGTATTGTTGCGGAGACTTCCATTATCCCTACTGCTTTAGCTCAAAGTGCAGTATCGCAGACTACTATTGTGCAGCCCGTTCAGACGTTTAATGCGGGGGGTTCAACCCATGTCCAAGTCATTGCTTCTCCGCAGACCTTTACCCAAGGTACCTTTGCTATTACGCCTACACCAGAAGCCACTTTCGCTGACACTAGTTTTGTCAGTGAGGCTATTAACACCACGCAGACAGCGGCGCTGGCAGAAGTAGGGATTGTGTTTGATTCAGGCTTTTCAGCCGGAACGATGCAACTTGCCCAGCTAGGGCAGACCGATATACAACAAAGCATGGACACCGGAGGTTCAACCGATGTATTTGGTGATACTGGGGGTTTTGAGCCGCAAATAGAAGTAATACAGGACATTGTTTCAAGCGGCCCAGTACAGAATTTTAACCAAGTAGTTACCCAAAGTAACACCGAGGAAACCCCTGCTGAAGAAGTTGAAGTCATGCAGGATTTAAGTACTTCCGTTACCGAGATGAAATTTGAACAGGACTTCAATGAGGCTATAGCTACTGGTCAGACGATAGGGCAATTTCTAAGCCAACAAGCTCCCGATTTTGGGCAGTTTAATGTGGCTCCTCCAAGCGTTGATGAGGCTCGTACTGTGCAACGTGCTGAGACAGCCTTACAAACCATGACCGAGGCTGAAATTGAGCAGAGCATTGAATCTCAGTTGGAGAACGTACAGGACTCTGGTGGGTTCGATGATCAGACCCTCACTATTCTTTTGATGTCGAGAGTGCCGGGTTTCGATGTGTATGGCGTGGAGCTACAGGATCAAAGCCAGTGGTATCAGGAAAGGGAGATATACGGTGGTAACAGGCCGGTTGATGGCAATATAAGAGCTTTCCAAGGACAGGGAGCGCAGACCTTTCAGGAGATGGTGGAAGGTCAATATGACAGATAAGACAGAGATTGAAGTCGGAGCAATCAAGCTCACTGGTGGTAAACTTCTTATCATTATCCCTGTTCTGGGTACGATAATCGGTGGGCTGTGGGGCGGCTTTGAGTTATACCAACGACTTCTTGATGCCGAGGCAGCCATTGTTAATTACGTTTCACCAGACTTTTCTTCTTACGATGAGGGCTTGGCAGTTCTGGCTACCAGGCTGGATGAACAGGAAAGAATACTGGATACGGTCGAGACTTCTCTGCGACAGGACATTGATGACCTGACCAGCCAAAATCAGAGGATGCTCAATAACGTGAACCAGCAAATAGATCGTATCGAGACAGACGTTGCCAGCACAGAGGATATAGCGCGGGGAGCAGATGATACGGTAGCTACGGCAACACGGGAATTACGCGATGATGTCTATGCCCTTGAAGAGCGAGTTAATGATAGTATTCGAGATGTAAACACGGAATTGCGTGATGTAAGGGAAGATTTGGAAGATAGAATTCAGCAAATACTGGATAACCCTCTAAATGACAGCCAGTAGAGAGATGTAAATGCCTTTAACCAAGTTGCAGTTTCGACCCGGCGTTAACCGGGAAACCACCTCCTACACCAACGAAGGCGGCTGGTTCGATTCTGATAAAGTGCGCTTCCGGTTCAGTCTTCCCGAAAAGATAGGCGGCTGGGTCAAAAAATCCACTTACAGTTTTCTAGGGGTTTGTCGCGCCCTGCATACCTTTGTCTCACTGGCAGGTACGCAATTAACCGGAGTGGGAACCTCCCTTAAATACTACATAGAACAAGGCGGTCAGTATTGGGACATTACTCCTATACGGGCCACCACCGCAGCAGGGGATGTGACCTTTGCAGCGGTCAACGGCTCTGCGGTTCTTACCATAACAGACACGGCCCACGGGGCAGTAACTAATGATTTTGTGACGTTCTCCGGGGCAGTCAGCCTTGGCGGCCTCATTACTGCGGGGGTGCTTAATCAGGAATACCAGATCGTTACTGTTGTAGAT
>Ga0208315_1001235_pt1 | contig 13639 bp, 14 predicted proteins | sample MalvireepMed_215_FD_184239 | JGI IMG/M metagenome (GOLD analysis project Ga0208315, IMG submission 184239) | Marine viral communities from the Global Malaspina Expedition - Malaspina viral metaG DeepMed_215 (SPAdes) (version 2) | ecosystem: Environmental > Aquatic > Marine > Oceanic | place... | reverse complement strand
GTTCAGCTCTATGTTGAAATGAACAAAGACGATAAGAAATTTGAAAAGTTTTTAGATGGCAAATCAAAAGAAAAAGACAAGTAGGCATATTAATTTATTTGGGGCACCAAAAAAGAAACCCCTTGCGCCTGCGTCTACTACAGCAGTTTCAGTAAAAAATAAAGAGAAGTTTTTGCGTGAACGATATGTAGGTAATCTTATGTCTTTATCTTATGAAGATGTAAGGGATACAACAGCTGAAGGAGATTGGCACGATATTCAAAGTGTAATTCATGGAGGTATTTCTAAATCTCCTAAAGACAAAAGGAATATCATACAAAAAACAGCAGATAAGCTTTATGAGTCAGGGCCTATGGGAGCTGCAGCAGCTGCAGTTGCTGATGTATTACCCGGTATACCATTTGTTGATATTATAGACCCTCCTTCTGAGCTTGCTGACCCTACTATGCAGGCATCAAGAAATTTATTAGGGGCTTTAAGTATTCCACTTATGATGTCACAAGCTCCAAAGGCTATAGGTAGAGTTGCAACTAATGTAAGACAGCCGTTTGCGTATGGAGGTTCTTTAAAGACAGTTAGAGAAAATGTAATGTATGGAGGAGGATTTGGACAAGAAGCATATTGGGCAGAACCAAGTAAAGTTAAAAGAATTGGTGGTGCAATTGGTAGAGCTATAAAATCTTTAGCACAAGATACGCCATTATATGAACTTAGTCCTTTTGGAAAAAGGTCTTTGGCGCAATCTCTTGTTAAATCTGGATATGCAAAGGGTACACCAGAGTTGAAAAAAGCAGTTAAAATAAGAATATCAAGAGATGCAGCAGTTGGTGATGCAAGAGAATTTTTGTATAGAAGAACATTTGGACTAAAACCAAGAAAAGGAACAAAGATTTTTAAAGAAAATAAAGATGGAACGTTAAGTTTTAATCCTGAGAGTAAAAGGGCTCAATTTCTTATAGATGAAATAAAGGGTGGTCAGGTAATAATGACTGATATGAAAACTCCACAGCATTCAGTTATGGGAGGATATTCAGCAAAATTTGGAGAGAAAACAATCAAATATGAAGATGTTTGGGATTTTAAAATGCATCCAGGCGAATGGAAAGAGATTTTTTCACCAAATGTTCATTTAGAGGGATGGAAATCAATAGTCCCATATGGAGGTAAAAGAGATTTAATGGCACAAGCAGGATTAAGAACATTAATAGATGCAATAACTACTGCTCCTGTTATAAGAGGTACAGTACCTTTTTAGATGAATATAAACAGCCAAAACGTAAGTGAGGCTGAAGAAGCTTTAAAACTTGCGAATAATGACTTAATAGCATTTGGTAAACTGTTCCTTGCTAATGACTTTATGCGTAGTGAAACTCCTTTCTTTCACTATGAAATTGCTGATGTTATAGATAATAAAGAGGTTAAGCAGACAGCTATTATTATCCCAAGAGGTCATGGGAAGACAGTTCTTACAAAGGCTTCTATATTAAAAGATTTTCTGTTTTGTAGTAAAGATGACTTCCTATTCTATGCTTGGGTGTCTGCCACTCAGAAGCTTTCAGTAGGTAATATGGATTATATTAAACATCACCTTGATTATAATGATAAAATAAAGTATTATTTTGGTAACATGAGAGGTAGCAAATGGACAGAGGAAGATGTTGAGCTGACAAATGGATGTAAACTAATTAGTAAATCTAACGTGTCTGGTATTCGTGGAGGAGCTAAGCTACATAAAAGGTATGATTTAATAGTACTGGATGACTTTGAACATGAAGCAAATACAATTACAAGGGATGCAAGGGATAAAAATGCAAACCTTGTCACTGCTGTTGTTTATCCCGCGCTTGAGCCTCATACTGGTCGGCTCCGTGTTAATGGCACTCCCGTACATTATGATTCCTTTATTAACAATCTTCTTACAAGTCATGCTAAAGCTAAAAAAGAAAATAAAGATTTTGCTTGGAATGTAATTACATATAAGGCTTTAACTAGTGAAGGCTCTTCATTATGGCCTTCTTTCTTTAGTAAGAAGAAGTTAAAAGAGAAGAAGAAGTTTTATTCAGATTCAGGTCAACCACAGAAGTATTTCCAAGAATACATGATGGAAGTCATGAGTGATGAAGATGCAGTATGGACAAGACAACATGTTAGTTATTGGGATGGATACTATCAGAATGAAGATGGAGTGAATTATATTGTAAAAGATGGGGAACAAATGCCTGTTAATACATTTATAGGATGCGACCCAGCCACAGATATTGATACAAAGCATGCTGACTTCTCAGTAATTATGGTAATTGCAGTGGATACAAATAATGAAATATATGTACTCGAATATGAAAGACATAGAAGTGTTCCTACGATTGGTAGTAAATCTCCCGGCACAGGTGATTTGATTGGTAAGAAGGGTGTAGTGGATTATATACTAGAATTACATCAGAAATATAACTGCACATCATCCACAGTTGAGGACGTTGCCATGAATAGGTCTATATTTCAAGCCTTAAATGATGAAAGAAGACGACTAAATAGGTTCGATATAGCCGTAATTCCAGAGAAACCAGGCGGAACTAACAAGCGTAATCGCATTTATAGTGGTCTTTCGGCTCGTTTTAGTACAGGAACGGTGCATTTGAGGAAAAATATGTTTGATTTGATTAACGAAATTGTTACTTTTGGCCCTAAAATGGCTCATGACGATACAATAGAGAGTCTTTATTATTCTCAAGTGCATTCGTTTCCACCAAATATGAAACGTGATAAGGAAAAAAAGAGATGGTTCAAGCCAACGAGAAAAGCAAAAAGTTGGATAGTGGCTTAATATGATTAGTGTTAAGCAGATTCGTTCTTTAGTGACCGATACTTGTTCTAAGTTAGGCGAAAAGTATGCATCTGAAGATGCTATAAATCTAGTCGTAGCTACTGGGATTGTTGAGTCAAGATATGAGTATATTAGGCAAATGGGCGACGGCCCCGCTAGAAGTTTCTGGCAAGTAGAGCCGGCAACATGTGTAGATAACTTAGCACACTATCTTAAACATCGTCCTAAATTAATGAAAAAATGTGCAGAAGCAACTTTAGTAGATGTAAAGCATTGGCAAAATTATGATGAAAGAATATGGGCAGAAATATTAGAAAAGAATATAGCAGCTGGCATAGTTCATTGTCGGTTAAAGTATTGGAGAGTTCCTAAGAAGATGCCTAGCACAGTTGAAGGACAAGCCGCTTATTGGAAAAAGTATTACAATAGTGAAGGCGGTAAAGGTGACCCTGAACATTTTGTTGAAGTAGTCAAGAAATGGTTGAGATAGTAAGTGGCAAAAGATAAAAAAAAGAAATCTAAACCAAAAAAAGAATTATTAAGATATGGTGCTGTAGAGGAACCTACATTATATGAAAGATTAAGTGGTGGTTTTACTCCTAAAGAACATAGAAAAAGAAAAAAACTATCAGCTAAACAAAAAAGAGATTTAGCAAAATTACAACCAAAGCCTGAACTTACTGTTCATGGAGCTTTACAATCACTTGGTATAGCTTTACCTCCCGCAGATGCTCTTGACGCACTTTTGTATGCCACAGAAGGAGATTGGCGTAATATGGGGTTGTCTGCAATCGGGGCTATTCCTTTTTTAGGTGAGATTGTTAATGTTAAAAGAGGAACTGAATTAGGTTTAAGCATGGCAGATATTGTTGGGTTTAAAGAAGGAAGAGCTGTCTTACAAGGAGGAGGAGATTATCCAGGTTTTAGAGCAGGAACGGAAAGGCCGTACTGGGCTGCTCTTTCTACTAAAGAACCGGCAAGTTATCCAAGATACCCAGAACCTTATCAAGTTCCTAGAATAGGGAGTAGGATGCAATCGTTTGGAGGAGATAGGGCTTTATATGATGTTCAAACCACAGCTGGGGCAATAAGACGAGAAGCAATGGGTATGGGTAGATTTGACCCAGGTGAATACCCATATTTTGGAGTTGAACAAGCTTTGTATACAGACCCTTTGGGAAAAGCAGTTCTTAGGAAAGGTAAAGACCTTCATACTATATTTGAACGAGGTCTTCCTCTTTCAGATGTTAAAGGTATAACAGTATACCAAGATGTTAGATTTGCTCAAGACCCAAAATTATATCATGAAACGTATGGGCAATTTTTAGAACCAACGTTGAGGGGCCCAGTAGATATTACCGAACAAGTTCGTAGATTCGCAAGAGATAGATATGGAAGGATAAAATAGTAAAATGGCAAGAATGACAAATAAGAAAAGAGCTCAAACCAATAAACAACTTTGGGAAAGGGCGAATAATAGTCATAGACAAAGATGGCAGGCTCTTAGCCAAAAAGGTTTTGACTTTTATTTAAATGAACAACTTTCAAAAAGAGAAGTAGATTCGTTAGAAGAAGCAGGGATGCCTACATTCACTATTAATAGAGTAACTCCTATTATAGAGATTATGAAGTATTTCGTTACTGCTAACAATCCAAGATGGAAAGCAGTCGGAGCCACAGGAGATGATGTTGATGCTGCTCAAGTTCATTCAGATATTGCAGATTATTGTTGGTATCTGTCTAATGGTAAATCTTTATATAGTCAAGTAGCTCTTGATAGTCTAACTAAAGGAGTAGGATATTTTCTTGTAGATATAGATAGAGATGATGACCGTGGAATGGGAGAAGTTAAATTTAAAAGAATTGAACCATATGATGTGTATGTTGACCCTGCCAGTAGAGATTTCTTATTTAGAGATGCAACTTTTGTAACAATTAGAAAGAATCTTTCAAGGTCAAGTTTGATAAATATGCTACCTGACCACGAAGCTAAGATAAAGAAAGTATCAAGAAGCACTGAGATTGTATCATATTCACAGAGAGATACAGAAGAATCATTCTCTATACAGCCTGAAGATATTACAATGGGTGTCAACTTAGATGCTGAAGATGAAGATATTATTCCATACTATGAAACATATTCTAAGAAGAAATTTGCATATCGAAATGTATTCATTAGAGTAAAACTGAGTCCTGCAGAATTAGATGTTATAAAAGAACAAGTAGAAGAAAAGCTAGATGAATTTCAAAAAGAGATAGAAGTAGGATTAATAGAAAAAGAACTTCAACTCCAAGAAGCTGTACAAGCAGGTGAAATGGTACCTGAAAGAGCTGAGTTAGAATTAGAAAAATCTAAAAAGATGGCTATTCAGGCTATTGAAGAACAAAGGATGCAATTAACAGCTGAGGCTCAAGATGCTGCCACTACTATTTCACAACAGATAATGAGTGAGTCTGATTATAAAATATTAGAATCAAGTGATGCCAGTAGAAATATTGTTGATGCAATAAAGTTTCATGAGAATAGAGTTATATTAACTTGCACAGTTGGTGATGATGTATTCTTGTATGAATATACTTTACCAATTACTGAATATCCTATAGTTCCTGTTCCATATATGTACAGTGGAACTCCATATTCTATGAGTGCAGTTGTTCCTCTTATTGGTAAACAACAAGAGATAAATAAATCTCATCAGATTATGTTACATAATGCAAACCTCGCTTCTAATCTTAGGTGGATGTATGAAGAAGGTTCAGTGCCTGAAGAAGAATGGGAACAATATTCATCTTCGCCAGGGGCTTTATTAAAGTATCGTCAAGGTTTTGCATCTCCAACTCCTGTATTACCGGCTCCAATCAACAATGCTTTTTATACAGTAGTGCAAGAAGGAAAGGCAGATGCAGAATATATAAGTGGAGTACCATCTGCGATGATGGGATTTACACAAGAGCAGCCTGAAACATATAGAGGGTTACTTGCAAATGATGAGTTTGGAACTAGAAGATTAAAAGCATGGATGGGTAGTATTGTAGAACCTGCTTTAGAACATTTAGGTAGAGTATTTCAGCAAATGGCTCAAAAACATTATACGATTGAAAAAGTATTTAGGATTACACAGCCTGAAGCTGGTCAGATGCCTCAAGAAGAAAAAGAAGTTAAAATTAATATACCTATTTATAATGATTATGGAGAAGCGATAGGAAGATATAAAGATTATTCCACTGCAAGATTTGATGTAAGGATAGTATCAGGAGCTACGATGCCTGTAAACAGATGGGCATTATTAGAAGAATACTTTAGGTGGTTCCAAGCTGGATTAATAGATGATATTGCTATGATAGCTGAAACAGATATTAGAAATAAAGAAGGAATTGTCGAAAGGAAGTCAGTATATTCACAACTTCAAGGACAATTATCTTCAATGGAAGAAGCTATGAAAGATAAAGATGGAACTATTGAAACATTAGAACGTCAACTTGTACAGGCTGGTATTAGAATGAAGGTCGGACAAGCTTCCAATGAAATAAGAAAAGATGTAATAGATACGCAGGCGCAACAGAAATTACTCAAAGGAATGTTGAAAGTTGAGTTCCAAAGACTTCGTGATGAGATGAGAAACGACTTAAAGCAAGATAAAGAGCAGAGTGAAAAAGAATAGTTGTAACTTTAGCATTAAAGTTTATAATTTATCAAATTAATAAAATGGAGAAAAACGTATGGCTCAAGAACAAGGCAACGCCGTTATGGCCCCCGAATTAGAGACTACAAATCCAAATCCCGAAGCAGTTGACGCAGTCATTGGAGGTGGCGATGATTTTTTCGCAGCTCTCGATGAAAGTGTTAATGGTGGGATATTAGACGAAACTTCGCAGCTAACCTCGGATTCTAATAGTGATAACACACTGACGAGCCCCAGTGAAGTTCAACCGCATGTTGAAACAAACCCAGAAGTGGTGGATGTTGAAACGATGCAAAAAAGGTATAGTGATTCAAGCAGAGAAGCTAGAAGGCTCAATGGAAAACTCCAAGAGATAGAACCTTATATGCCAATCCTTGATGCTATGCGAGATGACCCCAATTTAATTACTCATGTGAGGAATTATTTTGAGGGTGGTGGACAGACACCTCAGAATATGGCTCAACAACTCAACCTTCCAGAAGATTTCGTGTTTGATGCCGAAGATGCTTTTGGGACTCCCGAATCGGATTCCGCAAAAGTACTTGGCGCCACGATTGATGGCATTGTCCAACGTAGGCTTGGAAAAGCTTTAAAAGGACAGAGGTCTGAGAATCATAGGTTAGCAAAAGAAGCATCTTTTCGTCAAAATCATGAGATGGATGACGAAGAGTGGGGAACGTTCGTTGACTTCGCAAAGTCTAAATCTCTTGAATTAGAAGATATTTATTATTTAATGAATCGTAAGAATCGTGATAATAAGATAGCTAGTAAAACAAGAAATGAGATGCGCAATAAAATGCGTGAAGTACAAGATATTCCAAGCTCCCTTGCAACCACTGGCGGAGCGCAGGTCGAGAAATCTCCTGATGACCGAGTATTTGAATCCTTATTAGGTGCTGAAAGCGAATTGGAAAAGGCTTTTAGTTTTTAAAATCTTTTAGTTTTTAAAATACTTTAAGCCATAACGATTAAATAAAAGGTGATAATATGGCTGATGTATTTGGTGCAAGTACTTATTCAGATGTGGCAACATGGTCTGATGGTACTTCAAAAGACACAGGTGACCTTAGACGAAAATACAGTTTCGGTGATAGAGTTTCTGAGTTAGCGATAGCTCAAGACCCTTTCTTCCGATTTGTATCTAAAGTCGCAAAAAAGCCTACCGATGACCCCGAGTTTAAATTCACAGAACGTAGACCATCTTATCATAAGAGATATGCGTACGTTGTTGGTTTCACGAAAAGTGGGACTAAGACAGTTAATGACGCAACTCTTACAGATACTTCATCTGCCGCTCTAACCACGACTGCTGGTCAAGAAGTTAAGCTTTACTTAGCTACTGACTACAAATCAAGTGGTAATATTGGCAGTTCTATTGGTAATTCTGCGAATGACATACTAGTTGGACAATCAGGAACTGAACCTGGATTTCTTATGCAAGACCAGGTTTTAAAAGTTCCATTGAATAATAGTACAGCTTCAGCTGCTGAAATTACTTCAGTAGATGTTGATGACTATATTCTTGTTCGTATTGATACTGTGCATTCTAAGGGTAGTACCTCTTATGCTACATATGATACGAGTGATGGAGCTGCTGATTCCGCAAGGAGCGTATATTCTGTACCAGTTACAGGTACTATTGTTAAAGCTCCTACGGCTGCAACTAGCACTGAACTAACTTCCTACGTTAATAATGTTCCATTAGGAACATCTTATCATGCAAATATAGCTAACGTTCTTGAAAAGATGCGTTGCTATGTTGTAGGAACTGCTCATGGTCAAGGTACTGGTTATCCTGAAACATGGAAAGACCAACCTTTCTCAACCGGTTTTGGACTAACTCAGATTTGGAAAACAGCACTTGCGATGGATAATACCACTCGCGCAACGGTGCTCAAGTACGAACCTAATGAGTTTGCTCGAATCTGGCGTGAAAAACTGATTGAACACAAATGGGATATCGAAACATCGTTGTTATTTGGCTCTCAAGCTTCTGTTGACAGTGTACAGTACACTCAAGGAGCTGTTGATTTTATTATCAATTATGGTAATATCTTCAGTGGTTCTGGTATGGGTGGAACTGGCACAAAATCTCAAGATGATTTTCTTGATGATATGTCACAGTTCTTAGACCCAAGGCATAACAATGCAAATGCAACTTTGTTTATGGTACCGACTGATGTTTATAATTGGCTTCATAAGCTAAGTGGATACTTTTCCGCTAATGTAAATAAAGTAAGCGTTACTGACACTAGTAGTGGTGGTCGTGCTAATTTTAGCATTGGTGCAAAAAAGAATGTATTTGGCGTAGACATTACACAGATTTATACTCCTTATGGAGTTATGAATACTACTCGTAATGTGCATTTAGACGGAACGCAAGTGAAAATGCTTGGTCTTAATATGAGTCATTGTAAATATCGTCCTCTCATTGGAAACGGCTTGAATCGTGATACTGCGATTTACGTTGGTGTTCAAACATTGGAAAACAGTGGCGTTGACCGTAGGGTTGATTTAATTCAAACCGAAGCTGGTATGGAATGGCAGATGCCTGAAGCCCATGCCATTTGGAAATAGGGGGTATAGACTATGGCTATTGCTCTTTACGGACAAAATAAGCAAGGTACAAAAATAAATGACCTTATAGACGATGTAAGAGTATATAAATTCGAACATGCCCCAATGGTCGAAGATGCGACAAGATTAGGTGGAGCTGCAAAGCTTCTTGATGGTTCAACAGAAGAACAGGTATCACTCCTGTTTCCTGATGGACTTAATCTAAACGCAGCTTACATGGGTGCTTGTACGGTAGATGCTCCTTCTGGAACTTCAGAAGGAATGACTTGGGAACAAGCTGATACGAATAACCTCGGTTATCAATTTGTTATGTGTCATAGAAGCTTTAAAGGTATAGACGGTGTTGATACTTTCACCATCGGTTCTACTCCTGCTTTCTATATGAAACATAAGATAAAGATTGGTACTGTTGGAAGTCTCGATTATTGTATGGCTGGTTTCAGACTAAAGTCACAGACTCATGTGGCTGACCCAAAAGCTACTTATACAGATTATGCTTGTTTGGATGTAGATAATGGTGATGTTAAAGTAGAAACTGCTTTAAATAACTCCACTGCTACTCCAACAGACACTACTGATAATTGGGCTGATGGTGAAACTCATACGATTGAAGTGTATGTTTCAGCGGCTGGTGTTTCTACATTTAAATTAGATGGAGTAGACCCTACTGTGAATACTCATACTCATACATTTGATGATGGTGATGTCGTAACTCCGTTCTTCGTAGCAATGAAAGATGCTGGAGCGGGTGCCGATGTTGTACATATCGAATTAGAGGTTGGATTACAATAAAAATCTGAAGTTGGCGAGGTAATAGCGTCATATAAAGATTACAAGTATAGAGAGGCTCGATACTTCTCTATACTTCTATGGCAACAACAAATATATCTACTGAGATAGTTTCTATCACAGGAGTAACAGCTCATGGAGCTTCTGATGATTTCATTGTATCTGGACAGAAGTTTGTAGTAGCGAGTGTCCCAAAGAATTTATTAAAGTGGGCAACTACTTTTACAGTTCCAGGTAATCATGGTGGAAATACTTCAGATGGAGTAAAGATAACTATGCCTATTGGAACTGATAGTATATTAGATGTATCAAGAAATGGGTTTAGTGCAACTGAAGTCCCATATGCAATGAAAGGATTTATTGCGAATACATCAAGTCTTCATTTGGCTACAAATACATATCCAAAGTATTATCTTGATGATACGAATCCTGGTGAAGGTTCAAGAATTATAGTTAAACCTATTCCAACTGATTCTGAAACTGCTATTGCTTTATATGTAGACTATACTAAGATAGATGATGATTGTGATTTAAGAAATGCAGTTATATATCATGCATGTTCAAGTGAGCTTTCAAAGCTTTCTACTGCTGAATTACCAACAGTATCAATAGCTGCAGTTCCTCCTGATGTACCGACTATAACAACAGTTACTTTTTCAAGTACTGATTCAGACTTAGATGCTTCGGCTCCATCATTTACAACTGCGGCCGTTGCAGCTGCTGGAGTATTAGGAACTACAAGTGGATTTAATGCTTATCATCCTTTATCAGATTTTGGAGATAATGACCCAGGTGCTTTAACTATTAGTGTATCAGCTCCTTCTATAGCAATATCTGCACCAGGTGTAACAACTACTGCCGCACCTACTATAACTGCAAATGTTCCTACATATACTCCTCCAGCAATGAGTGCTTTAAATTTTGGAGATGCTGATACATGGATTAATACTGAAGAAGATTCTGAAATGCTCGCTTCAAGGATGCAGGTTATTAATGGTCAGATTGCTGATTTTAACTCAAGGATTCAAGATTCTTTAAATACTTTTAATGAGGAGAATGCTAAATATCAAGCTAGTATACAGTCGCTTTTCAAAGAAAAAGATTATTTAGCAGCTGAAAATACATTAGAAGCTCAACAAACTTTAGAAGCTGCAGTACAAGATGCTTCACTAGAAGTCCAAAAGTATCAAGCGGCAGTAAATGATGAAGTACAAGAATATTCTCAAAAGTTAGCTCGTTATCAATTAGAATTAAATACAACATTACAAGCATGGCAAAAAGAATATGATGCTTCTATACAAGAATCTTTACAAGAACTTCAAGTGTCTAATCAAGTAAATATCGCACAGGGTCAAGCTGCTTTACAAGTTGCAATAGATAATGAGAATAGAAGCCAGCAAAGACAATTACAAAATGGCATTAATGATATGCAGGCTATTGTAGCTAGTAATCAAGACTTAATATCTAAGTATCAATCTGAGTTACAACAGTATAGTGGAGAAGTACAAGCTGAAGTATCTGAATATCAGAATAAGATACAAAAACAACAATCGCTTTCTAAAGAAGCTGACAAATATTATCAGTGGGCTAAGTTAGAAGTAACTACTTATATACAAAATAATTCAAAAATGATAGCAGCTACCATGGCAGGTCGAGCGGCTAGGGCTCAGGCTTAGATATGGCTGTAGATAGAGCAACGGTAAATGTATCGGCATCATTGTTACCTGATGAAATAAAAACATCTATTGGCGGAACAAGTGTTTATGATTTAAATGATATAGGAGATAATAATAAATGGACTTATTCATTAACATTAATAGGAGCTTCATCTGAAGATGCTTTACTTGCAAGTATACCATTTTTAGGTCAGGGGACAACAGAAGAAGGGACTACAGCTACAGTTAATGGTACAGATGATATTGTATTTTTATTCGTTAAACACACTGGCACTACTGATGGAAGTACAGCTTCTACAGCAAATTTACATTTACATTTAAGTGCTGGAACAGCTACTGGAAGCGCTGTAGGAGATATTGTTTTAAGTCCAAATGAATGTTTTTTCGCAAAACTTGGGAATACAGAAATAGATGATGTAAATGCAGATTCTTCTTCTGGAGTTATTCAAGCTCAGGTTTTTGCAATATGTGATGATGGAGGTGTTTAAATGACAGTATTAGAATTAATGGAAAGAGCCGGGACTAAAGAAACGACACTTGCTTTAGCTTGGATAAAAGATGCGATTCATCTTATACAATCAAGTACAAGTGAACGTACAAAAGTTGTAAAGTATAATGTGATTGATGGAGAAAGGGATTATTTAATCCCACAAGATTTAGTTTCAATAAAATCTATTTCAATTAAAGACACGAATGATAGTAAGTACAAGAAGATAAGAAGAATTGTACAAGACTTAGTGATAAAAGAAGATACAGACCCAGAATAAAGGAGATGAATAATGCCTGAACAAACAGAAAAAAAGAAAAAGAAAAAAAGTTTGGAAGACAAAATTGAAGTTATTTATGAAATCTTAGGGTTGCATAAATTAGATATAGAATCTATGGAAGATAGAGTGGATAAATTAGAAGTTGCTATGAAGAAAGCAAAGAGTAGAATTGGCATATGAGTTTCGATACTAACAAAACCTGGTTTTATCAGCTTTTAGGAAGGAACCTTCAACTATATCAGTATGTGCAAACAGCTAATACAGATACATTAGCAGGTTTCAGAATAAAGCTACCACTTGATTATTATGCTAATCAGTTAATATATCCTAACGAAGATATTACTGATGGATTAAGAATTGAGTATACATCACTTGATGAACCTTTTATTGCAGAAGCATTAGAAAGTATGCAAGTATTTGAAGATGGAACCACTATATCATTTGAAGACGGAACTGGAGGAAGTTCAAGAGATGTAATAGATTTTGGGTCTTCAACGGCTAACGATTTTGCAGTTAGCGATAAAGTGAGAGTTATAGGCTCTGCTAGTAATGATGGAGATTATACTGTTGTTGCAAAAGGAACAGATGGAAGTACTGGATACCAACAACTTGAAGTTGCGGCTGGTAGTTTTACAACAGAAGCAGTTGGTGAAAGTGTTACAGTCTATCAAATTCCTGCAGAAGATAGTTCTCCTGATGAGACTTCTCATATAAATTTAAATAAAATGTTATCACTTGCTTGTGTTGATTATGTAAAAGCAATGCTATCTGATAATGAAGGTGATTTACAAAAGAAAGAGTATTACATGAGGGAGTTTTGGAAGAAAATAGGAGATAATGACAGTAACAGGCGTAAGATAGTAATGTCTTTCCCAATGGGTTCTTATGCAGTTAGATGATGCTACAAAACTATTTGATGTCAACACATGAAGCTTTAAATTCACACAGCAAAGATGCCCATGAGAACCAGTCAAGCTCGGTAAGGCATTGGAGTAAAAAAGATGGCTAATGAAAAAATAAAATATTCAAACGGATGCTCACCACAGGAACTTGAATCTACAAGTGTAAGATGGTTCCAAGATAGTGATGTAGGTACTAAGTTATCTGGTAGTGCAAATGTCGCTATGTCTGGCGGTTCTTTAGTTCATGTATCCCCTAAAACAATTACTGGTAATGAATCAGCTTTAAGTAGCAAAGACTTTGTATTTATTAAGTGTATAAGTGGTGATGATGTAAAAGTATCATTTGATAATGGTTCTAACTTCTTAGTTAGACTATCTGCAGGAGAATCATTCGCATCTGAATTAGATTCATCAGTAGCTACAG
>Ga0208315_1001234_pt1 | contig 13662 bp, 19 predicted proteins | sample MalvireepMed_215_FD_184239 | JGI IMG/M metagenome (GOLD analysis project Ga0208315, IMG submission 184239) | Marine viral communities from the Global Malaspina Expedition - Malaspina viral metaG DeepMed_215 (SPAdes) (version 2) | ecosystem: Environmental > Aquatic > Marine > Oceanic | place... | reverse complement strand
CTTTTATCCAAACTATATCAGGCTGCATGTCGGCATTGCCATCAAAAGTGATGGTTTGTGTACTAGCATTTCCTGCATATTCTGGCCCTGTTTGATAATATTCCGATGGGTCTGTGATGGCTGGTGCTGTAAGATTCGCAGTTGATAAAGCTACGTGTCCGGTAGGCGGAGTGTAGCTGAAAGGGACTTGTCCAAAATTAGCGTGGGCAGTTGTTCCAGAGCCAGCAATAGCTAATGCTGGTACAAGCGGATAAGTGCTGGCCGTCAGACTGGCGGTATACTGCAGGGAATTATTCTTATAAAACTTTAGTTCGTCATCCGTTAGATTTAGTGCAAAACCTAGAACATCCCCATCTGTATAGGAAGCAGGATCAGCGCTTGCTACAGAATTATTATTATAAATGTCACCGTTGTCGTAGTAGCCCCAACCATCTGATGTTGCAAAAAATCCAGCAGTTGAGTCATTGTTTAGTTCTGCATTTTCTGGAGAACATACACCAAGCATCATCTCATTACTGACAGTCGTGGCTGTGACTTCCCAGTAAAACTTCCCCGACGCAACTGCTATGGTCCCGGCTGTGTCATTCCACTGAGAATCCGTGGTTGCAATTCTCAAGTTGCCGTAACGATAAGTAATATTAGAGTACGGTTTGTATAAAAAATTAAGAATACAGAAATTATCTGTAGGCGTGTCCGTCTTCTGGCTTAGAAACAGTCCGGAGGTGCCAAAGTTATAGCTTGTAAAATCGTTCCCGTTGCCCGACGTATCGTCGCCGTACGCTGACGAATCTCCAAATTCCAGAAAGAATCCATTGGTGCCGTACGCACCGTCGTATTCTTTTGGAACCCAAACTCCATCGTCATTCGTTTCTCCAAAGCTACTAGCATCCAAAGATGCGTTATCAATATAATGGAACTCGGCCAGATAGCCATTGTACTGGTTGGTTGACGTAGTGTGAGAAAGGATGCCAATTCTCTGAGTTGTCGCATCACCTAGACCTACAACATCAGTATCTTGTGCTGGCAGCGATGAACCATCAAAAGTAACAGCAGAGCCATTGACATATAATCTGCTTCTATTTGCAGCAACTGCTTGAGTAACATCGATTCTCCAGACACAATGATACCAAGCAGACGGATCACGAAATACCATATCAGTTGTCAATGTATATTCAGTAGTTCCGTTTGTAAGACGCAAGGTTAATTCATCACCAGTACTAAAACGTGCTAGAAAACGACTGCTTGCTGCTGCCGCTATAATTGCTGTCTCTGCTCCAAAGGAGCATCGCTTCATCCACCACGAAAAAGTCCTTTTTGCTGGCTATCGCCAGTATCCTGCGTTCTGGTAAGATAAGCACCATCACCGCTGTCAAATAACAAGGAGTTATCTATCTCATAGGAAGGGACACTAGGAGCAGCAAACCACTGTGAACTAAACATAGTCATTAGCGGCTAAGCCCCAGACAGCGCTAGTTGAACTGCACCGATCAATATCGAGTCAGCAGCAGAGACAAAGTAAGGAATTATGTCTACAGCATTAGCGGCCGTACTGAGAGTAATACCCGCATCCCCAACAGTTTTATACTGACTGCCAAGACTTAAAGTTCTGCTCCCTGAGCCGTCCTGGATGCAAACAATCACTCCAGCCTGACCAACCGCTTCTGTGGAAGGATTCTCCAAGGTCACATTGCCCGTAAACGTCAATACAAAATTCTGGTTAGCACTGTAATCCAATGTGACAGACCCAGTATTAGATGTATCCGTATCCGTATTTCCTAGTAAAATCTTACCCGCAGTAAGTTTGCCAGCCACTGTGACATCGGTGCCACCCGTAGGGATTTCTATAACATCAGCGTCAGCATCATTTTTAATAGTTACGTCGTTGGTGGAGCCTTGTCCTGTAAGTATTAAGCCTTCAGCAGCAGTGTATCCCATCGCAGCGGCATCATCGGCAGCAGTATCACCATCAGCATTTAATGTCCCAGCGGTAAGATCGCCAACAATATCAACATTTGTAGTACCTGTAGGTATGCCAAGAACTGTAGCATCTGCATCGTTTACAAGGGTAACGTCATTCGTTGAGCCTTGGCCTGTTATGATAGCCCCCAACACACTAGTGTAACCAAAAGCAGCGGCATCATCGGCAGCAGTATCACCGTCAGGCTGGAAATTAGCGGCTGTAATATCTCCAACAACATCAACATTTGTAGTACCTGTGGCTATACCAAGAACTGTAGCATCTGCATCGTTCACGAGGGTCACATCATTGGTGCTTCCCTGACCTGTTATGATAGCCCCCAGCACGCTGGTATAACCAAAAGCAGCGGCATCATCGGCAGCAGTATCTCCAGCGGGTTCAACTGTTCCGGTTGCAGTAACATTCCCAGTCACAGCCACGCCACCTCCAGCCGTAAGAGCGCCATCAATGGCCCCAGCCCCAGTGACTTCTAGAGTGCCTACTTGTAAATCAGCTAATGCGTCCGTTACAACCGCACCACTCCCAGCACCATCACAATAAATAATGGCATTTTTTCCATTTTGTATGGTGACAGAGGCCCCTGCTCCACTTCCTTGTTTCATCAGTAATGAGTACGGGCCGCTTGAGCCAGTATCGGTGGTCGCATTTTCAATGATAAACCAAGCCGTAGTAGTATCTGGAGCAATGGTGACCGTGCAGTTCTGAGCTAACGATCCCGTAAATTTGATAACCCGGAACATACCATCTTGAAGATTTTCCGTCCCAGTTCCGGGAGAAGCCTCTCGAACAGTAAGGGTCGCTGTTGAAGCATCTGATAAAGCAACCGCCTTATATGCAGCAATCCGATCTAAAATATCAAAGTTAAAGTTAGTAGTATCACCCCAAGTGCCGGTTTGATCCCCAGCAGCCATCTCTTCGATGCCGAAATTTGTAGTATATGATGAAGCCATGTCTTTACCTTATGCCGCTATTTGAACCCAGTTAGCGTCTTGTGTCGTGTCAATCACACTCCATACATTTGGCGTTGCTACAAGTCCTTGTGCCTCAACTCCCGTAACAACAAACGAAACACCCTTTCCAATATCCCCTATTGCCCCAGCCGCTTCAACACCAGTAACCCCAAAAATAAGCTCGGTGACTACAGATTCAGAGCCTAAAGCTCCAGCCGCTTCAACCCCTGTAGCCGAGACATTAACCTCTGCAATTACCGTAACAGTGCCAATGGCACTTGCAGCCTCAACTCCGGTAACTTCCTCTGTTGTGTCAACAACAACTGAAACAGAACTTATTGCTCCGGCTGCCTGAACTCCAGTAACCGCTAATGGGGCTGGTTGGCTCCAAGGGCCGCTACTCCAGGTTTCTCGGCTCCAACCGTATAACAGGGCCACTTCGTTACTCTTACGCTATACGAATAACTGCGTTGTTGGCGTCATTCGCAGGATACTGGATCGTAAAATCCCCTGCACTCGATGATTTATCTCCACCAAAGTCCAAGACACAAACACTGGGATAGGCCGCATGATTGACCGTTGCGCCCGTTCCTGCTGTGCTTAACGTGGAATTATAAATAACCGCACATCTAGCATTTGATATAGTGGAAGTAGACCAAGTCGTGTCTGCGAAATCCAGAAAGGCCGTGGGAACAGAGGAACTATTATCCGAAAGACCTAAAGTCACACTGGCAAGGGCTTCTCCACCCGCTGAATAAGCAGTCCCGCTTACTTCATTCGTAGTGCTGTAGCCCGTCAAATCCTCATTGGCATCTGTACGACTGGACGTAAACATCGCAATTTTAAAGGTATCTGCTGAAATACCAGAAGACCCCGTTCGAGTGTGGTCTAACCAGAAGTGGATACCTACTGTGATTTCTTTTTTGTATGTACCGCACATGGCTTGATTGATAGCCATTTCACAATCTCCTTATGATATCAGCCATGTCCGCATGACCCTGTTTCTTGAGCAATGCCCAAATAGTTGTTCTTTCGCTCTTTGCCATCTGCTTCAAGTAATAAACTATTATATCCCGAATATTATTTCTATAAGCAACTGCTTGATCTTTTATAGGAGGCGGAGCTTTCTCATTAATCACCATTATTTTATTCATAGCCATATCGGCTATTTGTTCGGGACTATGACCTGTGTTATTGGAAGTAAATACTTGAACTTGTCCCACATCTCCTTGACCATTGGCTTGAAACATTAAGTAACTTCCCTTCTCACTCGATCCTGACGATATTCCTCACTTGTTTGCTGGCCCTCTCCTAATCTCTTTAAGCCCTGAAGAGATTCAAAGTACCTGTTATTATAAAAAGTCAGAAGATCTTGCTCCCCTTTCATAAAGGTATATGCCTCTACCAAACTGCCATACAACATAGCTAATTCTGCATTATCTCCGAGCCAACTTGTACCATCTGATGTAGCGGTGATAGAAGTGGGGCGGAAGAAATAATGGAGTTCCATAGTCAAGGCATCATTAGGGGTAGGGGCCAGCAAAAAAGTTGTGTCATTCCAATCGCCGTAATAAAGAGGAACCCCTGTGGTGGCTGGATTAGGTGTAAAATCCTGTAAAAAAGTGACGTGTTTGTATAATAAAAATTCATTACTTGAATCGTTCACTACACTCAATGAAAAAGGAGCTAAAAAATCACTTGGTTTGGACAGGAATTTAGTAGAAGCGGACGTAGTTCCCTGAGAGTTCCTTCTAAATACATCTAATTGTACTTCTTTTAAGATGCGTTCTTCAGTATTCAAGATAAATCGAGTCAGATTATTCGTAAAAGTCGTTTCCGAATTATCTGTATAATCCTGAATTGCCGTTTTTAAAGTTGCAAATGTAAAAGCCATGTTAAGGACTCACTGTTATGGGGCCAGCCGAAGCTTCACCACCCCCACCTTTTCCAGCAGCTCCTGATACTTCTGAAGAACCACTATCACTAACATCAAAGGTATAAAAATCAGAATCTACTTTAGTTACAGAATATCCTGCTGCTGCTTCTATGACACTCGAAGTAAACCCATTAGTACCATCCGCAGCCCTTCCAAAACCATCTACCTTTCTAAATCGTACCGTATCTCCTGTAGACCGATTATGGCCGGGACTAAAAACTTTAACTACACTGGAAGCAGCCGCTTCTGAAATAAAAGAATTAAACCCAAGAAGAACTTCAACAGCCGGTTCTGTTCTATCTGGACGTGCGTTACGCAAAGCTTGCGGATCCGCCATAAATTTTGGGGTGTCTAATTGTGGTTGTTTAGATTCCCACTCGTCATTCCCCACCAGAAAACCAGTCCATTCTTTTCTCATGTTCCTTAATTTATAGGCAACCCCAGACCTATCTGAAATTCCCAATGCATGTTTTTCGGAAGCATAACGGGCCATTATCCGACCGCCCTTAAAGAAGAAGCTGTAGGAACAAGTGTAAGAGGCACACGATCTTGATCTTCAGTAGCTGCTCTTACAAATTCTTCTTCATAAATAGATTTAAGAAGTTGTACACGCTCGGGTGCCTTTTTCATCGCTAAGTAATAAGCCAGCCCTGCTGAAAGACAGGGGTAAAAACGCCAGGGAACCTCTACTGTATTAACAGAGGCATCCGCGTCATCAATACGCACGATCCTGTCATAAATAATTTGATCCGTACTATTTTCCGGAGAAGGCCAAATACGATAAACCGGAGTTATCAAACGATCCACATAATATTGAATAACGCGCCCTGTTGTCGTTTTATCGGGTATGCGAAGATAATCGTCTCTTCCGATTCTGTTGATGGTTATATCAGTGCTGTCTCGTCGTACTACAGCCGATAAAATATCCACAGAAGATTGAACATCACTTAGCGACGGAACAGAACTGACTGTAGTAGTGGCAGAACTGGAAGAACCAGTAATGGTTTCAGCAGCAGTAAAAGTTCCAGAAGGAACTGTTATTGTCATGGTAGTGGAAAGCGGCTTTGTTATGACAGAAGCAGTTACCGCACTGGTTCCTCCGGTAATAGTTTCACCGATAGTAAAACTGCTGCTATCTGCTACCGTTAATGTAATAGTTCCCAATGGATATTCAGTAATACCGGAAGCAACTGTTTGGGTCACTTCTGCTACCGTCCAGAGATTTAATCCACGATTAGCCCAGTCCGCGAATAAAAGATTTAGTGATCTCCGTGCAGTCCGAGCATCATAACCCGTTCTTAACTGTAAACCACACCGCTCAAATGCTTCCTCTATATATTCAGCTACATCAGGCTCGAAGTTTTTTGATCCAGAAAGAGCCATAAAAACAAACTCCTATTATCCCACAAAAAGAGATTTTATTGCCATGGCTAATTGACCAAGAATCAAAAAACCTACCCCCCAAAGAACTCTATTAATTCCATCAATCGACTTTTGTATGTGAAATAAATCATTCTTTTTTAGGGAGTCCACTTTTTGAGCTATCAATTTAAGATCGCCCCGAATTTGAACTATATCCAGTTCATTCTTGCGATCCAGCTCCACCATCGGTTAGTACTCTTTAATACAGTACAAAGTAACGGAATAAGTATCTCCGCTAGTATGACCCACTGTAGTAAATTGGATATCCCCTGTTTTGCCGCTTCCAGCATAATTAGGCAAACCGCTGATGTCGGAAAAATCCAATGTATCCGAATAATCAGCAGGAAGTTCCAATGCGATTACATCAGTAGTCGCATCCCAAAGAATTTTTACACCCATACCTACATTTGAAAAAACCACTTTTTCTAATCGAACTCCGGTACAGGTATCCAGATTGGGACTCTGAGATAAGGCAGATACATCCACTTTTGTTACAGCAGCTTCTCCACCCCCATCACTGGTATCAGTACAATAAATGACAGCTTTTCTTGGGCCGTCTATTATTGTGGTTGTCGCTACAGCATCAGCCATGTGACTCTCCTATAAAGCAAGGAGTTAGGGGGTAATCGCCCCCTAATCCAAATCAATTAATAACTAACGCCACGATCTTGTGCGACCATAATGTAGTCAATACTCATTGACTTTGTACCAGTGGCATCACCAGAAACTTCCGCAGCCGCTTGCGTCATATTGGCTGTCGGAACATTCGTAGTATGAGTTCCTACAAGGGTCCGGTTGATATAGAACTTTACCTTATCGGTTGTCGTTCCTTTTGTAGCCACAAAACTAACCGTAACATCTGTCGCGTCAGAAAGATCATATGTAGTTCCTGACAAAGTCGTATCGGTTTCACTGTCGCTTGATTCAGTGATTAAATGAGGAGTCGCATCTCCATCATCAATTTGGAAACCAATCCTGTTCGACGCAGTGAAAATAGCTTCTGGATTTGTTGCAAAGTTTTCACAAACCCCAATGAACATATCCATCTGGTCTACGTCAGACATTTGGAAACGAGCTTCAAAATAAAGCCTTTGCCCCGCTGTTGAAGGAAGTCCCCAGATTTCATTTCCTTGAATAGAGCTGCCGTCATTATCCGTAGTTGCCGCAGAAGTAAGATCAACTACTCCATTTAAGGCATCCGCCTGTAAAGCTACCGTAGCACTGGAATCTTTTACAACGGTCCAGTCATTGGTGGCATCCAAGAGAATACCCGTGAAGTCGTCCATGAACCGAGTTTGATCCGGCCATGCACCAATATTAAGATTTTCGAGAGTAGGTCGAGCCGCTGAAAAGAGAACTGGACCTGAAAAATGTGTGTTCGCCATAATAAGTACCTCCTTACGAGAGGGTTTGCCCTAGAGTCTTCGTAAGCGTCTGCTGGGCCAGTCGCTAGGGCTGTTATATCCCAGAAAAGAAGGGAAGGGGCGAACCCCTTCCCTGCATTTCATTACGCTCCGGGTGAACCGAAGATACCGCGAGGATCAGACCAGCCAAACGCATAGCGTTCGCGAGCCTTGTACCTCACATTTCCTGTGTCAAAGTCGCCTTCCATGGAAGTTCTAATCGGAGTTCGATTAAAACCTTTCACTCCATTTGGGGCATCCGTTTTGATGAACCAAGCATCAGTGTCCGTTAGATAGTGGTTAACGGCATAGCCCTCCGGAACCATTCCCATGTTCCGAATAGCATTGATGTCGTTGTCCGCTGTCCCAGGACGAAGCGTCGATTCAAGTAAACGATCCGTAGTAAACTGAAGTTCCTTTGGAATTATCAGTTTCATACCTTTTACGGCAACCTTCAGACCACGCTCATCGACAAATCCCGCGATATCAATAAGAGCCTGTTCTAAACTGGTCTCATTCAAATCGGCGGCTGTCGAAAGCTCGTTCCGGAAAGTATTACCGTTGGCTAGTGTATGAGCCGTGGAACAAAGTTCCAGCCCATCACCACCCGTATAGGTACTGTCAAATGCATTGTTAAGAACCGCTGCACCTTTGACCTCTTTGGTCTGGCTCATGCTTCTTGCCAAAGCCCGTGTATACCGACCAGCCAATCGATCATAAAGATTATCTTCGATTGCCTCTTCAGTAATGGAGAATGCAAGTGCAATTGTCTCCATTGTATAACGAGCAGTGTAGACTTCTTGTGCGTCATCATAAGTGATGGCCGTACCTTCAGTCTTCGTTGGCGCTGAACCAAAGCCACTCAGCATGACCTCTTCTTCAAAAGCACGATCAGAGTTCTCCATATTGAAGATATCTTCGTACTCTCTTCCGTATTGGTCATATTCCAAGCCAAACAAGGCATTAAGGCCGGGTTCCAACTCTTTGACTAGTTGCGCTCTACTAATAGCCATTAGTCAGCCCTCCTATATGCCAGTGGTTGAAACAGTACCAGCAGCAGCCGCACCATTGGGGCTGTGATAGTGATTGTTCAACCGTACCAAAACGCCAATACCAGCAGCACTGAAATCTTGATTAGACGCATCATCAACCCACCCCAATATCCTTAAATTCAAGGTATTGGTAGTGTTGATTGTAGAAACGCCCAATGTAGCAGATGACATACCAGTAGTAGTACTTCCACTGGTAGCTGTGGCAAAGGCTGCGTTTGCAAATACACCGGCTCTCGCCGTTGCCTTACTTGTCCATGTGGCATCCGTTGCAATCGTAAAGATTTGTAGTGGGTCATCTGCGACCCAAGCCTTCACTGGATGATTGCTATCAGCCCCAGAACCGGGCCAATGCATAGACCAAATGGGTTTTCCAGTAGTGCTAGAGACGTATTCACAACCCATGAAAGCACCAAGCAAACCAACAGACCCACCAGCGGCATCACCTGTTAAGTCGATATATCCCGTACTTAGGGGTATAACAGGTTGACCTTGATAAAGAACGTTAGTATTGCCGTTGGCAATTTCATACATTGTATAGCCACTAACACCAGTGGAGTTGGAGTTCTGGCCCATCTTAGCGACAGGTCTTAAACCCCACGATCCATTGAGATTAGCCATACCATTTGCTCCTCAAAGCAATTGTTGAATTAAAACAGTAGTTCCTAAGCTTCTGCTTTAGGACCACCAAACGTAACACGCGATTGACGTTCAGGCTTCTGAATAGCCATCGAATGATGCTGCGTTTCCTTTAGAAGATCGTTATCGACCGCTTGCATAGCTTCCGAATTTTGCTGCTGGAAGTAACTTGTACGATCATCCACAATCTCTATAGGAATACGGGCTAGTAACAATCCTCCGACACCAAAAACTCCTTCGTACTTTCCGCTATCCATCGTAGGAGCTTCAAAATCAGGGTATTCTTCTTTACGGACCAATTCCCACCCTTCTCGCATACGGGCAGAGATATTTTTCCGGTCATCAAATCCCCTCACTTCAGCCCTGATCCAGCGGTGAGCATAACCTTCTGGGGGTGGAGGTGCGTCTAACATAGACGGTGGTTGCCAAGGTTTACGGCGTGGTTTAGCCGCCCTAGTCTTAGCAGCGCGGGGAGTGCGATCAACTTTTTGTTCAGTCATGTCGTTCTCCATCAGCGTTTGTATTTCGCGTACTCGTTAAGTGGCACTCCAAGTTTATTGGCTATCGCAACTTCACTAGGAGAGAGTTTTACTGTTTTGCGTCCAGAATTGCTGGAACGAACGGCAGAGGCAACGGCCTGTTGGGGGCGTCGTCCTTCTGGTACTGAGGCGGCTTGTTCCACAACAACTTCACTGTTGAACTTATGTGGAAAAGCCTCTCGAACTCTTTTGTCAATCTCAGCATAGTATTCAGGAGTAGTGGTGTCAAAGCCTTCCTCTTCCACTAAAGTCCTATGAATACCAAATGCTGCAAAAGTCATGGCGTCGTCTTCCCCAAACCACTTGTTCTTGGACGCCCAATCTTCTGCTTTCGGATCCGGTCGCACAGGTACTTGAGGTGCCTGTTGAGTGGGAGGAGCAGCTTGTGGCTGTTGTGCGGCTTCCTGCATACGTGTCTGTTCTGCTTTGGCCGCTCGAACTCGTTCTTCTTCAATTGCTAACTGAGCAAGTTTTTTATTTAGTTCAACTTGCTTGGTAGTATCTCCAGAAGCAACTGCATCCTGCATTTCTCTAGTAACTGTTTCAGTCTGAGAGTTAATGCGATCTCCATATTCACTCACATAGCCGACATCCAGGTTATGGACGCGGCCTTTCAGAGTACTGTTTTCTTGCTGGAGACCCTGTGCATAGGCAATCGCTGCCTGTTGCTGTCTTTCCGCTTCACGGGCTTTCTTGGTTAACTTGTCTATGCGCTTTTGAACTTTGGCGCTATAGTCCTCGTGTTCACCTGAATTTTCTTCGACAGCAGAAATAGCATCTTTGTCTATTTCAACTGCTACCGATCTCCCTTCAGAGGGAAGATCTACTGTATTTTGTTCTGGTTCTGGCATGGCTTTTCCCCATGTTAAAAGTGCAGGATATCTTCAGGATCCTGGATGACAGCTATTACTTCATCGTCATTTAGGATGCGAACCTCGCCGCCGTCTATCCTGAAACGAGCACCCGCATATCTCCCAAAAATTACCCAATCCTTTTCCGCGCACCACGCGCCCGTAGGAAATTTTTCTTCGTCTTTATAAGCCAAAGGTCCTACCGCAAGAACATATCCACAGACGGTAGCCACGGATTCTCTTTCGATAGTCTGGTCCGGGAGAAATACTCCCCCCTCTGTTTTTCCTTTTCCCCGGTAGGGAAGTATAAGAAGTCTCCACCCGGTAGGCTTTGGAAGCCGCTCTAAAGCACTTTCTTCCAACTTATCCGGATCTAGGATTTTTTCTTCACGCTTTATGTAAGCTTTTTCCAATGAAACAACTTTAGGTTCATCATTTTTCGCTTCTTCTAAAGAAACGGATGCATCTGCCATTAGTCTGCCTTTTCCAAGATATCTCTCAATTCTTGTCCTATATACTCCAAAGACTCTAAAGCACCAACTAATTGCTTGTATTCTTCCATATTTTTTAAATTTCCTCCCAGCACCATTCCTGTAATTCTTTGTCTTCTGTCTTCGATGGATTTAAGCAAATGCTCTGCGAGCAGGATTCCATCCATTATTTAGAAACTCCCTTATATTTCTCGAAACTCCTAAGTCCCCCCAATCCTAACATACCCAGAAGAACGGGCATCATCATGCTGAGATCAACATGGGGTAACTGCACAAGATCTCCCGTCTGCGCCATAACAAACATAGCCACAGGCTGTGCTAGATACGTGTAAAACAAAGCAAGCCCACAGGTCCATCCTATAAAAGGTCGCCATCCAGCGACGAATAGACTCCTGTGGGCTGCTTCCTGTTTGTTTACTTCAAGCTGGGCTAGATCAATTCGGGCTAGATGCTCGGTTAGTTTTGCCTCGATCTCTCTTTGTGCTTTTTCCTTTTCCTCCTTGTTCGGAAAGAAACGATCCAAAACGTCCCCTACTACGGGAAGAAGGCTAGGTAAAAGAGCAGCTATCGGCATTATTTGGAACCTCCATTAAACATGTCTCTGAGTTTATTGGTATACAACCATAAAGCACTGATCTGCTTTTCATGCACGTCGATTTGCGCCCTTAATTTTGTTGTTTCCACAAACACATCTCTCGCTGTTATATCATCGACATCTTTACGAAGTTCCTTGACGCTGGAAGAGAGCTTCACGGCGACAACAACCAGAGCCAAAAGACCCATGACCTGTTGCCAGTAGTCTCTGATTAACGAAACTTCTGCTTCCATTAAAAACCATTGCCTATGATTTTTCGTGCATTATGACAGCAACTGCTGCCAGAGCGAGTGAGACCCAGATCCACGGCATCTGTGCGGTCAACACCCAACCACCTATTGCAGCGACACTTGCCGCCGCATAGGTAGACGGTTCTGCTAACCGTCCTTTTACCCAATGTGATACTTCATTCATAGAAGTTCTCCTTAATCATATGTATAGGATTTGCCGCGAAGCGCAGCCCCCGTACCTTTCTGAACACCTTTTCTTACTATGCCTTTTTCAGTATTAGGCGTAGCCATGTTCTTGGGTCCGTTGTAAGGAACAGTTCCCTGATCCTCGATAACTTCACCCTTGGCAATCTTGCCAACAGAAGGCTGGTTTCTTTTTGCAGCAGCCATGATTATCTCCTATTTTCTCGGTCTACGACAATAGTTTCTTTGGAATCCTGTTTCATTATCTCTCGTTCTCGTGCGGCTTGGATACGTGCTGCGGCAATTTCTTCAGTGGAAGCAATGCGTTCCTTACCAAGAGACATTGTATTGGTTGCCTTTTGTTCATCCAAAGCCAAACGAGCCTGATCGACTGCCAGTTCATTTGCATCGCGCTGTGCGCGAATCTGAAGGTCCTGTTCTTTTAGTGCAATCAATGGATCTTGCTCTCCTCCGCCACTTATTTGATTACTAAGGGCTTTTACTTCCTGCATTCCTTGAGAAATCAGTTCCGCAACCATACCCTCAATTTGTAAAACCTGTTCCTGAGTAGGTTGCTGACCTTGAAGTTGTTGCTGCATCTGTGCTGCTACTTGTTCTTTGGCACGTACAGATATGTGCTCCATAACATGCTTTTGAAGTGCCATCGTCACCTGGGGCATTGTGCCCACCATAGTAGAAGACCCAAAAACCAAATGCGCCATAATATGTGCTTCGTGGTTTTGACCTTCAAAAACAACCAAAGGTAGGTTTTCCAGCGAATCGGAGTTTTCTAGTGCCGGGTCTTTCGCCACGGGTTCGCCTTCTTCACTAGGCTTGAGAACCCCATCCACATCCTTGACCCCAATCGCTTTATACATGCGCCGGTATGCTTCATACAAATTATGAAGGTCGGGGGCGGATTGAGCGAGTTCAAGTTCTGTTTGCGCGAGGAGTACTCGCTGCGCCATCGAGAAGATGTTCGGATCAGATACAGGTATAACATCGACGCGGTCATCAAAATCCTCCGCTTTAATGGTACGTTCTGCACCTACTACATTGTAGGGATACTCAGGTGGAAGATAATCAGCAAAAACATAAGACAGAAGATAGAACTCTTCCTTCTGTGCATAATGCAGACGCTTGTGAATTGCAGACATAACTTTTGCGCCCTGTTCAAGAAGTGCAATTGTTGTGCCCACTGCTGCCTGTTGGTTGCCATCTCCTACTTGCAAGTTGGATACGGCAGCAAACCTTTGACCCGCTTCTACACAAAAACCCATCAACTGGAATAATGTTTGATCTGCTCCCTTGTAAGGAAGCAGCATCAACGCATCCCGAATTGCACCGCCCGGTGCATCCACGTCCCTAAATTCTCCCGGAGACAGCGGCTCATCGT
>Ga0208315_1001232_pt1 | contig 13682 bp, 29 predicted proteins | sample MalvireepMed_215_FD_184239 | JGI IMG/M metagenome (GOLD analysis project Ga0208315, IMG submission 184239) | Marine viral communities from the Global Malaspina Expedition - Malaspina viral metaG DeepMed_215 (SPAdes) (version 2) | ecosystem: Environmental > Aquatic > Marine > Oceanic | place... | reverse complement strand
CTTCTAATACGAAAGGATGCACTAACATTCTGATGAAGAGGGGTGAATTAAAACCAGGAGATAAGGTTGAGGTTTATAGAAACCTGCACAAGAAATGCTTCTCTATTAGGAGAAAAGGCACGGTTGTAGAGTATCTTTATGATGGGGGGCTGCATCGTAGGGGCGTAGAGCTTTATATCACTAATGCAAAGTTTGTAGTACAGCCAGGAGGTAAGGAAAGAGTAAGAAGAGAAAAGAGAAAGAATGTTCACGCATTTATCAGAGGCACAGTAATGCCTTTTAGAGGACTACAAAGAAAAACCCTTGTCAATAACTGTGTAAGTGCGATAACCTACGATCCTTATACAATGGATACATTCCAAGATCTAAACGGTAATGCAGTAACTGAAGCTAAAGAAGTGTTTATTTCCTACGGTGTGGTTTATATATAATCCAAAGTAGCTCAGTGGTTAGAGCATCGGATCCTACCAAGTGTACCAATTATATTTGCAATCGACAAGGAAATTTGATACCATATATACCCCCAAGGAGAATTATTTTATGACGGATCAAAAACACAAAGAAGGCGTTTATATTGATGGTAGCAAAGACACTTATGTAGGTCTTCATATTCAAAGGCTAGCAGAGCAACATGGATGGGTCCCTGAGGAAGGTAAGATTACTAACACCAAAGATGCTCACTACCTGGATGCTGTAATGGAAGCAGAGGATTGGTTGAATGATTATGTTGTAGTTGAAGGTTGCTTTTGGGGCTATAATGAGTATGGAGATTTTGGATTATGGAGGATGCTGACGGACGATGAATTACACGAAGAGACTGAGGATGATCGGTAAGCTTATTGAGTACGACTTAAAAGACGCAAACCCCCATAGATGGACAAAAGATAAGTATAGGGATTTCCTAGTTGATCTGTATGAGAGTATGTCCGATGAGAAGCTACAAGAAGTTTGGAAAGAAACATTTGAGTTAAAAAGCGAAGAAAAGCTATAATAATTCCATGAAGAAACTAGTTCTTTTGTTGGCGCTAGCCTCATGTCTCCAAACTCCTGTTGATTATGATAATCTTGTAATTAAAGATAGGCGTGATTATAGGGAGTATATCCAGTATTATGCTAACGGTCAACCTCTATTGCTTGGTGCTCTAAGAAATGGAGAGCGGCATGGCTTCTGGTCTTTTTGGAGGAGCACAGGTAAGCTATGGATGGAAGGCTTCTTTAGAGACGATGAGCAAGTAGGACTGTGGTTATATTGGGATAAGGGAGGCTTTGTAGATCTAAAATTAAGCGGATTTTATAAAAAGGGCGTGAAAGTTAACGCCATAAGTGATATACTCAATGGAAGTTCATGGGATGTTAAGGATTATATGTGTAAGAAATGTAACAACTACACAGACGCTATTTCTCATCGCTTCTATCATTACGAAGAATGGTTGAGGTCCAAGAAAAATGAACATCAAACCTCCCACAAAGGAACCCAAGAAGAGTTGCAAGAAGTGTTACGGTCACGGATGGATCTGGTTCAATAGGCTAAAGAAAGAAACCCAACGTAAAATTAAACCCGAGTATCTCTATATGTCATCGAGGTATAGATGTGATGAATGCAAAAAATGGTAGTATATGTTCGCTCGAAGATTGGAGCGTAGTAGTCGAAAGGTATACCCCTTACATGGCCCCCGAATCAATAGTAAATGTCGTTCGGGGGAAAGTATTCGGACACCCAGAAGTCAAAGACGGAAGTTATGTAATAACGAGTAAGATAAAAGAAGCACAAGGGAGAAGGATCGTTACTGAGAATAATGAATACATCTTAGGTTCAGTGAGTCTAGGGTATGAAGAGTGGTGTCAAGAAAATAACATTGTGTTAGATTATAAAAACCCTATTAAAATTAGAAAATGAAATACGAGGATATCGGGTCCAACATAGGTAAACTAGTTCAGGAGAAGAAGGAAGCTTACGGGGATTCGTTTGGCCGTAGCGGAGAATGCTTGCGTCAGATGTTTCCTGAGGGCATCTCCCCTGACCAGTATGATGATCTGCTTACCATAGCGAGAATACTTGATAAACTTTTTAGGATTGCCAATAATCCTGCGGCGTTTGAGGAAAACCCCTACAAAGATATTTGTGGTTATGCGTTGCTAGGGATGAAGAGATATAGCGGGGAGACCTCATAAACTAGAGGTTTAAAGGAAAGGACTTCTAGCATGTCTTTTAAAGATAAAGAGGAAGAAAAAGCTTGGAAGAAGGAATGGTATCAGAAGAATAAAGAGAAGATAAGATTAAGGACTGAAGGGTATAAGAAAGAAAACCTAAGAATAATAGAAGAAGGTAGATGGGATGAACACATCAAAGAACTATACCCAACAGGACTGAAACCATGTTCCATAGAGAATGGAAAAGAACGTCCAATAAATCATTTTAGTCGTGATATTAGAATTCCCTGTGGAATGCAATCTGAGTGTAGAGGGTGTATAGCGTATAGAGATGCAGAGAGAAGAACACATAGAAAAAGATTCCCTGATCAAGAAATGATCTCAAGAGGAGACTTCTTAGAAATATATTATGCCGAGAAATGCTACGTCTGTGGAAGCGATAATGAGCATAATACAGTGGATAGGAAAGAATCCAAGATGGGATATTTAAAAGATAATGTAGCTACGTGTTGTTGGAAATGTAATAACATGAAAGGAGCAATGTCCTTAAATGAATTAGTGGAACATTGTAGACTTATAGCAAAAAACAATAGAGGTTGACTTCGGTCCCTCAGTATGCTACAATGGGAGCTATGGCAAGTAAATCAGTTTGTGTTTCTCTCACTCTGGAATGGGTATTTACAGAGAAAGAGTGGAGTGAGGAAAAGGATCATCTTCACAATTTATCGGAGAATGTAAGGCTCGTAGTTGGGGATGATATATATCACGCATTATTTATGCTGAATGATGTTGCAACACCAAAAGTAAAGAAAGTAAAGGTAGAACAGGTATGTTAGAAGCAGAACAGTGGGAGAAGATTGAGAAGAAGTATGGAATGCTTATGCACAAGATCAGCCATCAAATCAGCGGCGACAGTGCTATAGCTAGCTTTGAGGACAATCTTCAAGATATTAAGATGTCAGCGGTTGAGGCTGTTAAGGGTTTCGAAAAACAAAATGAGGGGGCGAATGGTAAATTCGATGATTTTTGGGGTTCTGTAGGGTTTGACAAGTATATTAAAACTTGTATGTGGACTAAGAAGAATAACAAGGGGGCCAAGATTACTAAGAAGGCTCCCATTTTGAGGGGGACGGTCCCCACCCACAAAGAAGAAGTTCTCAGCATTGCCGACCCCAGAGCTAACGATGATTCGGCAATTCTTTTCGAGGATCTCCACTACCGTTTTACTCCGATGCAGCGCGATATCGTTCACTTGGTAGTGCAGGATCCTACTCTCATTAAAGCAGGGGGTAAGTTAAATATTAAACGTCTATCCGACTCTTTGGGGATTAGTTGGTTTGAAACTAATAAGGCTGTTCACTCTTTATCTGTTTTAATTGGGAATGAACTGTGACGGACCCACAATCTTCTCTAATAAGAGTCTACATCAGCGGACCAATTACTCGTAGCGCGTCGGCTGAGATTGATTTCGCGGAGGCGGAGAGTCGTTTAAAAAATTTGGGATACAACCCTGTTAACCCCCTTCATATCGAGCCTCCTCCGTCGGGAGTTCATTCGTGGTCCTATTATATGAGGAAGGCTATCGCCCTTTTGGTAGAATGCCAATATATTTATATGATCCCAGGCTGGGAGTATAGTGACGGCGCTAAAATTGAGAGAGAGTTAGCTAAGAAAATTAATATTAAGGAAGTGGAAATTACGTGACTCAGAGCTATATAATATATGGTATCAACATCAGAGTGGAAGATTTTTGAGTCTCCTACCAAAGAGCTAAGTAGCTTAAATGTATTTATTGAAGACTTAGCAAAAAAGGGGTGGGAGGTTGTTTCCGTTGATATGAAAACGTTTCAAATCTTTGCCAAACGTGGGAAAGTGCTTCTGGATTAAAGGAAAAATTATGAAATATTTAGCAGTATTAGCATTAGCAACCCTGGTTTGTGCTCCAGTCTCAGCACAAAGACCCCACGATAAGCGTGTTGCCGACAAGGCAAAAACCCATCGGGTTCAAAAGTGTGACAAGGAATGCAAATGTGTGTGTCACCACTCGAAGCGTAAGGTGCGTGGAGACCAGAAGGATCGTCGTCGTGGTCCCAAGCGCGGAACAGGTCGCCCTGGCGGTGTCACTCGGCGGGGTAAAACTACTCGTCGGTCGGCGTCTATGCGCCAGCGTTTCCACAGGGCGTCTCAGGGGCTCTCAGAGACCCAGAAGAAGGCATTGCAGGAACGGTACAAGGCTTACATTAGTCGTAGTGCAGAAGGCCGCAGGGAGGCTCACAAGAAAGGTTAGCAATGGCTAAAAACGCATACGCCATCTGTACTGATTCGATAGCGAAGACCGCAGGCACTACTAAAAGAAGTGAGTGGAGTGAGGCCGCAAAAGAACGGTATGATAGGTGTATCAAAGATGTAAAGAAAGAGTCCGTGGAGGGTAATCCTATGAACAAACTATTGGAACGTATTAAAAAGTTGGTGGAAGCTAAAAATGATCCCAAGGATGCTGTGGATACCACTCTGGATCAAGAAGACATTGACGCAAAAGAGATTGATGCCGAAGACGAAGAGGAAGCTGAAACCCAAAAGGCCGAAGATACAACCTCTACTACCACTCGCAGTCCTGCTTTAGACAAAATGAGGAAACGTGTTCAGGCTTTAGCCCAAAAAGGGATGGAAGACGCGATTAAAAAGAAGGGCACCCAACCGGCGAAGCGCGAGATGAAAGAACAGGACCGTAAGCCTGGAGATCCTGTTACAATGGATGCCGATAGGACCCCTGCTGAAATTGCGGCGAGGAAAGCTCAAAGGGATAAAGAAAATAAAATAGCAGCCCGAGGAGCCGAGCTTAGGCGGCAAAGAGCCCAACGAGAAGCTAAAGGGTCTTCTAAAGATGATTGGATTCAAGGTGCGGTTGATCCCGAGCACAAAGGCTATTGCACCCCTATGACTAAATCAACGTGTACTCCCGCACGTAAGGCTCTTGCTAAGAGGTTCAAGAAGGCTGCACGTAAGAAGAAAGCCAAAGGTGGCACTGGTTGGCAAGGTAAAGTTTAAGGGCTCCTCGTGGCACAACCTGTAGCGATTGGAGTTTTAGGGGATTCACCTCGGATTCAAACAAACCATAGTTGCATTACATCCACCCAAAGTGCTCTTACTAGTACCTCTTCCAACGTATGGATAAATGCTAAAGCGGTCATTTTGGCAGGAGACTCGACTGAGATACATGGGACTGGACTTTTTTGTGGGGGGGCACATGCCCCAACCCTATCTTCCCAAGATGTTTCTCAGACAGTTTTTATCCACGGTTTGGGTGTCGCACGAGTAGGGGACGGTTATTCGATCAATAATGGGATGTCGCCCACAATTCCAGGTCCTCCCCCTTACAACACCAAAGCGGATCAGCTTGCTCAGTCGGGCCAAAGAGGGTCAACCCTTGTAACCTGTGGTTAATATTCGATGAAATAATCTCGTTACCCGTCTATTATACTGTAGAAAGGATTTTATATCATGGATAAAAAAATTGAAGGTCATTTGGCGATGTTACTTGAGGGTTACGAGAGTAATCTTAAAAACGTGCGTGAGTTTATTAAGCAGACCGAGGATCAGGTTAAAGGTGCTAGGGATTCACAACTAGAGATGGAAGAAAAGTGTGCGGACCTTAGGGAGCTTTTGGGTTTGGCCGAAGAAGCGCACGAAGAAAGTAATGTTGTTGCAGGCCCAGGAGCTACACTCGCAGGTCAGGGAACCACGGAGTAAATGCAAGTTAGAGATAATAAAAGTCAAATCCTGGAACGGGGGAGAGAAAGCTAGTGCTTGACCCCCATCAGAGTATCTATGCACTTGAACAAGAACTGGAAAGTAAGAAGAGATTGTGCGTCTACCTCAACCAAAGGCTTAGAGATGTATTTAAAATTTTGGAGGACGAGTATCTAATAGATAAAGAAGAACTACAAATACTCCTTGATCTCCTAGATAAGAAAAGAGAAGACGAAGAAAGAAAAAAATAAATGCCTAACCCCTATTCATTAGAAGAAGATCCCCTTGGGTTGCTATTCGATATACAGTATGCAGCCGATGTCCCCGCACCTGGACTAACTGGCCCTGGATCTAACTTGTTCCCCTACGATGGAGATCATGGTCATATCCCCGTAGATAACAAAACACAAGATACTCCACCCCCTGTGCATGACTAAGGTGAATAAGTCAAAACTAGCTAAAAGAGGCTTCGCTCACTTCGCAACCGAAAAAGAAGCAGAGTTGGGGAAGAAATCTCTCCAGAAACACTACCCCAAGAAGAAGCTAGTAATAGAGAAAGAGAAGAGAAGAAACAATAAGCTATGGAAGAAGTATTGTGTATGTGAGTATATCCCATATGTCAAGAAAAGCAGGGTTAAAAATAGCTCTAAACAGGATAAAGTAGTTCAGAGCTAAAGTTAAGATACTCCTAGGAATGTAGAGTAGAACTGAATAAAGTCTGAGTTTTATTTAATCCTGCATTCTTACTCCAAGAAAAGTCAAATACATATAAGCGATTTGAGGGGAGGTGAGCTTGTGTAAACTAGTGTAAGTTAGTGTGAGTTCGTGTGAACTAGTGTGAACTAGTTTTTGCTTAACCCAGACCTAAAAAACTCTTTTATTCTCCCCCCCCTCCAACCCCTTTTAAACTAAATAAAACTAGCTTAGAGCAGTTTAAAGTTTAGTTTAAAGCTTGTTCTAAGCTAGTTCAAGAAAAGTCAAATGAGGGTTCCAAGAACCTCTAATTTAATTCAAGAAAAGTCAAATGGCATAATGCGGAAGTATTTTGAGAATGTTGAAACTGGTTTAGATTTTACTTTAAGTTTGTGGTTTTTCTTAGGAGCCCTATACCTCTTAGCGTCCATAATTATCACCTGCTAGGACAAGCTTTAAGAAAAGTCAAATTATTTTAAGCTTTAAGAAAAGTCAAATTATTTTAAGCTTTAAGAAAAGTCAAATTATTTTAAGCTTTTCTAAATGTCTGCGGTATTCTTCTTCCTCTATATGTGCCTCCTCTTCCCTTTCATGCCATTCATCGTCCCCTAAGATTTCCTCAGGTTCTAGTTCCCACTTCCATCTACTCATTAGTTTCCTCCTGTTCCTCGTCTTGTAGGTTAGGGTAAATAATAATATTACCATCCTCGTCTCTTTCCATTGTCCAGCACGGGAAGATCTTGTCGATGGCAATATTCTGTTCTTCTGTTAGATTGTATTTGTATTTCATTTTTCCTCGCTATTCATCTCAATGCTCAACAGAATCTCACTGTCGGGGATATCTTTAGGCTCGCCACCTTCACATAGAATATCATGACCTGCCTCTGATATGGTGACAATCTCGCACCCATCCACGCTCGTGTAGGTGCTTCCGTCGTTTAGAATCATTATGGTGTAGGTTTTCATTTTTCCTCTGTCGTTGCTTCTGTGATTTGTTGCAAAATCCCGCACAGAATAGCGTTTGCCAGCGCCTGTCGACACGCGATGAGCGCCACAGGTCCCACAGTTGTCGAGCTTCGCACCGACATCCAGACCTCCAACGCCGAGCGCAAACGACTCGACGCGATTGTGGGAGAATCAAATCCCCCACTATTTAGCAACTCTTCCACGATTTCGATCTCTTCCTCGTCTAGCTCTATCGTTATTTTTTCCATTGTTCTCCTAATGGCTCAGGAATCGGACTGTTTTGTTTGCGATCCAACACGCTCCACAATCAGCACAGGAATCTATCTTACCCGTTTGCTCAGGGCATGTAAAGGATACGCCGTTGAAGTCTTCGCTTGCTGCGTAACGGTTTGTGCCGTCGTAGTTTTTGGATCGGCTATACCTTATTACGAACCTACCTTGGGAGGCTTGGTTCAGGTGTTGGATAGCTTTACCGATTGGGTCGGATAGCTCTCGACCAGTATACCCGAACACGCATAGCTCAGGGTATTTTAGCAATAACCCTTCCCATACGTGGACATAGTTCACGCTATAGAAGTCCCCTAGAACATGCAAGCGGATCACTATACCCTGAGGATGTCGCTTCATTAGCATAGCAACCTCTTTTTGTAGGCGTAGCTCTAGGTCCGTCCAGCCCGTAGAATCATCCCCTACGGCGAACCTATGAGCGAATGGCATATTATTACCGTAGCAATCCTCCCAATGGTGACACGATCTAGGACACGTAGCTCGCTCGGTGAGGGTCAGAGAGTATAGACGTTTCCCTGTCCATTTCCTAGCGGTAACCTTGAACCCTAGTTTCTTGTTGTTCGAACCCTTTTTGAGTATGTCTAGGGTTCCGTTGGGATCCTTGACGCTCTTAGGGTAAACGGTTGTCGTTCTCATGGTGTATACTGTAGAGTGCTGGGGGTTGCATTGCAAGCGTAATCCGCTAGGTTTTTCGAGGAAATCTGAGTTTTTTACGCGGAGTCGTTGTAAGTTGTTGGTATTGAAGGGTTTATGTGTGGCCCCGGGCGGCTAAGGAAATATTCCCTACTTGAAAAGTAGTAGCACAAGCAAGACCACGATGGATAATAGGATCAGCGCAATATTGCTAGCGATGTCTGCAAGATCTTTATCGGTTCTCATTTGGTGGACTTCCTATAAAAAGGGGAGAGGCTACTACCTGCCATGCCTATTTCACCTCTCCCCTACTTTTTCTCGTAGGCTACTAGTTTATTTTCTGAGTGGCCTTGTGGGCTGCTGTCGCTCCGATATGGCGACGGTCGATCCTCGTATAGTCCCACTCCTCGAACGGAAGCATTCGTCGTAGAGATTTATACGCGGTTAGCGCGTTGTCAATCTGTTCGGGTGTCCCATTAGACGACCAAACTTCGGCGAACAGTTCTCCGACTTGGATGCTCAAGCCTTGGATCTTGGCTTGCTGGGTGTTGTAATCAAAGTTACTTCTCATGAGGTTCCTCTTAGTGGGTTGTGTGCCTACTGGGCACGGTTCAATCGCTATCGTCTGCCTCTTCGGCATCTTGGAAGACCTGTTCGTTTTCGTAGTTGTCGCGGTCGGAGCCTTCTTCGTAGCCGTAGAACTCGGGATAGTCGGTGTAGTAGTATTCATCCATGGTAGTATTATACCTCATCGGTTGGGGTTTGTCAAGTCTATTGCTCGGTGGGTCGCCATCCTGACTCCATCTTCCACCGACAAAGTCTGGGACCATCCACGCGATTCTGAGCCTCCCGCAGACGTTTCATGGCTTGTTCGTATGTTTGTGAGATCCAAACGGTTTCCCTTGGGCCGACGCCGCACCATCGGGCATCCTGGTCGTTTAGAGCATTGCCCAGGGCATCGCGTTCTGTGTAGTCCAGGGTTAGCTTGTATAAACGGGTGCCGTCGTCTTCATCCATGTTAGTCCTCCGATCCAAACACCCTGTCTTGGCAGGTTTGGCACATGCCTGAAATACAAAACTCCTGTTCGGAGATCTCATCGCGGAAACTCTCGGCATCGCCTCCGCACGTTTGGCAGATGCCAGAGGCTACACCGATCACACGGTTAGACCCTGTGATGAGGGACAGAAGGGTTTCGATTCGCAGGTCTTTTTTGGTAGGTTCCATGACGTATAGATTATCACATCGTGCCTTGCGTTTCAAGCCTGGGGTGTGTGATTTTTTTGAATTTCTGTTGCTCTAAGGTGTTAGGTATAAAGGGTTTAGGAGAACTGCCGGGGGCCCAAATCCCCCGTTTATTGCAAGGCAAAAGCCAAAGCCGATAACACAACGAAGAGAGCGACACACCACGCCGTAGCGGCTGCTGCTAAAAAGTTAGCGTCTCTGTTATTGCGGATGAGTTGCATATCAGACATACTCCTTGACGGACTCGTTGGAGAAGTAGCGATCCCGCTCGATGCCTAAACCGATGGCTCGGTGCGTTCGGCTCTTGGTAGCGATGCTCTCAAGCTCGGACAGCCTGAAGTATCCCCACTCTTTTTCGATGCCATCAACCAAGCCATAAAACAGCCAATCTCCGTCTTCTTGCTTCTCGCCTTCGAGGACATACCAAGTCCACGAGCCGATAGGGTCGAAGAACTTGCAGACGAATCGCGGGTCATCACAGCCATACTCGCGGCTGTAGAGTTCGGGGATTTGCTTTTCGATTTCTTTGGTTAGTAACTTCATGCTGTATATTAGAGACGACTGGGGGCATTTTGTCAAGCATAAGGTCAAGAAAATGAGGAAAAACTTTCACTCCTAAGTGTGTGTGGTATAAGGGTTTATGCCCAAACCACCGGGCCTTAGTTCTAACCCTTTATGGGGTAGCTACTTATGGTATTTATTCTTCTGATACCATTCCTTCTTCCAAGCTTTTTGCTTTTCTTCCACGAATGCGGAGACCCACTTAGGCCCCTTGTCCTCTGCAAGCTTCCGATAGCGTGCAACCAGACGACGGCCACGTTCGTATACGTCGCCATCATCGGAGTAGTTGTAGAACCAATCCAGCTTCGGGAGGTTCTCCAGAAAGCGGTCGAAGCTCATTTCTTCGAAGTTCGTAGGTTTGTTGTTGTTCATGTTACTCATTCCTTCATGTAGCGGGGGTCTTCGTTGATATTGTGAATCGACCAGCCGAGGACATCCCATACGATATGCAAGGGAACATTGGTGATGGCTGCGATTTGTTCGCTTGTCATTTCGCTCTCTTGCCAAAGATAGAAAATGTCATTCATGGTCACCTCGGATACGTCGAAAACGCTTGTGATCTTCTCGTGTTCTTCAATCTTCATATGTATATTAGAAACGACTGGGGGCCGTGTGTCAAGCATAAGGTAGGGAGGAGGAGGAAAAACTTTCATTCCTAAGTGTGTGGGCTATAAGGGTTTAGGTTCCGCGCGCCGGGGCGCTAGGGAAAATTTCCCTACAACATAATTTCATGTTGTAGGGAGTTAGAGTATTCTTAAACGCAACTTATTATACCGCAATGGGTTATAAATTGGTGGAGGTGGTGGGAATCGAACCCACGTCCTAGCATCGTCGCATTGAGCGGTTTCGATGTTAGTCTAAACCGTTCACCCCCAAAGAAAACCTAGTTTTTCTTAGCCTTCATGTTACCTACAAATGGGACATGTTGCGTCCCTTCGAGGCTGTCGAGCCACTCGTAAATGTCGGATTTTCTCCACATCTTGGTAGCGGTTAGTTTATTGGGGCCTAACCTAATGGGCGGGGGCATTTTCTCCACTCCATCCTTGTTCCAGTTGGAAATCGTTGCTTCTGTAACCCGACAAAGCTCGGCTAGTTCGGGCAGAGTTATAAAATAAGGGGACATAGTCATTTTTAGTTTTGGTAAAAAAAGTTCTTGGTTGCCTCTACGGGTCAACTGTGACACGCACTAGGGAAGGATGGCACATGGCGCTGATTCTTTCCCTAGTGCCGCTCAGGGCCTAAGTCCTATTTATACTCGCCCTGACGAGTTGTTACCCGTGAAGATAACGATGGTTCATCCCGTTGGGAGTGGAATACTGCCGAGAGTTTCGGTAGTGCTTGTTCCACGCCTTCTTGCACGCATTCAGAGTGCCCGTGTAAGTGTTGGCTTGCGTTTTCAGGTCAAAGATCGTATAGACTGCCGTCGAAGCAGAGCCATTTCCTACGCGGATCATAACGGCATTCTGATTGGCGCGCACTATGTTGCTAATATTATTGAGCATGTTTTTGGTATTGGTAAAAGGTGAAACGAAGGGGGTAGCATAACACATCCCCCTCGCTTTATCAACCCTCGGTAACGGTTTCCTGCCGATTTGTCGAGGTATTTGCAATATCCCCAACCGCCGCAGCGATTTGGGACTCGATCTCCGATTTGCGTTGCTCGGCGTCGGTGATTGTCTCCTCCGCCTTGGCTCGCTCATCCTCAATCTTGGTAATCCAAGCCTCATGCTTTTCAATGCGAGCACTGAAGGATTGGGGACCGTTGCCTAGGCCCTTGCGGGCTTCTCTGATGTCCTTGCGGGCATCTTCAAGATCCTCAAAGAGGGGCATCAATGTTGGGTCAGCCTTGGCCTGCTGCTTGACGAGCTTTAGACGCTGTCGGGTGAGCTTGGCTTCCAGGTCGATGATGGCTTCTTGAGGCGTTCTCTGTTGTCGCTTAGTCATCTCATTATTATAGAGGAGTTTCGTGAGCAGGTCAAGCTTGCAAGTGTAAATATTGATGTGGATGGTGTAAGTGCTTGTAACTAAAGGGGTTACGCGAGCCGCCGGGGCCGAGTCGGTAAAATTTACTGGATTGGTGTTCTCTTAGTAGTGCCAATGACTGGATGGGGAGTTCCAATCGTCCATCCAATCCTCATCGTCCTTGTGGTCTTCGTTCCTTTGGGTGTCCATTATTTCCTCGTAAGCTAGTTGAACCTCGCTCGCGGGCTCGGGATACCAAGCCATATACCACCTGTCACCGCAGCATTCGCAGTCCCTGCCCTTCCTCACACCGTCGAAGTAAATGCCCTTGGATTCTGCGATCCTGTTGGCTTCATCCTTGCTTGATGCGTAGATGTAAATGTCGAAGCCTTCGACGTAGCCCTCTGAGGCATTCAGCGTAGGCGCGTCTACGACGAAGCCGCCCGAGTTGTTCTGGTGATACCTGAATGTTTCTGTCTTTGTCATGAGGCTACCTACTATAAACGGTCGTTGTCCCTTGTCAAGTCTTGAATGAAAATCGAGCGGACGATTTCGCGTTTTTTCCTATACCATTTGGGGGGAAGGCCCCCATATAGACACCCCTTATAACCATTAACAAGCCCCAACTAATTCTTAAAAAACTCCCACCAATTGGGACTCCGATAAAAGTGGGACTCCTAAATTCTAAAAAACTTGGAGTCTTAAAAAATTTGCTCAGAAAAAAATTAGAATATTAGGTTGATGATATCTAAGATGAGACCTTCAAACAACATCCAAAGGGGTTCCAATGCATCTTCGGGTAACGCCTCTAGGGCAGCAGATGTATTTGGAATTATGGCGGAACATGAGCTTGAACACAGCACTAATGATACAATAAGGGCTGCCAAGCAAAGACCCTTTAAAATGTCATCAACAAATTCAGACTTTTTCTTAGGCATTACCATTATGAGCTTTGACCTGGGCGAGGGAAGCTTCAATAGATGCAAACTTCTCAGCCTTAGCCTTAGCGGAAGCTCCATTGCGAGCCATATTAGCTGCGATCAAGCCACCGCCCCCTGTCACTAATTCCATGAGACCGATTTTTCCATCTTGGTCTGCGTCGATATCAGATAGTTCGTCGGTGATGCTAGCAAAGGTTTTGTCGGCTCCGTGCATCCATTCTTGGACTTTACTTAGAGCTTCACCTGTTTTGCCTTGGACATCGCCTACGATGCCGTTGATCTTGTCTGATACGGAGGTTAGGTTATTAACCATTTGAGCAATACTTTCTTGATTCTGGTTGATAGTATCTGCAACTGCGTTGAATGCCTGACATCCAGTGAAGGTTATCAGTGAAGCGCCAATTACGGCAAGCGGCATTGCGTACCTCTCTTCGAATTGATTAAATTTACTCATTTTGGAGATTCCTGTTTCGATTTCTTTTCTTTTTTAACTT
>Ga0208315_1001230_pt1 | contig 13693 bp, 32 predicted proteins | sample MalvireepMed_215_FD_184239 | JGI IMG/M metagenome (GOLD analysis project Ga0208315, IMG submission 184239) | Marine viral communities from the Global Malaspina Expedition - Malaspina viral metaG DeepMed_215 (SPAdes) (version 2) | ecosystem: Environmental > Aquatic > Marine > Oceanic | place... | reverse complement strand
ACAAACAAACGCTGGTTTACTTTTACCTTCTACATAAACCTCTGTGCCTTGTCTGTAGTAGATTTTGGATTTATCTTCGTTACTCATCTTTAATCCCCTTAACCCCAACTAGGCTTTCTGTTGTTCTCAGACTTACGATACTTCTCAACACCCATATCCTCTTTGGCTAACTCTTTAATCTTTAACATATCGGCCATTTCGCGGCCCAAATCGGTTAGTTTAAGAGAGACTTCACCATCTTCGTTAATAAACCTTTCAACAATCCCTTTCTCTACCAGACTATCAACAGAATCCATAAAGTCGTCCCAGTCATCAAACAATGGTTCACTCATTGCAATCTTCCTTAGAAAGTTCAGCGACATAGCCATCCCCCTTCTTGGTAAGGGCATCGTCGAAGTGATTAAACGGTCCTACAAATTTATAACCATCAACGGGATTTCCGCTGACTACTATAAACTTGTTATTCCCATACAGGCAGTTTTTCGCTTTCTCGTAATGATATTTCAATAAGCTCATCGGCTTCTTCATCTGTCAATTCCTTCTTGTAAATATCCCTAGACCCACAATGCCCACACATATACACGTTAATTTGGTATATGTTTCCAGTTGGGTCTGTTTCCTGCATATACTCACAGGCACATTTCATACAAATAACTTGAGTATATGGCATTCTATTTCTCATGTTCGGCTTTAATTGACTTAACCTTGTCTTTAGCAACCGCCTTAAGTCTACGCTTATGTTCGTCAAGACCAACTCCAGAGGTTATAAATTTTCCAATAATCTGCCCCTTACTATTCTTAATACGCGACTCTATTTTGTTAGCCATCCACCCAATAGTCATAAGTTCAGACTTAAGACCTCTAAGTGAAACTTTAGTTTTAGTAACCATATCATCTACCTCCTTCGTTTTCCCACTCGTCTGTGTCAATAGACTGCTTAACCTCTCCTTGTTTAGCTTCTTCTTCACTATCAAACGGACCCCACAATTGACCACCGTAGAAATAGTACCATCCACGACCATCGTATCCAGTAGTACCGTATTCAGGATAATTACGTCCCTCAAAAGCGGGGTCCATTCGATAGTATTCTACGTTCATTCCACCACTCTACACTCCAGACACTTAGCCAACTTGTATGCGTACAGGTCGGCCTGAGTCTTATTGCCAGTCTCATAACCCAATGGGAATTGCTTATGAGTCCTGAACTTAGTGGGTTCGTCAGGGTTCTCACTAAAGAGAGTAACCTCGAAGTAGGGCTTTTGACTACTATCGAACCTGCGAGTAACTTTAACGTAACGGTCAACTGCGATCTTTGGCATCGTTCTTTCCTTCTGGCAAATTGTCACAAATTTTAATAGGACACACCGCCCCATTTACTCCCATGCCTAAACTTGACTCATCTCCTCTGTCATATTTATCATCTAGTCTAACAATATCATCCTCAGAACAAATACCGTATTGCATTTCATACACAACTAGGTCTTCATTCCCATTATTAACGAGGCAATGAACAAACCCAATTGGGATTTCTATACTGTCTCCCGGCTTAAGGTTTTTTCTTAAGTCGTTGTAGACCATAAAACCCGTACCTGAAGTCACAAACCAAAACTCACCTCTGTTGCTGTGTGTTTGTAAAGATAACTGGCTAGAAGGGTTAACGACTATCCTCTTAAAGACCACTTCTTTCATTCTAAAGAGGTCTTCATAGTAACCCCAAGGTTTTACTACCTTTATATAATCCATTCTTATTTCCCGCTTCTTTTTCTAAGGTAGTTGTCCAGTAAAGGAATCATTGTTTCGCCATATTCGTCAATAAAGTCTGTCAGTACGTCCAAATCCCTTTCCATAGCCTGTGTTTTTCCAAGGTCTGAATAGTCAACATACTCCTCAAGAACATCTGTAACTTTTCTACGAGGATCATCAAACAATTCTAACTGACCGCCCATTCCTAACTCTCCTTAGTCTTGTTTTTAACGATGTCTGCCAACACACTCCAGTTGGTTTTTTGTTTTGGCTTTTCCTCCTTGCGTTTTTTGGCTCTCCTTCCATATTTAGGACTAGCCAGTTTTATCTTATACGGTCTTCTAACTATAAGATCAACAACAGGGCTAGGGTATTCATCACCAGTGATTCTAATAGTAGAAGTAGATCCGAATAAACCTCCCGGCCAACAATGGATTACATCCAGTTCAATCTCACCAGAGGAGTTTTCATATATACCGTTAACTTTCCACTTACCCTTCATCTTATCCATGCTGACTTTTACGCCATCTTTGTTTACCCAATATGGACCCTTACTTACCTTGATCTCATCTCCCACTACTACCTGTATTCTAGGGCTTAACTGATAACTGGGTAACACTTCTCTCTTTTCAATGTAACCCCAACCATGAGGATTATCTGGTGTAGGTGATACTGGCATTGGGTCTTCCTTAACCGCAATCTGAACGTGGTGTATGGTTAGGGTGCGTACCCTCTGTCATCCATCTTACTAATTCTTCATTTACGACGGGAGCTTCTGGTTTTTCTTTTTCCGCTGTAGTTTTTTCTCCCTTTTTCTTCTTCTCTTTGTCGTTAGACCCCTTCTTTGTCATAATACCAAACCTTTTAAGTAAATACCATAGTAAACAGTAACTCCTTACTAAAACAGTGTTTTCATCCCAATTATCCTCAGAATAGTATCAATATAGATCATATAGGGAGTAACACCACTCTCTTTGCTATGATCCAGTCTTTTCTCATTATCTCAGACAACCACTTGCAGACAAAATTAGTGGTCTACACGCCCAAATATAGTGAAACAAGCGTTCATTAGTGGGTTTCTTGCCCATAAAGGCATCTAAGTCAAATCCGCTTCTGTATATATCGGCTCTCGCACACTGTATTCTACACGAAAACTAGGCCATGTCAATCATTTTTTTTGGATTTTTCCTTGTCGCTCAGGGGTTTTGGACGTATAATGGATCAGAGGTGCAACCAGACCGCGCCATACATAGAAAAGTGGTGTCTGGGAGTGGATAATCCCGCTATAAAGGGTAAAACCAAGGGATTAGAGACTTAGTGGCGATGGCAGTTCCCCGACTATGATTGGGACTCGGTTGGCCTCGCAAGGAACAGTATAGACCCCATTCTGTAGTGAAGCGGTTTAGCTTTAAGCTCGACGGGCCAACTACGCTGATTGATCGTATTTTGTGTTGTAAATCGGCTGGGGCTAGACTTTGGGAATTCCGTATTAACTTTAGCGTGGGGTGTGAGAGTAGCTCACACTCTCCTTTATCTGAACAAAGCATAAGGAATATTAACACAGGAGAGAAACAATGGGTTGGCAGATCATATTCGTTGATGCTGGTAATAAACTTCGCAATGGTGGTATCACCAAGTGGCGAAAAGCTGATGATGCTGAAGATGAAGCGTGGAATAGGGCAGAGACGCACAATTCCATCGTGCTTAGTCCGCTTGACAAGGTGGTTAACGTGGTGTGTGCCAAAATCCACTGACTGACGAACATTAACGAAAAGCTGGTTGCTTTAGGAGAGACGATCTATTTCCCAAGGAAGGAGTTGTTTTATGAGGTATGCAGCGCTTTTATGTTTGTTTGCTTTGATTGCTGGTTCAGGATGTTCCGTGACTAGCCAGACTAGGGTCTGTTACAAAGCTCCACCCACTCCAAAGTTGGAGTTTAAAAGACATATCGTACCGATATATGTCCCAAAGTTAACTCTCGAATCTCGCTGACTTCACCATGACCACCAAATGCCGGTGGTTTAGGCGAGACTAACGAAAAGGCCCCTTCCCTAGATTTAGGGTTGGGGCTTATTTTGTGAAATCTCGCTGACTCACGGGCTTTTATGAAAAGCAAGTAAGATAAGCTGAGACTATTCCTCTTTTTCGCTGACTTCACCATGACCACCAATGCTGGCAGTTAAGGTGAGACTAGTAAGCAAGTACCCCCGGTGAGAGTCGAACTCACGTTACGGCTTTATAAGAACCGCGTTCTAACCGTTGAACTACGGGGGCTAAGATCGCTAGACTACAGGGGTTCGCAGACTACTCAGACTATCAACCGCAGCGGGCGGGATAAGGTGATCCATTAGCCTCGGGGAGCTTATATCAGCGTATCTACATATGTACGACCGCTGATGCGTTATGTGTCTCACATGGTAAGTTGAAGTTACGTCCATGCCTTATCTCCTAAACCTATGTCAGAACTACACTTACGCACTTCCATTATACCCTAAGTATCGGCACGGATCAAGGTCAATCTTGAGGATTTTTTTCGTCGTAAGTCGTTGCTATCAAAGGGTTTACGTCGTCGAGACCCCGGCCCGCTCGCCATAAGTCGTTGATACATAAGGAGTTACGTCATTTTTATTTTATTACTCTACGAAAGAACCCCGCCCACCAGCGCCGTGATGAAACGCCAGTGAGCGGGGCATCCCGCCATCAGTGTGGCTTATACCGACACGAACACCGATTCGATTTCCTTCTCAGTGTAAGTATCGGCACGCTTCTTGAGAGCGTCCCAACGATTCTCGGTCATATTCAGAAGGCTCCCGCCAAGCTCATCGAACTTGACCCAACCCGTGTTGTCGAAAGTTTGACCCGCACGAGTCACAGCGTTCACGATGCCGAACAGGTTGCGGTCATGCCGCTCGTGTTGCACCCACTGTGTAAGAACCTCAGTCGATTCCTTGCGTCCAAGTTTCCGGTCAGTGCAAATCGCACCAACCAGATTCTTCATGGGAACCTCGTCAGCGGTATGAATCTTGATACCAAGGAATCGCTCGATACCATCCGGCAGCAACGGCAACTGAGCTTCGATGTTCTGGCGAATCTGTGTCGCCAGCCCGTCAAGGTCAATCGTGCCACGGTGAACCTTAGAGATAGATTTCCCTTTGGTCTGTCCCCAGATGCAACCGTTCAGGCAGATGGAACGGAAGATGCTTGGCATCTGTGAGATACGCCGCTTGCCGATTTCACAATTGCCGATGGAGAGCATCCCACCGTAATCGCTGTCATCATCCTGCCCGTAGTCGATAATCGTATCAGGCAGAAGGACGTTGCCGAAAATGGTGTCAGCGTCACCGCGCCAGTGCGAGAGTCGGCCACCCGGAAGGATGTTGCTCAACTGCTCAAGATACCAACGATTGTCAATCGGGGCATACTTTTCAGTGAGGAAGGCACGAAGCGTTCCGTCCTGATAGGTGCGGAGACGGAACTTCTTGTCCGCATCCACCCGCCGCAACGCATTCTCGCAAACGGCGACCAGCGTGTCGGCATCCTGTTCGTCCCGTTGGAATCGCTCCTGCCCGTTATTCTTCGTCGGGTTTTCCATGAGCGAGTTGAGGTAGAACGTACTTGTGAAAGTAGCCACCCCGAACTGGTTGACGGCGTGTTGCGTCGGCTTGAACTCGCGTCCGTCTGCCAACTGCATGACGAACTCGCCTTGCAGATTCACGCCGGGGTTGATCTCGCCACGGGGGACCATTACGTCCTCGCGTTCGGCAACACCCTGTTCCAGAACTTCCATGCCCTCATCGTAGGACTGGGTTGTCGCATACCAGTCCTTGTGGACGTGTGTGCCTTTTTGGAATCCCGTGCCGGTCTGCCCTTGCAGAGTCCTCACGAAATTGCCCTCGTCCTTGGTCGCAGCATCCGGTCGCAGCATCTCGTACTCGTTGGTCATTCTAGACCCCTTTCAAAAAATGAAGTGTGTCAACTCCTCCAGTATAAGGTATTATCGTCCAAAGTCAACGCCAAACTTCACAGAAAACAGAAAGAAAAAAAGTTTCCCTAAGTCGTTACCCTATAAGGAGTTACGTCGTCGCGGCCCCGGCCCGCCCGCCGTAACCTATTGTCAGACAAGCACTTAGGGCGAAAAAAATGCGAGGGGGCTGTCCACGCCAGAGGCCAAGGTGTAACCGTTCGTTTCCGTCGGGCCAGAGCCAAGACTGTAACGCTTCACCACCCCCCCACACTTGTAGCAAAAATCGGAGACGGTGGCAAGTCCCGTACCGCTACGGCTTGCCACCGCCCCGACCGGAGGATTTACGCCTCGGCGTCTGCCTCGTCAGCAGCAGCGAGTGCTTCCGCTGCACGCTGCTTCTGCTTGATAATCTCGGCCAACTTGCCGAAATCCTTTTGCGAGCCACGCGCCCGTCGTCGCATCTTGGGCAGTTCAATGTCTGCCTGTTCGCGGAGTGCCTTCCGCAAGGTCGTCGCGCGAACGCTCACGCTTTCCTTTTTCAGACCCAACTTCTCAGCAACGTCGGCAACAGTGCCTTCGCCCAGAGCAGTCTCAGTCCAAACTTCGACGAACTGCTCGTCCGTCACTCGCGCCCGCTTCTCGCCGTCGTGTTGCTTTTCAGCCATCTCAACATCTCCAATCCAGAACCGTAAAAATTCTGCGAGTCACTTGCTCGCTGTGTTCCTCAACTGTCTACGACCATTATATAGTATTTATCGGCATCGTCAAGGTCAGTTCTCCACTCTTTTTGGGATAATCTTAGAATCCGCTGACTGACGAATATCCGCCGAAAGCCGGGGAGATAGGCTAAGACATAGAGAGTCGGTCGGCCCAAGTCAAGCCTAAAATCGGGTTTCCGGCTAAAAAAAGAAAATAGTTGTAAGTCCTTATCCTGTAACGAGTTACGTCGCGCGGCCCCCGGCCCGCTCGCCCTAAGTCCTTACCCCATAACCACTTACGTCACAACTTTCGATTCTGTGCGTTGGTGGTTCACATGGTTTACGGCCTGTACCGTTGGGACATCATTAATAACGTACATCTTCACCCATTTCGCTTCCGTTACCGGCTTGGGGTACGTATCGTCACAAACACCAGTCCGCTCGATGAACGTGTCGTGCTTGTACGGGTTGTACATCACCCAGCACTTTGGAGTTGCCACCGGCTTTGCCGCTTTGTGGAATTCCTCATACATAGCAAGGTAGCCCGATACGCCAGCGTGGACGTTCTTTTTGCCTTCACGCCGCACCCGTGCCTGTCCAGCCTTGCCGACAAGAAACCGGCAATCCTTCAGAAAGATAAGCCCGGTGTGGCCAACAATCTTGCCGCTCTGCCTCACACTCCACGTCCGTTTGTGGAGATTCCAGTAAACATAAAGCCGCTTGTCATAATCAATCATACCGTTGCCTTTCTGGAATAACTGCCCTTGCCCTTGAGAGCCTTCAACGCCACCGCCGCCTCGCTGCCCTTTGGTTGTGTCCCGTGGAGCAACAGGGCAAAATTGGTGTCTCGCCAAGTCGGGTTGGCTGCCATCGAATCGTCGCTGTCGATGCACAATCCAAGGTCTCTCGCTTCCGCTTCGCTGTACACCACCTGAGCGTATCGGAATCCACAGTAGTCAATCATCCAGTCGTCACGTCCACCGTATGATGCCGTCAACACCAGATTCTCGGGAATCTCACTTCTGAGAGCATCCCAATACTTCAGACTTTTGGTGTAGGCGTAAAACAGCACGTCGTGGTTTTCGTGGGCCTGTTGACACCATGCCCGGAGATAGTTCTGATTGAAAAAATCCCCGGCGACGTGAATCCGAACAATCCCGGTATCCGTTGGCATCGACTTCCACAATTCTTGGTACATCAACGGCCAGTCGTCTTGGTGTTGTTTCAGGATGTCATAATTGTGCTTCCGGGCATTGTAGGTGTTGGCGTACTGGACTTCCTGACTTGCCGAGAAACAACGGAATTCCGTTTTCGGCCCGTCCTTGATTGACCGCTTGCCGTCAACCTCGACCGCTTTCGACAGGCACTTTTCCGCGAACGGACACGAATAGCCCGACAACAGGTCCAGACTATAGACTTTCCGCCCGTTGTCAAGGTGCTTGGCGATTGCCCAACAACTCTCGTTCAGCCGTTCCGTTTTCGCGTTTGCTTTCGACCACTTCAGCATTCTTCTGCCCTCTCTTGTGTGTTACGCTCCCCATTATAGAGTATTATCGGCGTTTGTCCACCCCATACTTCACAAAAAAAGGTAAATAAAAAAAGTTTCCCTAAGTCGTTTGATACTAACGGGTTACGTCGTCCCGCCCCCGGCCCGCTCGCCCTAACTCCTTTCACTCCAACTGGTTACGCTTTTTTCTTTGGTTTTGCCAGTCTCTGAGCGCGCCACCTTCCAGCGGTTCACCCGTCCATATATCTAAGCCTTGTTCCCACCTCTCAGCGTATAGCTCCACGGTGGGAATTTTATCCTTAGTATATTCTTTCTTTGGGTCGGTAGCGGTGTTCTTCCCAATCCCCCTGATGCCCCCGTGTTGGACATAGGAGGATTTAGGTTGAACCCCAATACTATGGAATGAATTATCCATTATTCTTCACCTGCCACCACGAACTGCTCGATTCGCAATTCGCTCATCTTAGCAAGTGAGAAGCTCTTGATTTCGGTTTGGTAGCCCGGCTTTGTCGAGCCGTTCTCAAGTAGTTCATTCTGGTCTTGCAGACCAAGCGAATACTTCTTATGCTCGATTGTGATAAACGGGCCTTGCGGACCCCAACCAAAATCTTTGAGTGGGCCGTTACGTCTCTTGCCGTGGTACATGAAAGAAACTTCCGCACCGCGTTCCAACGCCTTAGTCAAAAGTGGTCTAAGCTGATTCAATGTTGGGCCTGAGATTCTCATATTCTCTTTCCTCGTCATAGTAGTAAATGTAACTCCACGCTTGTGCCAACGTCTCGAAAAAGTCCTCCACAAACTGGTTGTTATCATACAGGGTATACCTGTAAACAATACCGTCGCTATCAGTATGCTGCCGCTTCTCAAGCACCAGCTTCATGCTACTAGCAACCTGTGCAACGTCTTCAAATCTTAGCATCTGGCAAATCCCCTTCGTTCATTTCCCTAAGTTCAACCTCATTCCGCCGATTGGCTGGTAGGTTCTGCGGCCCACCAATAACCCCCAGAGGAGGCTCGTACATCAACCCCGTGTGAATTCTAATCTCACCGTCGAGGTCTTCGGTAATGTGTGCCATCGGAAAGTGTTCCAACGCAATCCTGAAAAGTTCATCAAGCGTCATTCACCCAACTCCTCAATCAGTTCGTCTGCTTCAATCTGTGATTCAATACTCTTGACCAGAATACCAATCATGGCAGTCATGCTGGTCAACACTTCCTCGTCCGCATTGTCGAAGTGTTCAATCCACATACACACATGAGACGCTAACGATGGCTGCTCTTGGCAGAACTCTTTGAGCCAGTCGATTGCGAATTCGCCCATCGAACCGCTGTGGACAGCCTTTTGCATGACCGCCGCAACACACGCCGCTTTCACTTTTGGCATCGACATCTCAACATCCCCTTCTTGGTTTCAACTTCCCCATTATAACGTATTATCGGCGTTTGTCAACCCCTGACTTGAGCTTTTTCGCTGACTGCTAAAACCCGCTGACTATCCACATGGCCCACAATCCGGCCAGACTAGCTGAGACAAAGCGAGGACGGCGGGACTCGAACCCGCAACCGCCGGATCGACAGTCCGGTACTCTGACCAATTGAGCTACGCCCCCAACATCTCCCATTATACTATATATCGGCAGAATGTCTACCCCAACTTTAGAAAAAAAATAATTGCCCTAAGTCTATGCTATAACACGACTTACGGCGTGCAGCCCCCGGCCCGCACATCGTAAACCCTTACGCCGCAACAACTTACGACAAAAAAAACCCCACCAAGTGCATCCGTGCGTTAGCATCGTACTACTTGATAGGGTTTTTGAGGCAGGTTTGAGGAAAGGGCTAACTCCAAAACCTGCTTTGTATGTGGACGGGCGGGGCTTATGTATTACCCGCAACGTTTCGGGGACAGATATGTCCACCCGGTGAAGGGCTTCCCTACTTTGTACCACATCTGACAGCCTCAACCATTCGGTCATACTCTGTCAGTTGTGTGCCTTACCACCTCTGCCTAGCTTTGGTGTTTCGGCCACCGTCCTACTAGCAAGGAGCTACCTTGCCAGTATGTTTTGTATTGTAAAAGATCAGAAAAACGGCTGCGGGGTAAGCCTTACCCCGTGAATCCTAAACTGTCCTACCAGTCCTGTCACGTTCGTTGAAGACCGAAGTCCTCGCCGGTTGTGCAAAGAAGGCTTTGACTGGACAGCCGTTCTTTTGAGAAGTTTGAGTGGAAGTCACGTCAGTAATCGCCCCTCTCGCCTCTCTGCCCCTATTGTAGCATGGAATCGGTCGGGGTCAAGGCCAATTCTGAAAAAATCAGGAAATTGTCAGCGTGACCGTTTTGGGTGGTTCGCTGCCGAGTGCGTGTTTCTGGATATACAGTGGCCCGATGACTGCCTGCTGCCCATCGACAACCTGTTCCTGAAACCGCACCGTGTTCTTGGTTTCCTTCTCTTGCTCGAACGTCAACTCTCTACTTTCCATTGTACCTATCCTTCAATTGATCCCAAACAATCATGTACATAGCGAACATCGCTCCTGCACCCGCCGCAAAGCCAATCACAAACATGACGGCCATCATTCCTCACCCCCAAACATCCTATCAAAGCACGGCTCACACGTTCCGCTGATCAAAACCTCTCGCTCGCCCGGTGTGAGGTACGGCATGGCGTTTTGAATCAGTGCCCCATTCTCCCACGCCGTAACATCCTCAATATGCACCTGCATCTCGATCTGATTCTTGCATACCCGACAGGTCGTCCACATCGTCGTTTTCTCTTTCGCCATAATCATACCGCTGCCCCTTTACTCAGGAATTGTTCTGCGTAGAAAATTGCGTCTGCCTCATCCGGGCAGTCGGCAATCATGTCCATGGTGAAGTCATCCGGCCCATCTGCCACTGGCGCCCACACTTCGTAGACACTGTATTGGGGAACCCAGACAATCTCAACCCCGTCCTGATTCCAAACCAACTCGCCGTGTACTACTCTCAACATTCTCTTGCCCTCTCGTTTGTTCTTGTGAGCTTGTATTATACCAGACACGCCGCCGGTGTCAACCCTACCACTCCTCGCCAGCCACAGCCCCCACGTTGTGGAAACCGGCAGCGATGAAACCGGCCTCGTGATCCTCTCGCCGCTTTTGGTTCCCCTCGAACCAAGCACGCCACTCGTCCATCTCGGCGGCGAAGGTGATACCGGCCTTCCGGTTGTCAACTTGCTCGCAGCGGAAGCACTGGTTGCCCGCCACGAACGACGCACAGGTCAGTCGGCTGCAAGCACAGTTGTGTGGGCTGGTGTGATTGTTGTTCGTCATGTTTTCCCTTTCACGTGTTGTGTGTTGTATGTCCCCCATTATAGTCTATTATCGGCATATGTAAACCCCAAACTCCAATATTTCTGACCAGTATTAAAAAAAAAGATTTGACGTAAGTCGTTACCACATAAGCACTTACGTCGCGCGGGCCGGGGGCTGATCAACCTAAGTCGTTTAGCTGCAACAACTTAGGCCGATAAATTAGTCACTTAGGACGATACATAGGAAACTAAACACAAACCAACCCCACAACGCTACCCTATCAGCCCACAATTCCGTGTTTCTCACCTGTTTTGATCCTTTTTACTTTACAGCCTTCCTTGTACGCTTTTATCTTTACTCGCACTTGCGCCCAACCATATCGCCCACGGTTATACTGTGAGATAAGGTCGAACATATTCTGTGGTCTCACGTTTGAAACCGTCAACCACCGCTTGTCGGTGATTTTGTGGACAATCTCAAACCCCACAGCAATAACACCTTTCTTTATTTTCGTTCTGCCGGTGAACTTGTCCGCACCTTTGCGTTTGATTATTCTACGCCTCGCCATCGGTTTCCACCTTCTTCCCCTTGTCACGACATTCCCGCTTCCACGTTGAGCGGTCACAATACTTCCATCCCTCACCAAGTAAAGCCTTCAAAGCCTGATTGTCGGCGTGAGTGGAATCGGCCACCCTCTTGAACTTGTCGCCTTTTCGCAGAATCTTCATCTAGTTGTCCTTGTAGTTCGTTCCTGAAAACTTTACCAGTCCACTGAAAAACTCGTCAATCGCAAGATTGCTCGCCACCTTACGCTCGTCTTCCTGAATCTTTGAGTCGTCACGGTAGTCACCGTGTTTCTCAAGATAGTCTACCATCTTGTTGCCGAGGCTAACCGGATTTTTGGTAGCGTCCAGTTGCGATGCCAGATTGATGAAGTCCAGCACACCCTGAACGTCAAGGTGTCCAACCACGTCATCGTAGAACGTGTCGCTGTCATCATCACCGATTGGTCCGGTGAATCCCGGCACGGCAACCCATCGCAGCCCGTCGCCATCAGTAAGGTAGGCGGCACACTCGGCGGTGTTGGAACCCCAATGAAAACCATCATCCCCGCAGCAAGCGTCCTTTGGGGCGTCGAACGGTTGATGCTGCACATCATGGTCGCAGTAGTTCCCCGGTCCCCACTGGACGGAAACCGTAATGCCGTTGGGGAGGTCCAGTTGGAATCCCTTATTGTCACAGATACGCATAGCCTTGTCAGTCATTATTTCCACCAATCAAACTTGTCAGCGAGCCAGCAAACGACTCCCAATGCCACTATTATACCAAGGATGTTCTGCCATGTCAAGAGGTCAGTTACCATTATTCCACCCCATCATCGAGGTAGCGGCACGTCATCGTCTGGTGGGCTTGTGCGAATTCGCCCTTTGGCACTTTCACCGTCCATGCATGTCCACCGTACTCTATCGTCAGATGTTCGAAGTTGTCAACAGGTCTCGCGTCCCTGTCACTCGGCATACTCACGATTGCGCTATGCAGATTCTGCATTACATCGACTCCCTGATTGCGTTTCTGTTCTTGTTTGCCCGTGTGCGGTTCCGCTTGGTTCGCCTGTCGGCGTGTTTGCCAGCCCCGCCCCGGTGTGTCTTGTGACCCACGCCAACCTTCCAAGGCTTGACGGTGATTTCCAGTGTGATGATGTCGCGTGCCATTTCTTTGCCCTCTCTGTTATACTCCCCATTATATACTATTATCGTCCAAAGTCAACCCTAAACTTGAGAAATTCCGCTAACTTTTCGCTGACTATAGACTAACTCAGACTTCAGCCGAGTGGCTTTGCTGAGACACAATCTCAAGTCTGCCATTTTGGCACACCGCATCCTTTTGCCACACCCCATTATATAGTATTATCGGCGTTTGTCAACCCCAATCTTTAGGAAAAATTATGTCATAAGTCGTTGTGTAGTAAGGGTTTACGTCAAAATACCCCCGCCGATTTTGTGCCAAAAGTCAAGCCCAAACCCGGAAATTTTAGTCCGCGTCAACATACTCCACCGGCAACACCCGGAAGTGTACGCCACCCAACCCGCACGCCTCGAAGAACCGCCCACGGTCAAAGCGTGGGTTGTCCTTCTCGCAAGCGTTGGCAAGGTCACACGCCATATCATACGCTGCGTCCCAGTTTGTTTTTGCCAGCTTCTCAACGGAACCGGCCAGCATCTCAAAATCTTTTCGTGTCATCATACGTCAACCATCTCCATTCGATTCCAAACTTCATCAGCGACGGTTACGGCCCATTCGCTGTCGTCAGTTGTTTCAACCACGTCCCAATCGAAGCCATCGGGACCATTCGCCACCATCTTCCACACCTCGAAATTGTCACTACCATGCAGGTAGATAACTCTCACGCCGTCCAACTTGTAAACCGTTTCCATTCTCTACGTCCCCTTCACTTTCCAGATTTTACGTCGTTGCTTGATAGCAGCA
>Ga0208315_1001229_pt1 | contig 13705 bp, 15 predicted proteins | sample MalvireepMed_215_FD_184239 | JGI IMG/M metagenome (GOLD analysis project Ga0208315, IMG submission 184239) | Marine viral communities from the Global Malaspina Expedition - Malaspina viral metaG DeepMed_215 (SPAdes) (version 2) | ecosystem: Environmental > Aquatic > Marine > Oceanic | place... | reverse complement strand
GTAGCACTAAGGCCACTAAGTTGCGTCTGAATCTTCTTGGTAACGGCCTTGATATTTTTAGGGCCGCTTAGAATAACTTGTGCATTAATATTAAAAGCCATATTTATCTCTCTATATAAAAAATGGCCACACCATCACACAGTTTATAAGCTGTTATCAGGTATGACCACTCTCCACTAACTATTCAGCCGCAACAGGTTCCTCTTCAGGTTCCTTCTTGCGGGATTTTCGTTTGGGCTTATCCGGTTCTTTTTCTGATTCTAGTACTATAGGCTTGCCATCCTCATCTAGGAATGGCGATGTTTCTATATCGTATTCTCCCTCTTCATTAAGCTCTACACCCTCTCCATCTACAAAAACAGATGTGTCGTCATCGTTCCATTTAATATACCTACCTTCTTCATCTACATATTTACCATCTCTGGTAATAAGCTTTCCCTCTTTATCTACAAGTCTATTTTTCTCATCTGTAAATTTAAATTTCTTTAAAAATTCATTTTCGGGGAGGGTATCATCAAGGTTCTCAGTACCACTAATAAGATAATAAAATTCAGTAGCTCCAATCCCCGCTACGGGATCAGTAGCAGCTGCTGTATACTCTTCCACACCTCCCGGAAAATACTTCTCACCAGTCTCTTCATACACCAAACAATCAGCAAATAAACAATTAAAACGAGCAGCATCAGCTTGCCCTTCGCATGTATTATTATCCAGTTCTGTACGAGAAGAAAGCATAGAAATCATCTCCTCTCTTTTATCTCCCATCTCCAGGGCCACTTCCTTCGCACGACTCAACTTAATACCCCCCTTTTTGAGGGCAAGCTCATAATCTAAGACTTCTTTACGAAGACCTTGATAAGTGGCTTCTCGATCATCGTTCCAATCTCCTCTCTTTCTCAGCTGAGAATCAAGCTGATCCCTAAGCAAGTCTCCATTTCTCAACGCATCATTAAACGTTTTAGACCTCAATTTATTCGCTATTTGTTGCTGCTTAACAGTGGGTCGAGTCACGGCATATTTAATACCATTATTTTCAAATACTCTTTTCACATTTTCTTCTTCTTTAGCCATAATTACTGCTCCTTGTTTTCCTTGAAATCAAACTGATTAACGTACCTATTCCAACTTAAAGTATACTGAGATATTTCACTCTGAGCTGCTCTTAAATTAGAATTACCATTATCCAAAATACGTGCCCTGGCTTCCATCCATAGTTCTTTCCACTCTCTCTGTTCTTCGTCTAGGTCTTCATCACGAAGTCCGTGACCCCATAATTCTCCGAACCTTTCTTCAAAAGCGGCAAGTGCCCCTATGATGGTTGTATCAAACTTCTTCTTAAGATTAGCTAGTAATCTTTTTTTAGAATTATCTTTATATCGTTTGTCCGAAGCATTCTTCTTCTTATCAAATTCATTTCTAAATGTTATAAAATCATCCATATTATTTTCCTCTTAATGAATTTTTAAACTGTTCCGCAGCTTGTTTTGTTAACTCTCTCTTTACCTCTGGTAAATGTTGTTCTTTTACAGTGCCCTGATCTTTAATATATCTAAATTTTTGATTCAATTCACGTCTAGTTCCCATGTCGTTAAGAGATTGAATACGTTCTACATCTTCTTGTGTTTCAGCTACTACAAAAACTTCTCCTGCGCTATCGGCATTTGTGCCAGCCATTCGGTCTAAATCTTGCTGTTTTTTATCACTCTCTCTCTGTTTCTTTTGGAATAACATCCATCCATCAAACATATCGTCATCTTTGAAAACCTCGTCGGCGGGGCACTCAGTGCTTTCATAAGCGTTATCATACATTTTAGAAAAAGAAACCAATGTTTTCTGATCATCATTTAAATCCTTTATTGGGATTCCAAACACATTTTCTTTTCCTATAGTCCACAGGCTTCGCCAAGGTTCATCTCGTGCCATTTCCCTAAAATCCGGTATAGAAATACTTTCTTGATCTATCTTATTTATTATAATGTTTAGGAGATAGGGGTCAGATAGCCAAAAGTCCTTTTCCGTATAAATATTTTGATTATTTTCATCCAAAATACACAGAGCGGTAATAAACTGTTTTTTTGTAAGAAAAGCATGATATTCTATAGTGGCATGCTCTAAAGAATGTTTTTTAATCATAGCTTTATCTATGATTTTTCCTGTTCTTTTTAATCTTTTTCTTATCTCATTTTGAGTATTGCTTTTATAAGCAGCTTGATATAACTGAATCTTAAGATCGTCAGAATATTTTTCTAAATCTTTAAAATCCTTATCGTCCTTGGGCCTCCAAATATCCAGCTCATTCAAAATCATTTTAGCTTTGTCGCGTGTTATTAAATCCTCAAACTTTTCAGACTGCATAGTCTCTTGGTATATATATTCTCCTAATAGTTTAATTTCAGAAGAAGGAGAAATAACCTTATATCTTTGACCGTCGACATCAAAGAATTTTAATCCGCTCAGAATTTGAGCTACCACAAGATTTTTAGTGTCCTGTTCCATAACCATCCTAAAAAAAGTCAGCAGTGTTACTCGCCTAAAAAAAATCCTCTCTATATTCGCTTGCCAAGGCTAACGCTTCACTACTGACAAAAGAGGACGGGACAAAGCCCCGCCCCCATTAAGTCAGTCTAACTACTTACTCTACTCTCTGGTGGTATCATCTGCACCGAGCCACCCACTACATACTCTTTGTGACCAATCCCACAACGGAGCTGGATCAAGAGGATGCATGACGGTAAAGTCATTAAACGTGGTATAACTGTAGGTGACTGTAACGTTTCCACCACCAGCATCTCCACCACCATAGTTAACAGAGGCTAATTTGTTCTTACAACCAGCTGAAACTCGCGTGCCTTCGCAAGCTGCAACAACAATCTCTTGATTACTCAGATTGTTCACGACGTTACTGCATGTACCCGCAGTTCCACCACAACCATCTGCAAGAGCATTAACCAAATCACCACTAACACTCAAAACTTCAATATCAGTAGTAACTTCAACCGGGAAGGTAACGACTCTGGTATAAGGTTGTCGACTACCTAACTCAAACAGCTCTTCCCGCCCAAAGTCGGTCGAAACTGTAATGCTTTGAACGTGACATTCTGGATTTTTCACCCCATTGGTGACGACACCCGGAATATCGGTAGGCAGCTTGGTGTAATCAACTTTACCCGTGGTAGCAGCAACAGCTGTCGTCAAGAATCGCATATTCTCTCGACGATTAATACCACCGGCAGGACCGTAATCGGTACCAGCAGCTCCAGTTTCGGCAAAAGGCTGATCGGCATTGTGAGCCATTCTCTCTGGAACGTTCAAGTATCCAGTGTCCCACACACCATTATCAGCTTCACTACAACCAGCATCAGCCCAAATCTTATTATTACCAACAAAAGTAATATCTTCACTAAAGTTAGCATCAAGTGGGAAGTTGTAGGTCACAGAGCCCACGAACATACCAGACGCTTCCATGTGAGAAATTTCTTTATTCGCACCAGAGGAAATATTTTCCCTAGAATCATCCCAAACACCGAGGCCTACAATACATGAAGGGTTGCCACGACCTGCAAGGGTCGGACTTGCAGCCCTTTGTGTTGCCAGCACAAACATAGGAGGATATCCATCCAAAACCTTACTGGCCGACACCTCAACATTGGGAATACCTTCAATATTCTCATAGATTTCAAGCTGCCCAAGCTCAAAAGCTTGTTCCAAATTAAACGTAGTAGTCACAGCGACACTTTGTACACCATGAACCAGGTCTCCGTCTGCCCATGTCGACAAAGCAGTTCCAATGGGCTCGGGCTTAATTGCTAAGCCCTGAATTGCAAAATAAATTCTCTTATTAACCATATTAAGCTCTCCTAATATTTAACAAACATATACTTAGTTTGAGATGTATTTTCTACCTTTAGATACACCATTAAACAAAAATGGTCTCAAAAGTCACCCTTATCGTCCCTTCATGGAGACGATTGTTATAAGATTCCATCTCACTAACCGTAACATTAAAAAATCTACATAAATTACCTTGTAATCCTGGATCGTTTACAATGCCAGAATAAGTACTCGAAGGAGAAACTACCATACCTCTAAAATCTAAAGGAAATGCGTCCTGGGTTATGACCTTATCAGTGTCATATAGACGCAAATTCTTATCTTTTTGTAAGGAAACGATATCTACAAGTTGATTTCTCCACCATCTTGACTCTGCTACTACATGAAATAATACATCTTGATAAACAAAACTAGAAGTATTACCCAGTTCATAAGGTCTAAGGGTCCTACGAGGAACCGCTTCCACTACAATAGCGGGCATTTGAACCCTATGATTAGCTAGAATACCCCAACTCCCAGAGCCAACGTTGGTAAAAGTTGAGTCGTCCACGCGGAGAGAATTGTATTGCAACTCATCCCACCAAGGAGCTTGGTCCGCGATATAAGTTTGTACATTTCTGTAGCTGTACTCAAGCTGCACAGTAGTGCTACTAGACACGGAATTATCAAATACAACTCTTCCTAATGGATAATTATAATGATGACCATATGTAGCATCTCCAGTTCCTTTTAAAACCCCATCAATCCAAACCCCAGAAATATCAATAGGACTATAGCCAGGGTATTCTGTGCCCGTCTCCCATACCCAATCCTTCCGTGCCGTCTCCCAAATCTGACCTGCAGTATAAGCTGGATCATCTACGAGCCTTAGATTATCAAAGGTTCCCCCATAAGCCCCGGATGTAGGAATAGTGATATTGGACCATCCTCCAATACCGAGGAACGACCAATCTAAAAACGACTTTAAATTGGACTCCAACTCGGAGTTTAATAATGTATTACCGACTTGGCTTACATGTGCAAAAGATGTAGTAGCATTACAACCCATTATTTAAACACCTTCTTAATTTCACTTTCCACTATTGTATTTAAAGCTTTATCTAAATGTTCTAAAGCTCTCGTAGCAAAGTTATCAGTTTCTGTTCCTCTAAACTCAGGAGGTATGGACCACTCTCTACCTCCCTTGCGTACCATAATACCCAGACCTGTCCTACTTTTTGTTCTTCTCCCTGGCAAAAAGAAATAATCCACAATCGTCTTGTCCCCTTCTAGCAACAACCACCTTAACCATTCAATCATCTCCCCGTTGGCACTTTGATATGCACTAGCTGGAAGAGATAGGACATCCCCATAACCTTGTGATAAAATACCAATACTTATAGTTAATAAAGGAGAACCTCCGGCTTTAGTAGAAACATGAATATTGTTCATCCAAGTATCAATAACTTCAATTATTTTACTCTCAGGATCAACTATGCCTAACTGAGCTTGAAGACTTCCTCCCATCAAACTCGAAACCGTTGGAGAATCAAACAACATCTCCATCATGGTTTCTTGGACCCTCGTTCTGACACCAGTATTTATGTTGGTTTCATTTCGTTTTAATAAACTATGGACTTCTTTTACTACATGTCTACTAAAAGAGGTAGGAAATCTGGGATCTAATTTAATGGAAAATGAAAGGGGCATTTTAAATCCTTTTCCACATACAAATAACAAACTCATTATTTCCTAAACCCATAGGAGTTGGCTCGGATACCCTTTGATATACATGAGAAAAGAAACCAGATATATCAGTGCTTACAACTATTTGATTGGCTCGTTGCATTTTGGGTGTCATCTCCTTCTTTCCCATTGTTTGTATCATTCCACCCGCCGTGTCCACCGGGGTCCCTATATCCATAAATTGCTTGGGATCAAAAATCACCATCAAATTAACAGCTTCTGAAGACTCCACAGGTCTCTTACCAGCACCATTACATAAAGGGCAAATTCCCCCAAACGGAAAAGGGATTGATCCTCCGTTTAAAAATCTATTAGAGGATTTTTTACCAATGGGATCATAAATACAGTTAGAACAACTATCGTATTTAGTAACACCATATTTCAATGTACATGCAACGGTACATGCCGTGCTATCAAGCATTGAAGAAATAGCATTATTAAATATAGTTTTAAAATTACTGTTTACGATTCCACTAAATGGATTAATCGCCATTATACCACTCTCTTAGGTGGAACAGAAATCACAGCCAGTAAATCTAACATCATATTTGTCGCCCACCGTTCCAGTGGTTGGTAAATTCCCCGATATGCCATCAATAGCATAAGGATTAATGAGGTAGTTACTACCTAACTGATCAGTAGCCTTCGGAGCATTTACCAAAATACCACCATTTTTTATTTCATTGGCAGTAATTACCTTGGTGATTACATCTGTTTGATTCAACGCCATTTTATTACCCTTATATTAAAAATATTGACCACGGTTTCTTATTGGATTCTGTAAATCAGCCTCCCCCATAGACCCCAGCATATTAGTAGGATCAAAAGAATTGGACGCAAACGGAGACATAACAGCACGAAGGATTTTTCCGCCATTATAACTAAAATTATATCTTTTCTTTAACTCTTCGTATGATTTACATGGACCCTCATTAAGTAATGTGCCCAAATACTGACCATAGCTACTTGTTTGTAAAACTGCTGGTCCACACCTAGCCGTCACACCCTGAGCCAAAGCTGCAGTTCTGAAATTCCCTTCGTCCGCTATACACGCAGCCTTTAGCACCATAAAACTAATAAACTCATCCCCGTCACTCGTAGTTGTTTTACCAGGGTCGGGAGTTACTGTTCTTACCTCTACGTCAACAACAAAAGTGCTATTAAAATTAATTTCTAAAGGAAGAAAATAAGCTGCTGTAATCAGAAGATCGTCTAATCTCTGAGGAGTATACTTTACAGTATCACATCCCGCATCATTGAGCATGGTTCTCAACATAATTAAACTAGTATTTTGCCATATCATATTATATGCCTTTAACGGTCACTGACGTATAAAACACCGTCACCTTCTATGGTTTGATTAGAAGAAGTAAGTATTAAAGTTTCCACCCTATAAGTATTTCCTGTGGTACCACTAGCAATAAACATAGTTACACTCTGACTACTATTGGCCAAACCTGTAGCAGTGATGGATAAATCGGAAGTACTTCCATCAGCTTTTTCAGATCCAACACTAATGACACCACTAATACTTTCGCCAGAAATGAAGCGATTACTAAAGTCCATTGTGAACCTTAGAGTTTCTGCAGGTTGCTTACAGAGTCTTTGATCTGCCATGTTATTTTATCACTTATGCTGTGGTTCCATTGACTTGGAATTGATAGAAGCTATTTTGAGCTGAGGCACCAGCTGCAAGCTCCAACTTCAACCACATCCCATTAGAATCCGTAGGGGTTAAATTGGTTACAGGAAGACCACTAGAAGCACTACCAAAACCTCCGGTAACACCCGTAGGAGCGGTGGTTCTATCGGTAACAGTTTGAATGGAATTTAAGCTATCTTCGAGACCAAATGTCATAATAGTATAAAGTCCAGAAGAAACTTCAACCACCGTTGTGCTTAGCAAAGCACTACTAGCATTATTATTTTTAATAAAACATTTTTCATAAAGGGTCTTAGCAGCGCCACCGGCAGCATTTGCTGTAGCACTATTAAAAGGTCTGAGAATACCAGACTCATATTGAGGAATACTAGCAATGGCCTCATCTGTATCTGCATCCCTGACAGTAACCGTACCAACAGCAGCAGAAACCAGCGTAGCGGAGAGCACTCTCTCAAAGCTACTGCTAGTAGTAACTACAGTGGTACCACTAAGGGTTATGGTTTCGCTTAAAGATGTTCCATCTGCAGCCCTTCCTGCTATTGTCATATTTTGTGTGTCCGAAGCACTGGCGCTGACTACCTCTATCTGATCAGTGGCAATAATATCAGTAAAGGTAACGCGAATACCACTGTCAACGGCCCCTCCTGTAGTAGCACTGTCACTCGTTGGCATATCAGCAGCAGCATAAACCACAATATTTGTTCCAGCTACAGCCATAATTACACTCCAATCTTATTAAAATATTAAGGAATTATCCATTTAGTTGAGTTAGCGTCTACAACCCATGTTGTATTATTGCTTTCTACATTCCATGTGGTTTCATTCTGATTCATGAGCCAGTTTACATTACTCTTACTTAAAATAGCCTGTGAATTTTCAGTATTTAACAACCATTTTACATTATTCGTACCCAACAACCATGTCTTATTATTACTGTTTAATACCCATTTTGCACTATTAGTCTGAATCGACCATGCTGCAGCAGCAGTATTTACTATCCATTTTCTGCTATTATGAAATTTCCAGGTAGTATTGTTAGAGTTTATTATCCAGTCTAATGTTTTTCCTGCGCCCGGAGGAATAAATATTTCTGCGAACTCAACAGGAATTTTATAATAATCAATAACCTGCAATAATCTCTCAACTGGTATCCTATAGGTGTCTATAGTGTGAGACCCTATAATCTCCACCGGCACTGTCTGATTAAGACTGAGCAGAACTGAGGAGGCTATTGGCAATTTATTGTCTGTATTTATATACACTAAAAATTCAATAATTTCGCGTCTAGAGATTTCAATATCCAGGAGATGCTCGATTGGGACATTTTGAGTAAGATTATGTGTCCCTATCATCTGAATAGGAATAATCTCACCAATATTTAGTGATTTAATAATCTCAATAGGTGCAAGTCTAATAAAAGTAGAGGAAGGAGTGAGTGTCTCAATAGGAACAGACCTGTTTATAGTACTTAAGATGGCCGAAATATCAACAGGAAGCTGCTCACCCAATGCCAAAGTAGCTATAGTCTGAATAGGAACACGGGCATTGAGCTGCGCCCCTTGTAAATAATCAACAGCAACAGTACGGGTCATCGTAGGCAACGTAAGAATGTATTCTATAGAAAGATTGAAAGTTTCAGCTAAAGTTCCTATAGCCTGAATAGGCATATTTGCAGTTAATAAAGCAGACCCTACCACCTCCATAGGAGCCCTTTGATTAATGGTGGGTAGAGATGTCACAAATTCTATTTGGTCCTTCCTGGAGGTAATTATGGACGCTATAAGCTCTATTGGGAGAAGGGGAATAATACTAATATCAGGAGATCCTATGACCTCAACAGGAACCTTCTCATCAACAAGAATAGCAGAAAGATTCTCAATAGATATTCTACGATTAATAGTCGCCAAGGACGCCAAGAACTGGGTAGGTATAGTATGAACAGCTGTTATTGATTTTATACTTTCAACAAGAATTATACGACTTATCCCTAAGGAAGCCATAGTTTCTGTAGGTACAGTTCGCGTAGAGGCGCCTAAGGACAAAAGGGTTTCGATGGGTATTTTGCGATTAATAGTAGCTAAAACTAATAGTGTTTCAATAGGTATCTTAAGTGCTTTGGCTAATGATCCTATAATTTGAATTGGAATATTAGATGTTTGTAATATAGACTCTATAATCTCTACTGGAACCTTACGAGATATCGTAGCTAATGATGCCAAAATATCCACAGGAAGTAATCGAGCAACTGCCAAAGACCCTATCAATTCAATAGGTACTAAAGGAGATACTGTAATAGCAGTTGACCCTTGGATTTCAATAGGTATCCGAGCCTCAAGCAATACAGGATTCAGATACTCAATAGGAAGCTTGCGACTAATGGCCTCTAAGGTAGAAGCTAATTCCACTGGGATAGATCTAGAGTCCACCAAGGACTGTAAGCTTTCAAGAGGAGCCCTTCGATTTATAGCACCTAATGTAAGAAGAGTCTCTACAGGAATCTTCAAAGCTTTGGCTACAGATCCAATAATTTGAACAGGCGATTTGGCATCCGTGCTTATAGAGGCCAAACTTTCAATGGGGGTGCTGCGATTTATTGTCGCTAAAAGAAGAGCTGTTTCAATTGGGATCTTAAACGCTTTAACCAAAGAGCCTATAATCTCAATAGGAATAGAAGGAGTAACAGATAATTTTTTCAATAATTCTATCGGAACTTTTTTATCAATAGCTACTAAAGATAGTAAAATTTCAACAGGAATCTTAAAAGCTTCTGCGAGAGATGCTATAGTTTCCAAAGGTATACGAGCCTGAAATACCATGGAAGCAACAGTTTCTATAGGCGTTTTTCTATTCATCTCCACTAGCGAAGATAGAATTTCCACTGGTATAGATCTTGTAGCTTGGACCGACTGTAGAATCTCAATAGGTACAAGACGGTTAATGGCAGATAAAGTGGATAAAAACTCAGTTAGTATGGATTGAGATAAAGCTAAAGACTTGACTTTTTCAATCGGAGTTACATTGCTAATTGCCAGTGAATGCAACGTTTCTATTGGCAACTTCAAAGCTTTGGCTATCGACAACAGCGTCTCAATAGGTACTAAAGGAGATGCTGTAATAACAGTCGACCCTTGGATTTCAACAGGCACCAGAGCGTCAAGCAATACAGACTTCAGATATTCAATAGGAAGCTTGCGACTAATAGCCTCTAAGGTAGAAGCTAATTCCACTGGGATAGATCTAGAGTCCACCAAGGACTGTAAGCTTTCAAGAGGAACCCTTCGATTTATAGCACCTAATGTAAGAAGAGTCTCTACAGGAATCTTCAAAGCTTTGGCTATCGACGACAGAGTCTCAATAGGAAGCTTGCGACTAATGGCCTCTAAGGTAGAAGCTAATTCCACTGGGATAGATCGAGAGTCTACCAAGGACTGTAAGCTTTCAAGAGGAACCCTTCGATTTATAGCACCTAATGTAAGAAGAGTCTCTACAGGAGCCTTCAAATCTTTGGCTATAGACAACAGCGTCTCAATAGGTACTAAAGGGTATACTTTAATGGCAGCCGACCCTTGGATTTCAACAGGCACCAGAGCGTCAAGCAATACAGACTTCAGATATTCAATAGGAAGCTTGCGATTAATAGCCTCTAAGGTAGAAGCTAATTCCACTGGGATAGATCTAGAGTCCACCAAGGACTGTAAGCTTTCAAGAGGAACCTTTAAGGACTTTTCGGACGACCCAATTATCTCTACTAAAACTTTTTCAGTGGAGGTAATCGTTACGTCTGGCAATGTACTAAAAGGAGTTTCTGAAAATGCACTAAAGCCAAACACAGTGTCTCCCCTAATCCATAAAAAGTAAAAACGACTTGCCAGTTTGGGCAGCTTCTGATGCCACAAATTGGGCGGCTCCAATATCCCAAGCGTCCGCTGCTTCTCTGTCGTATCCACCGATGCCAACTTCCCACGTATAAGGACTAAAAGGCATCGTTTTTCCTTCTATGACCATACTCTGACCGCTATCTTTTCCGTTTCCAACAGCATTTGTGCCACTTTTTAGATGCAGGTCCTCAGACCCCGCAGTAGTGCTTACAAATATATCAGAAGCAGTTTCACTGCGGTAATTAGTACTTCCGGGAGCCGTGGTATCACTACTAAGATTTTTATCACTAACGTACCAACTAGCGCCGCCTTGCGCGTCAAAATCATAGGTTGGACGCAGGGGCACCTCCCCACTCAAGTTGGCTGTGCCCATAGCTATATTGTTATAAATTCGCTGATATTGGATGCCGTCTTTAGAATAGATGCCATATACAGCATTATGATACATATTACCAGTGCCAGTCAGTGTTATGCCGTACACAGTATTACTGGTAACTACAGTCCAATCGTTTTGATTTTGCCAAATACCCGCGATGGTAAAAGCGCTGCTCGTACCGTTATCCATTACCATATCGTAAACAATATTATTGCAGATCCAGATCTGCTTTTGACTATCATAAATTCCCATCGTTTTTTGATTTCCGCCGGAGTATCGCCCACCATGTAATAGACATTTCTGAACGCCCGTCTTTTCAGACCATAGGTATATTAATACTTTAACCGCGAGCTGTCCCGCATCAATCTCTAGCCACTCGACCTGCGCACTATTATTTATATTGCCATACCATGCTATAACGTCATATTCACTGCCGGATGTCCGCAATAGTCGCACTCCAGTGTTAGCGCTTCCGTCATTTCTTTCGCCTGAAGCGGCAGTCAAGGTTCTAGTATCAAGGCCTATAGTGCCACCTCCGTTTATGACCGTTGTTCCGTTACCTGTAAAATCAGAATCGGCATAACACTCACCTACAGCCGTATCACCACTTGAGTATATAGAGGATTCATCCAAATCGGCTTCCCATAGAGCAATTGTAGAATAGTCCCTGCTCGATGTACCAATACTTTTTGTCACGGTTGCCATAGGTCACCTTATAATGTCACAATTCCAGCGGCTACTTTATCTACATGAATATCATCCATATGATTCCAGCCCTCTTGATCACCAGTAGATCGGGCATCAACTTCTTTATCTGTATTACGTACATCATCTATATCAATACTAAATTCCGTATCTAAATCCCAATAAGGAACCTGCCACTTTTTCTTAGCGACCAAAACACCGTCTTCGGGAGCTTCCTTTGTCTCATAAACTGGTTCGGCCTTTTGTACACACGTAGGAGTAGAAATTTCTACAACTTCACCATGCTGATGGCCACAGCAATTTACAGGAAGGAAGTGGCGTTTTTCAATAAGGGTAAAGGGCCAATTGCAACAATCGGCTTTTAGGTTATCACTATGTCCTTCAATTTCATTCCATAAAACATCACTATGATCACGGTCACGAGGAGCATTTCCACCATACCAAATCTCTTGACCCCGTTCAACACCAAATATTTTATGTCGCGCATGTTTCAATCGACGAGTAAGATATTCAGCTACATGCATAGCCTCCCCTTTTTCGTTAGGGGTAGTGCTAATAGTGTCTACTTCATCAGTTAATAAATTATATCTTTCAACTTCATTACTATTAAGTCGAATGAATTTATACTTACTGGTTTTTTCCATATATCTATGGAAGAGGGTATTTATATCCCGAAGCCCAACGCTATTGACACCAGCTTTATCAACATGACAAATCATTTCAGCATGACAATATTCAATTTGAACATCCGACATTGTTGAAATTATATCACCATCTTGGTAAGATGTTTGATTGGGGGCTACTGTGCCAACTTTTAATATGAGTTCCATTATATATTTTGTCCTATAACAAAACCATCAAAATCACCAGATTGGGCAGTAGATCCACTTACTGCGGTACAAATAAAACCAAAAAGATCACTTTTATGAGCTGTGGTAGTGAGAGTGGGAGCGGTGCCACCTTCCGCCCAATGAATGTCATTGAACCACGTTACAGTTCTACTACCAGTAACGTCTTGGGTCAATCTAGTGGTAAACTTTTGTCCATAACTTACATTAGTTATAGCTATAGTTCTATTACCTCCTAAAGTAACACGATGAGTATTACTTTCATTTAAATCAAAAGTAACCGTAGCACCATCTGTTCCAGAATTTAGTGGAGTTTTAAAAGCTCCAGAAACACTAGTATAACCATAAAATTGATTAAGCTTAACTTCTCCACTTGCATTAACAGAAATTTGATCAATACCGGAAATATCTTTAACTGCAAATATAGTACCTGATTGGAGCTGTGGACTAATATTAAATAATTCACCTTGATATCCTGCAAAAGAAAGATCGGAATCTGGCATAACATTTAGTTCAATACCACTAGTGGGTGTTCCCGTTACTGCAGACGGACCAGTTGTAATTGTACCCGATCCTCGAAAGAAAATCTGGGCACCGCTCCCGGTGGTTTCTCCTGTTCTAGGTGTAATTTTAATATCTTGAGTCATCACAAACTCCTGTTATAAATTAAATCTATATC
>Ga0208315_1001228_pt1 | contig 13706 bp, 10 predicted proteins | sample MalvireepMed_215_FD_184239 | JGI IMG/M metagenome (GOLD analysis project Ga0208315, IMG submission 184239) | Marine viral communities from the Global Malaspina Expedition - Malaspina viral metaG DeepMed_215 (SPAdes) (version 2) | ecosystem: Environmental > Aquatic > Marine > Oceanic | place... | reverse complement strand
CGCGTAGCGGTCATTGATTTAGTAAATTCTTCTAATTTAAAGTGCTTTGATAGTTGCATGATTTTATTGTGTGATTAAGGTAAAAATAACATACGACATACCAGTAATTAAAGCACCAACAGATACTAATAGAATACTTTCTATTCTATTAATCTGTGTCTCTAATTTAAGAATCTTATCATGCGTTTGCTTTTGCATAATTCTGCAAAGCTTTTCATGAGATTCAATTTTTTGTAAAGCATTATTTTTAGCCATTAAGTCCTCGCCGCAATTACTTTTTCTTCCGGTGATAGTAACGCCTGTTCACTACGTGTCAACCCATTTATTTTTTGAGGTGACTGTGCCAATAGATTTTTATTTGGCATTGGAGTACCCGGAAGTGGTGGAGTGTTTACTTTAGATTGTTGACCAATGCTTAAAATATTTTCAATGTTTTCAAATCCTTTTAGAGGATTAAATCTATCAATAACTTGTTCTTTCATAAACTCAGTTGTTCTATCTACCCAACTAGGTTCTTTTTCTTTTTGTTCTGCAATTAAAGATCTGTTTTTCCAATTATATTTAATATCTTTTAATTCCCCTTTAGGGTATGCATAACTTTCATCTAAATAGTATTTTAAATCTGGATCGTTCTTAGTCATTCGTGCAGCCTGCTCTCTCAAAATTTTAATTTTCTTTTTAAATCTAGGTTCAGAATAATTAGCGGGAGTAAAAGTGCCTCTTAATAAATTACGTAATAAAGTATCCGATACCTGAGCATCTCCTAATATTTTTTTGATGTCTCTTCTATCCAAATCTAATGTTGATGCGTCCTGAATAATATTATACATTTCTTGTTGAATTCTAAATGCCTCTTGTTGCATCACTTCATATTCTGCAGCAATAACTTTTGGTCCACGATTCATATAATCTGCTGCGGAATATATTTTTTCTGCATCATCCACTGCTCTTAATAATTCATTCATTCTTCCAGCTTTGTAAGAAAGAGAACGTCCTACATCAATATCTATAATTCTAATTCCAGCCATTAAAGCTAACAATTCGTCTTTTAAAGATACTGGTTGTCCACCTTTCTTAACATCAGAGAACATTCCTTTAATAACTTTTTCTCCAGAGGTTATTATTCCTGGTTCAATACCATTTAAAATATGTTCGTAAGCTTTATCAAATTTATCACTTAAACTATCCGAAGGTGAATAGACTTGAGAACCCGTACTTGTTTTACCACCTCTACCCCCCATTAAATATCCCGGTGGCATGATGTCTTGAATTTTTTCTAAACCAATTTGTTCTGCAATAAATGGATCCATTAACGTCATGAGTGGACCATCTTTGGAAAACATTAATCCAAGAATATAGTCTTCAGTTTCTTGAGGATTTAAATTTTGTTCTTGGGCCTTCATTAAAGCTGCTTCAACTGGTTTTTGTAATACATCATACGGACTGAAGTATGAGAAGTTAATAGCTTTTGCTTTACCTTTATCAAAATCTGTTAGTGGAATAAGATTAGCTGCTTTATCCCAATCAGCTGCAAACGATCTTTTATATGCATCCCATTCGTCAGATGTTGACCCTGTTAAAGCTAAGGCACCGTGATATAAACCAGCTCCATAGCCATAGAAACCTAAAGAAGCTGCTAACAATCTACGCATTCCCATTTGTCTAATTCTTGCATCTTTATGGGCTGCTTGTCTTAATCCTATGTTCATAATGTTCATCCCTGTTCTTAAAATTTCAGCTTGAAACGAAACAAAGTTTCCAAAGAAAGGAATCTTTCTAATGTCTTTAATAAATTGAGGTACCTTACTGTATGTTGGATAGGTGTTTCTTATCTCCCATGCTGAAGCATCATCTAATAAGTCATCAAATGTTTTTTTGGCACCTGTTAATAAATCATCTTCGTTAACTCTTTGACCCATGTACTTCATATAATTTGTTAAAGCTTTTCTATCTGGAAAGATTGCAGATAATTGAGACTTAGCCCATTGTCTTCCATACCATTTCCATAGATTATCGCCTCCTGCATAAATCCTACTAGCTTTTTTAATAATAGGTTTATCTTGCAAACGTTGGAAGAGTTCATCTAATGTATTAATAGCACCTTTATTAATATCTTTAATTACTGCTTGGATCTCAGCCGCTATTACGTTTTCATCCATGGTTCCTAATCGAACTTCTTTCTCAATATCATCATAGAATTTTTTTACATCTACTTTTCTATGTTGTGGATAAATATCTCTCCACACTATCTTCATTGAATCAATTACACTAGCTCTTCCACCTATATGACCATTGACCATAGGAAATAAAGCGGATGCTTCTACGTTACGAACTTGAGTTTGAGGAGAGAAAACTGTTTTACCCATTTGAGTTAATACTTTAAACTGTAATGCATGTCTCCAGATTGCAATGTCTATGAGTTTATCTAGATTTCCTCCCACTCCCTCCAACATTCTTTTAGTTTGAGGGGATACATATAAACCTATAATCTCGCTAGGAAGAACTCCTAACCTTGGAATTTTGTTAACTTTTACAGCACCTGTAATATAAGGAATGGCCTCCGCTTCAGTTTTAAAAGCATACTTCCTATCTAATAAATATTTAGCGATTCTATCATATTGTTTTTTTGTTGTAATTTCTGATACCATTGCCATCGCGGTATTAGCAACTTGGTTTCTTAGATCTGGTCTGTATCCTAAAACTTTTTTAATTTGTTCTGGAAGTAGTTCTCCTTTTTTAAGAAACTTAAACTTATCATTTCTTAAATGTTGTATACCTATTTTTTCAATCGCTGCTAAGGGATTTACTCCTTCGGTTCTTCCTGTATGTAAAACATTTTCTACAATTCTTTGAGCATATTTCATGTAAGCTCTTTCAGGTGTAACATTTGGTAAAAATTTTCTAGCTTCCGTTTTATAATCTTTATTTTTTTTAACTACATTTGTAACAACCCACTTTGATGCATTAATTTTATCTCTATTACTTACTAACCACATTGGATTACTAAAAGTTCCAAACGAGGATCTTAAATATTTCTTAACATCATCTAGTAAAGTTGCTTTATATGATTCAAATTTTTGAGAATTGGGTAAAGCATCTGCATATAATCTTCTAAGCTTACCTAGTTCTTGATTTAATTCATGGGCATAGAATCTTAATTCTTTAGGTAAGGATTTTAATCCACCATCAAGTTGTCCTTTTAAGTATGATAATACTTGATCAGCATAATATTTTTCTCCTACGGGAGAAGTCATATTTGTATTATATCTTTTCTGAAAACTTTCAGCCAGTTTATAAGTTGTTGCATTGATATCATCCAATACTTTAAATATTTTTTTACCTTTAGATCTAATAACTAATTTTGCTTCTTCATCAATCGTTCCAAGAAATTTATTGTTCTTTCCAAAAGATGAAAAATAGCTTAAGAAATCTGAAAATTTTTTAAGTCTTTTCAAACCTTTATCAGGTGTAGTTTCAGGAATCATTTTCCATTCATCAAAAGGAGGAAGCTGTCTTATTAAAGATTTATTTTTCTTGGTTGGCATTCTTAAGTTTCTAGTTAAAGTAGGAACAACTGCTTTAGTTAATACCGCACCGGTCCAATCCCTGACAATTTTTGCCGTCGCCGGCACTCCGGGAGTTCTTGCTAAAAGAAAAGAGGCTAAGGAAAAAGTTTTATCCGTTCCTTTTAAAGTGATACCCACTGTTTTTCCAATGACCGGTTTTGCTAAATGTTTATAAACTTGTTGAACTGCTTTTCCAACCAGTGGAAAACCACCACCAATTATTGCTCCTTCTCTAGCAAATCTAACCTTATTAATTAAAGTAGCTCTAGATAATTCTGGCCCTGTTAAACCTTTAGTATCAATGGGTTTATTAATTCGTCCTTTGTCTGGTTCCCCTATTAAAGTACCCCAAGCAATTCCTCTGTCCATATCTGGTTCAGAGCCACTACCATAAAATGCATCAGCAAATCCTAAGATGAAAGCACCTTCAGCCATTCTAGTTGCAATCTTAGAAGCTTTACTAACTTTGTTACGTTCTTGTAACCATTTTAGTTTACTCCATTGAAGAAGCTTTGATCTAATTTTAGTGGCAACTGATACAGGTATTGCATATTCTCCAATTAGTTTAGAAATTGATCCTGGAATTGTTTCAGGTTCCTCTGCAGCAAAAGACATGTCTTCATCTATTGACTTATTAAATTTTTTTTGAAACTCTGTACTGAATGCCCAATCAATAGGTGTTAGAACCCATTCACTAGCTGCCTGAACAAAGTTCCCCGTTCCTTTCATTAACTGAGTAGCAATGTCGGTATACCCTTCTACATATTTTCTTTTCTTTTGAAACTTTTTAGACTTTTGTTGTTGCTTAAGTTTGTGAAGAGTATAAGCTTGAGGACCCGTCCCTATAAAACCTAACGCAGATATTGCATCTAAGGCACCTTCTTTAGTATACTTAACAGGTTTCTTTTTAGGTCGAGTTATTTTTTCAGAAGTTTCGATAAGAAGTCTTTCAAAATCAGAATATTTTTCTATGTCAGCTTTCTTTTTCTTTTTAGGTTTAACTCTAAAGGGATATTCTTGTGATTTTAAATCTTCTTTAATAGAATATTTTTCTGACATGGGTGTGATATTACCACTCCATGTGTCTTGAATATTTTTCCAAATGTCTTTTTCTTCGGCCATTTTAAGCCTCCGATGGTAGCAATAAGTTTACTCCATATTTAGCATTGAAATTATCTACATCTATTTGAGTTTGAATTTCTGCAAAGTCTGCTAGGGCTTCTGCACTGCTAACTAATAGTTGTACTATTTCATTTGAAATTTCTTGAGGGAGTCTTGATCTTAATTCTTGATAAGAAAGTTGTTCCGGCATTACACCCTCCTCAACTGTCTCTTCCATAGCTACATTCCCTTGAGGAGTCATAACGTCCATGCCAACTTGTTCAACTAATTCTCCATTAGCATATCCCACTCTACCACCTGTAGCTCCTTCCCATCCTCGTTGTCTATTTTGTGCTGTCTTAATTTTATCTTGTACTATTTCTATTATTTTAAGTCTTAGTTTACCTCTGTTCTCATCATCCGAATAAAAATCTCCTTCGGTTATCACCTCTTGATCTTCGTCTAACATAGCTTTTCCATCAGGCCCTATCATTGGTTTATCACTAGATTTAAGTTGTTCTGATATTTCCCATTGAATATCTTCCATCCCTTTGGCCCCACCCCATAAGAATTCTATATCAACTCCCACATCTTTTTGATATCTATCTAATTCTAAATCAATTCTTTTCTTCTCTCGTTGCCAACTAACATAATCAGGATCTTTAAGCCTCTCATCTTCAGACATCTTATCCCATTTAGAATCCCATGTATCATTGTGTTTAAATAATCTATTAAGAGTTTCTGTTCCAAGAGCCGCTAATTTTTCATCCTTAAACATATCAGCTGCCCCTTCATTACCTGCTCTTTCAGCCATAATTTTTGCTTTTGCACCTACTAAAGTATTAAATAGGTCGGCTTCACTTTGATACTTCATTGCTCTCTCAGTATCGATGTCTTTGTATAATTGTGCTGTTGGTCCTTTAGCTGATTCTGCAGCAGTTGCAAGGAATCCACCTTGTGGAGGTCTTGACATAAGATCTAAACCAAAAGAAGTTAAAAATCTTGAAAGACCTTCACCCTCTGGTCTTTGATAAAAAGGTATTTTTCCTTTTGCTCTGTTGAATTCTTCTATTAATTCATCAGTAATAAGTTCATCACCACTCCCACCATAAGAACGGATTTGATTACCACCTTGATTACCGCCTTGCGTGTTAAAAATATTAGCTGTATCTCCCTGTGCATCTAAATCACTATCATCACCTTCGATCTTTGTTCGTGGACTATAAGTAGTTCCTCTATCTGGTCCCCATTGTCTAGTAGGCACAGTATGTTCCCCGTATGTATACTTATCATAATCTACTTGATACTTAGGAGTATTTAAACCAGTAGCTTGATTCACTTCTCCAATAACTTTATTATATTTCTCTACTTGATCCTCTAGTTCAGAAGATCCCATACCAGTTTGATCTCCTGATGATAATGATTCATGGGTTTTAATTGTTTCAGCCACGGCTTCTAAATACTCTTCTACCGTTGGAAATTCTTCTTGAAGTCTGGTACTATCATACCATTGTTTGGTTAACTGTGATTGCGTTCCAACATCAAAGAAAGACTCTTTGAAACCTGTTCTTGGAGCGGCTAACCCTGAAGTAATTCCTTCAGTGCTACCACCCATTCTAAACATCGGTCGTTTTAAAGTTCTAGAACTTCTCATGATTAACCACTAGCAGGTTTCTGACCCGTGCCAAAAAAATTGGAGTACCCCTTACCAAGAGCACCATAAATTCCAGCGAGTGTGGATCCCATTCCCATTGCAGTTTGCATAGGTGATGGGTTAGGTACGTTAGTTGATTGTGTTTGTGCAGGATATCCACCCATTAATCCTGTAACTTGACCTGCGTATCTTTGTAAGTTTTCTTGCGGTAAGAAAGTAGCCTGCCTTGCTGCTTCTCTTTGCGCATCTAGACCCGCTTGGTCTTGTGCCTGTTGGATTGCGCCCACTTGACCCAAAGCTGTAACATCCTGTCGTTGTAATCCTGGTACCATACTTGCTAGACCTTTTTGTCTATCAAATTCTTGGCCTCTAGCTGCCTGTGCTTGTTGGAAACCTTTTTGTAATAATCCTGATTGAAGTAAAGCTCTTTCTCTATCACTTCCTAATTGATATTCTGATTGCATAACTTGATCTCTACCACCACCAAAAGCTCCAGCTCTAACAGCTTGATCTCTCATTTTTTGTCTGTTAATTCCTGCGTTCCTATCAAATTCTTCTAACGTAACATCTATCACCTGTTGTTGATATGGTGACATATATTCTGCAATAGAACCAGCACCTATTCCAGCGCCAGCTCCCATAACTTGTTCTGCTCCTGCAACATATGGTTTATAGGCTCCTATACCAGTAGTTGCCATTGAATAAGCGTCTTTTTGTGCTTGGTCTTGTGCTGCTATTTGGGGTGCAATACCTTTTAAATCTTGTTGTCTTCTTTCAAATGCTTGTGCTCCTAATCTTCTAGCGTCGAAATCTTTTTGTCTTTGGGCAAACTGTTCTGCTGTTTCCCATGATTCTTTTGTTGTTGGTCTTGCGCCTAAAGCCGCAATCCCTTGCGACATTGTTGGTGCGCCAGTAGATGCTATTAGCGATTTACTTAGGTCAACACCTATATCTTCTATAAATTTAGCGGGACGGGTTCTAGTTTCTTGTAAAGCCATTATAGCACTTCCTCTAATCTTTGTGATGTTTGAAACATTTCTCTAGCGCCATCTAAGCCTTGCGTTTCTTCTGATACGTCACCTCCGGCTTCTAGGTTTTTCATTACATTATACATAACTTCTGATCCTTTGTCTATATCTCCTCCGCCAGCGCCTCTTACAGCATCCGCTGTAAATACAAATTCATTTTTACTTAATCGAGCTGGAACATCGTCCGCTTTTTCTTTACCACCTATTGGAACGAATCCACCATCTTCTCTATAATCTTTTTCCATACCTCCCATGTCCATGAGCCCTCCTTCTTGAGCTCCGATCCTTCCGCCATCAGCTTGATTGTAATAATATCTATATTTATCTAAATCCCCCAGACCAGTACCATCATCATTGTCTCCCCAGTCATCATATTTTTTATAATTTCTATTAGCCATTAGACCTGTTAGGGCACTTACACCACTGATCGCTGCAAAAGGATTTTTTTTAGCCCAATTCCATAGACCACCTTTACCACCTTTACCCATAATCATCTCCGTCAGCTTAAAGTTTTTTCCACCACCAAAAAGTCCCATTTTATAACCACCTAAACCTAATAGTGCAGCTTTACCTAATGGACTTTTAAATATCTTTTTAACTTTTTTAAATATACTTCCTAAACCATAAGCACGTCTACCATCATCACCCATGATTCCACCGTAAGCTGCAGGTACTCTTCCACCTTCAGCTCTGAATGCTAAAGGCATCCACCAATCTTCCTCTTCAGCTTCTTCATCCTTTTTTTTACCACCAGTAAAACAATACGCTGGAGGGTTAGGTCCTTTACAAGGATCCTGATTGTTGAAGTCTTCTCCTGGACCCCGGTCATAGCTTGATGCTCCTTGACCTGACTCTCTTTTAGTTTTTTCCCACACTAGATCTGTCATAGGCATTCCTGTTGCAGGATCTATAACTGTTCCTGGGTTTTTAAGGCTAGATAAATTTCCAAGATCACCGCTCGATAATAAACCAAAATTTCCAATACCACTTTTTGTATCCATTCCTGATCCTAAATAACTTGCAAAATCCATTGTATAAGGACTTACTCTACGTGGATCTCCTCCACCCATACTTACAGAACCCGGGACAAATGTAGTGCCTGGAGTTTTTAAAAAATCAGGTTTATAGGTTCTTAGTTTTTCAAAATCATCAAAAGATAATTTTTTTTCCTCTTGTAATAATTCCTCCATCCAAACCGGAAGTGATTGTCCTTGGCCTAAATTTCTTTTTAAATAGTTTATGTATCTATGTTCATTTGCAGGATTATTAGGAAATACATTGTATAAAAGTTTTCTTGTTGGGTGGACAAATTTTTTGTTAACGTCATCCCAAACGTTTCCTTTTTTCATTTGTTTGGCTTCTTCAATAGTTTCTTTACTGTCAGTTTGTGTTGGACCAGCTCCGGCAGCTATGGCTCCTGCACGAATACTTTGTGCTTCTTGGGGAGAAATTTTTGCTTGTCTTAAATCAGCTCTTTGTCTTTCATTTTGAGGACTTCCACTTTCCGCAGCACTCATCGCAGCACCTGATCGATAACCCATGTCTGCATCAAAATCATCATAACTAGGTATACCTCTCGGTCCTTTGTGAGGAGTATCTGGTTTTAAAGCTTTTAAAATACCAGCTTCATCTTTTGTAATATAAGCTAATTTAGTCGGTGTAGCATTTTCTCGTGATTTAAATTTTCGTGGAACAGTGACTGAATCAGAGCCTTTAGTATAATTTAAATAACCATCTTGCATTACAGCTTTACCGTTTTTGTATCCAGCTCTCCCACCATTAGCCGCTCTCATAATTCCTTCTTCTTCTACGATTTCTTCTTGGTCCGTGTTCCGTGATTCATAGGGATCATGTCCAATATATTCATAATACTTTTCACTATCATAAGCTATTTCACCAGCTTCCTCATAGTCCAAATCAAAATTATACATTAAATGTTCTATTCTTTTGATGTACCAATCCGGACCCGCCATTAACATTTCCTTTTTCTTAAGAGGTCTGTCTCCTTCGTACTTGATGCTCGGAGCACCAGTATCTATCATTTCTGATTCTTCAATAATGTCTGTAATTGCCATAGTCGTTTAAAATATCCTATTTTACTTTGTTTTACAATCCCTTGGTTTGAGCACCTAAGATAACTTGTTTGACTTTTATGTGCACGTCTCTTTTAATATGTTCTCTTTTAGTAGCAGTCTCTGGATGATCTACATCATCGTCAGCTTCTTTGTCTGATAAATACTCTTGACCTGTTTCAGTATTAGTTAGTGTTACCTCTACTTCAGGTGTAATAACTCTAACCTTTTCACCTTTTATCGTTTGTATTTCGTCTTTAGCTTCTTGTTCTATGAAGGGCATATTTTCCTATGTTGTTGTGACCTCTGTAGGTCTTGAAATTTGTAATACAGAAGCTGTCATTTTTATAACATTTCCTGTGGCACATTGCATCTTAATTTTATCTCCTGCCTCTAAAATAATGACATTGTTAAAGGTCAGTAAATCAATACTCCCACTGGCATTTATACTAAAAGAATCATATTCATAGTCCGTTGCATCAGTGGCGTCATGCACTTTTACATCTACGGTTAAAGCTCCACTATGCGTATTATATAATTTAACGCTTTTAACTATACTAGAGGTAGCCGTCGGAGATTCATACATATCATCATACGATGCTGTAGATGTTATTTTAGACTGGATATTTTTATATACGTTTGCCATTATGACATGAAGAAATTAAATCTTTCTTGATCATCCTTATCTGGTTGTAAATAGGTAGAGTTTAACTGTTCAATAATAGAACTAATTGCTCTGTTAATTTGTCTTTGGTTATCTTCTGTATATTCTCGTTTAGGTTCTGGTAATCTTACTACTATTTTTGTCATTATCTTCTCCCATCTGGTTGTAAATCTATTTGAAAAGTTCCAAATCTCCATGTTTCTCCGGCACTATCATTCTCTATTTTTAAACTAGCATATCTTCCTCTAGCTCTTGTGTCTTCTTTAGTGGTTGCAGATGTAATTGTAAATGGACTGAAGGTACTATTCCCTGCTGTTGAAGAAGGATAGTCTTTTAATCCAATAGTTACTTTAGCATTACCAGTTAATGTTTTAAAGTCAGGTACAAATCTTCGCATCGCTAAAAACAATTCTGGTTGTTCTTGTTGTAGTGCTATATCATAAGATTCAATATAAGATGTTAAAGCAGTGGTGCTGCCGTCAGGATTAATTTGATCGGTTCCTGTTTCTTGTTCATAGAAAGTTGTTTGACCTAAACCCAGTGCTCCTATAATCTCTGGAAAAGTTCCTACAGCCCCACTATTAAAATAAGTTGAATAAGGTTTTGGATAAACGATAGCATCAATCCAAGAAGTTCTAATTGAATTTGTATTTACTCCAGTATACCAATTACCCATAGGGACTTGTTTCGATTCCCCATAATTAAATACTACATATTTGTCATTGTAAGTAGATCCTGAAGATGGGTAGTACCAAATAACTTCTGTGAATAGATTATTAATACCAGCCGATACTTGTTGACCTTTAGTAGTATCAAAATTATCATAAACATAATCTTCAACGGCACATGGTAATGAATTAACCGTACCATCAAATGCAAAGAATCCATTGTTACTTAACCAATAAGCAACACCATCAATTTCACAACAAGCATTCTGGCCAATTAAACCACAGTTAGTCCCAACCTGTTCAAATCCAAATGTAAATGGCGAACCAACAAATTTCATTGAGTATAAAGCGTTGTCAGTCCACACTAGAATATTTTCTTTAGCAACGATGGCTCCTATAATTCTGGTACCATCTTGAAGTCTATACGTCCCAGCACTATTATCAGCTGCTGGCGCATAAGTATTTATTTGTCCTTGGTCCGAGAACCGGATAAACATATCATCTTGCGTTGTTGAATCTCCCACAGTTGTTTCGGTTCCTAAATGAATTAAGTGTCTTGTAGTTGGTGATATTAAAGTTAATCTACTTGCTGTTGGATTTCCTGAAGCTCCAGTAACATTCGTTGCATAATTATTTGTAGTCGTTGAAGCTCTTGCCGTAAATCTTGCTGATCCACTTATTCCTGAATCCCATGTAAAAGTTTTTCCATTTGAAACTGTTGCAACTAAAACTTGGCCCCAGTTACTTAATGACCAAAGTCCAGGCTCAAGTGTGACACTAGAAGCATTAACCGCTTCTCCCCAGCCATTCCAATCAGTTGCATCATAAACAATAGTTGCATCACTATGAGCTTGTCCGTTTGAAGTTCCAGGAGTTGCAGTTCCATAAGCACCCCTTGTAATAGTAGTTAAGTCTGGAGGTGTAATACCGGTATAAGAAATTAATTCTCCTGTGCCTAATACGCCAACGGATGCTACACCCGGATTAGAAAAGCCAGTACTAGAAGTTAACGTTACTGAAGTTCCTACTCCTCCAGTTCCAGCAGCGTCGGCATTTAATGCTCCATCCAAATCATTTGAAAGACTTCCTGAAATATTTCCTCCATAGTTTCCAACACCAAATCCATACCCATAAGTTTGTGCGGCAGGACCAATTCTTTGATAAGGTTGAACAGTCATACTTCCACCTGTGGCTACAACTGAACCTGCTTGATTTTCTGAATTAATAGTAAATGTAACGTTTGTTGGAACAGTTAAAACTTGAAAAAGTTTATCCTCAAAGTCAGCAGCATTTAAACCAGTACCACCCGGCAGAGTGACAGCATCTAAAACTATCATATCTCCCGCTTCTAAACTATGCGCTGAAGTTGTAGTAATAGTACACGTTTTAACTGATGTACTATCTGTTGCTAAAGTGGAAGATGTAAAAGTTGTTTGTACTCCGGCATCATTGGAACGCCACGGAGTAATATCGTAAAGTTGTCCTTCAAAATAAATAAGTAAAAATTTATCGGTACCGATACCCACATATCTATTGCCATCGGTATCAACGAATGCATGAATTTTTCTAGCAACTCCATGAATTGTTGTGTCTGATAATAAAGAAGCCCATCCTCCTACTTTTTCAGGAAGACCATATCTAAATCTAGCATTATCTGAATCTACCCATCGACCATTAGCACCGACCGCTGTGTCTTGTTTATCAATCCCGGGTAAAAATTTAATGGATGTAAGAGCCATTTTTTAAGCTCCTATGTTGGGAATACTGTCGTATTGTTTTTATAAGCCCAGCCTCTAGTTGCATCTAAATAAATAAGTTTGCATGATTGACCATCGACTGTTAAGGCATCATCAGATGCGGCACTCATAATATTGGACCCATTTCTACCAACAGTAACATTGTTAGAATTAAAGTTTCCTCTTGAATCAATAATAGTAACTTCATCGCCCGTTGCTGGTGAAGCAGGGAGAGTTACGGTTAAGATAGCTGAAGAGGTATTACAAAAAATTTGATCTCCGGCCACAGCTAAATAAGGTGTGTAGGTATGATCGATAGGAACATAACCTTTTTCTAAAAGTGTAACTACAGTATTAGTTCCGTCAGATTTACATAACATAGTGGCTCCAACTGGAACAGGTTGCGCTGTACCTGATGCAGTTAAAACACTTAAAGTATATTTATTAGTTCCGTTTCTATTTGTATCGTCTTTTATAAACCAAACTCTGTTGGCTGTTGCTGGCATTGTAAGAGTTCTATTTGCAGCTAATGTACCATAAAGTCTAAGGTATATATTTTTACCATTAGAAGTAGCTCCATCTGTTAAGGTAAGCGTAACACTGGCTGCTGCCATATCTACAGAGGCTACCCCACTCGCTGCTTGTTCTAATATTTGTAAATTGGTATTGGTGATAGTACCCCATTGACCAGCTTTTTCACCGGTTGTGATAATTTCTAATTGTGTATTTGTTGAATAACTTGATGCCATAATTTTAATAAGGAACTATTGGTGTCCATACCATTGTAACACCCGGTCCAATTTCACTCCATGTTATCGCTTGTGCCACTCCTGAAGAAAGCGTGAAAGTGCTTCCTGTAGGTGTAACATTTGCGTCAGCTTCGATTGTAACAGTTCCTGAAGTAATTACAACCTGGTTTTTAACAGCAGTAACATTAGCATCAGCGCTAACAGTCACGTTTCCAGTACCTAAAACATATGATGATTTAGTTGGATCAACCTCGGCACTAGCTGTAATTGTAACTGTTCCCAGTCCTAGAACAACTTGACTGCTATGTGGAAGTTCTGTGATAGAATCAGCTGTAATACCAATATTTCCAATACCAAGAGTTACTTGAATCTTAGTAGGGGTAATAGTTACACTGTTTTGATTGGTAATGGACGCAAAAGGTAGAGATGCAAATCCGTAATCACTTCCTAAGAGCATGGTTACGCTCC
>Ga0208315_1001223_pt1 | contig 13750 bp, 11 predicted proteins | sample MalvireepMed_215_FD_184239 | JGI IMG/M metagenome (GOLD analysis project Ga0208315, IMG submission 184239) | Marine viral communities from the Global Malaspina Expedition - Malaspina viral metaG DeepMed_215 (SPAdes) (version 2) | ecosystem: Environmental > Aquatic > Marine > Oceanic | place... | reverse complement strand
GGCATCGTGGTGGATGAGTACGGCGATGTAGAGGGGCTGGTGACACTTGAGGATATTCTCGAAGAGATCGTCGGCGAGTTCACCACCGACGTTTCCGAAGATGACGAGATTCACCAGCAGGATGATGGTAGCCATGTCATTGAAGGCACGGCTAACATTCGTGAGATCAATAAGATGCTGGGGTGGCAACTGCCGACCGACGGCCCAAAGACGTTAAACGGGTTAATTCTTGAGCACTTAGAAGCTTTCCCAGAAGGCCCAGCCTGCCTGCAGATCGGCAACACGCGGATGGAGATTCTGGAAATTCGCGATAACCTGATCACCTCAGCGCGCTGCTGGCAAAAACTGCGCTTGCCCCGCCGCTAATCCTGCTGTCGCGGCTGGCAACGGGCGATCTCGCTATCGCCCGCAGCCTTCAATGCCCTAACCCGCTGTTCCAAGAAGCGCCTTAACGCCACACCCTCGACTTCATGCACTAAAATGGGCGGACCAAAGTGCAGGCTCACTGGCGCTCTAAACCGCGAAGGCCACTTCTTTAGTGCTTTGCCGCCGTAGTGGGAGGTCCACGACCCCCAGAGCCCCGCCAAGCCTGCCGGAATTACTGGCACGTTGTCTCGGGCGAGAATGGTTTCGAGCCCACGGCGAAAGGTATGAATGTCGCCATCTGGGGTTAAGCGCCCTTCCGGAAACACCATCACGACATCGCCCTCACGCAGCGCCTTGCTCACTTCATCCAGGGTGCGCCGCAGCGCTCCCGGGCTATGGCGTTCCGATTCGACCGGAATCGCTCCGACCAGTTGAAACCACCACTTCAGCCAGCGGGATTCGAAGATGGGCTGATCCATCACAAACCGTAGCGGCCTAGGGCTTCCACCGCCCAGCACCAACGCGTCCATAAAGCTAACGTGGTTACAGACGACCAACGCAGCGCCCCGTTTGGGTACGTGCTCTTGGCCATGCACCGACAGCCGGTAGCAAACGCGCATGGCCACGTAGATCACGCGGCGCAGCAAGCAGCGGGTGGTTTTGATTCCCCATGTCACGTCACCGCCTCCCGGTGTCGCAACCCGGCCAGCACGGTGCTCATGAGTTGATCCAATAGCTCATCGACTTTGAGTTGCTGCCCCTGCCAGTAGCCTAGCCGCTCGTTCAAGCCAAGCTGCACCAAGCCGTGAACGCTGCCCCACAAGGTACGGCCAAGGCAGCGTGCTTCCAGGTCATCCAGCGCAGGTTGATACTGCTTTAACGATGTCTCCACCTGGGTAAACAGGGCTTCAATCAGGTCGCTCTGGCGCTGGCCCAACTCCCCTTCCTGGGCGAGCGGGTAGTCAAACAGCAGCTGCCAACGGTAGCAGTCTTGCTCCGCAAACCGCCAATAGGCATCCGCTAAGGCGCGCAACCACGGCTCGGGGTCGTCTTCGGCCAGGCTGGTAATGGTATGCTGCAAACGCGCGAGGGTTTCGACGTTGACATGCTGCAATAAATTATTAAAGCTGCCGTATAGTTTTAGCAGCGTACTGGGCGCACAGCCCACCTCTCTGGCCAGGGCACGTAGTGATAAACCATGGACTGGCTGCTTAGCCAACCACTCATCACAAGCGTGCATGACCTGCGCATGGAGGGCATCGGGCGCATGCTGTCTAGGACGGGCCATGGCGATCTCTTCAGGTCAACGGCAAACAGGGAAGAAGCCTCATCGCGCTTTAGCGTGAGCAAGGTATACGATAGGATACCTTACATCGAACACTGTTTTCGACACTAAAACGCGACATTTAACGTATTGCTACTCCCCCTCGCCATTTTGTACCAGCGCCGCAGGCATCGCGCATTAAGGAGATCGGCATGACGGGACGCCTACACGTACAGCGCCTATCGCTCGCCCGCCTTGCGCCAGACCTGAAGAGCACCGAGCCACTCATTGAGTCGCCCAATCTAGCCCCGCGTCAACCTGTGTCGGCCTTCCGCCTTGAGCAGGGGCGCTTAACACACACGCCACTGTTTTGGGGGCTGACGCCGCCGTGGCTCAAAGTGCTCGACCACGCCCCCCACTGCGCGCGAGCGGAAACACTGAGCAAGCGGGCCATGTTTCACGAGGCCTTTAGCGCCCGGCGCTGCGTAATTCCGGTCAGCGGCTTTTACGTCTGGAAGCCCCAGGCCCGCAGCAAACAGCCGTTTCTGGTCACCCAGGTGAATCGCGCGCCGCTGCTGCTAGGCGCGCTATGGTGCCGTTATCACACCACGTTAACTACGTTTGCCGACTCAACAGCGCTGATCAGTGTGCCCGCCAACGCTTGCTTATCGTCGCTCACCGACCGTCTACCGGTGATCATTCCACCGGAAGCGCTGACGCAATGGTTAGACCCCAGCACTGATTTATCGTCGCTAACACCACTATTGATACCGGCACCGCTGGAACTGTTGGGCGCTTTTCCGGTATCAAAGCATGTTAATAACCCTGCCTACCAGTCACCCTCTTGCGCACACCCCACAGGGCCGATGCTGCGCTGGACCGTGTCACAGGAGCCGTAATGTTACGACCTACTTACGCTATTCCGCCCCGCCTCAAGGCGCGGCGTGCCGTTCTCGGCCTGACCATCAGCCTGCTCTGGATAGCCGCCCCCAGCGCATGGGCGGAAGAGAGCCCGGTGGCAGATGTGACCATCCCCAAGGTGAGCCCGTTTGATGACCGCGACTACCGCGTTTTAACGCTCGAAAACGGCCTGCAGGCGCTATTAGTGAGCGACCCGGAGGCTGATAAAGCCGCCGCCTCCATGAACGTGCGGGTCGGCAGCGCCCAGGACCCAGACGACCTGCAGGGGCTGGCGCACTTTTTGGAACATATGCTGTTCTTGGGCACCGAACCCTACCCGCAATCGGATGCCTACCAGCAATATATTTCCGACAACGCAGGCTCTCATAACGCCTTCACGGCCCAGCAGGACACCAACTACTTTTTCGATATTGAGCCTTCAGCACTGCCCGGCGCACTAGACCGCTTTAGCGAGTTTTTCCTCTCGCCGCTGTTTAATGCTGACCACTTGGAGAGCGAGCGCAATATCGTTCACTCCGAGTACATGGCGCGTATTCGCGATGAATCACGCCGCGAGAACGATGTGCTAAACCAGTTACTCAACCCTGACAATCCCACTACAGGGTTTGCGGTGGGCAGCCGAGACACGCTAGCCGACCCAGAAGGCGAGGCAACGCTGCGCGAGCGAGTGATCGACTTCTACCACCGCTACTACGATGCCAACGTGATGAACTTGGCGGTGGTAGCTCCCCAACCGCTGGACGAGCTGGAAGCCCTAGTGGTGGAGCGGTTTGCCGATATTCCCGATCATGATTTGAGCGCCCCCACCATTGATGCACCGCTGATCGACCCCGACACGCTGCCGCGCTACGTAGAGCGACAATCGCTGCAGGATCGTCGCCAACTGCGTTTCTATTTCCCGATTCCCGACCCTACCGACGAGTATCGCACCAAGCCAACTCAGCTCATTGCGCATTTACTGGGCGATGAGGGTGACGGTAGCCTGCTGGCCGTGCTGCGTGAGGCGGGCCTAGCCGACGGGCTCTCAGCGGGTGTGGGCCGCGGTGATGGCAATGAAGCACTATTTACCGTCTCCATTAGCCTGACGCCCGCAGGTGCCGAACGCCTTGACGACATCGAAGCCACGCTGTTTGCCGCGATCGAGCAGATTCGCGCCGACGGGCTGGCCGAGTGGCGCTACGACGAGCAGAAAAGCCTTAGCGAGCAGGCATTTCGCTTTCAGCAGCACGGCGCCCCCCAGCAAGAGGCCACCCGCCTAGCCATGAGCCTTTCGCGCTACCCGGTGGAGGACGTGCAGTACGCCGCGTACCGGATGGACGGCATGGACAGTGAACGCCAGCAGCGCTACTTGGACGCACTGACTCAGGACAACATGCTACGTTTTTACTCTGCACCGGATGTCGAAAGCGACACCGTATCGCCGTGGTTTAACACCCAGTGGAAAGAGCAGCCGCCGACCGCCACCGGCCAGGCGCTGAGCGGCTTAGCCTTACCAGAACCTAACCCCTTTATTGCCAGCGACCTCACCCTTCAGGGGGGCCAGGATGAGCAGCCTACTGCCTTGATTGAGACGCCTACGTTTACCACTTGGCACATGCAGGACAGCCGTTTTAATACGCCCAGCGTCGAGTGGCGGGTGAGTTTGCAGCACCCCAGCGCCAGCTACTCGGCGGAAGAAGCGGTGCTCACGCGCTTGCTGGCAGGCTGGCTGAACGACAGCCTTAATGAGCCGCTCTACCCCGCGCGGATCGCCGGGCAGTCGTTTAGCGCTTACGCCCATGCGCGCGGTATGACGCTGTCGTTTTCTGGCTGGCGTGATGGTCAAACACCGCTGATCGAGCAAGCCATTGAACAGCTTCAGCAGGCGGATATCTCTACCGGTGCGTTTGAGCGGGTGCGCTATCAGCTACAGCGGGAGTGGCGCAACGCCCCTCAAGCGTCGTTGACGGGTCAGGCAAGCCGCGCACTAGGTGAAGCACTACTGACGCCGCAGTGGTCCACTGCTGAACTACTGGAAGCGAGCCAGCGGTTAGAGAAGCGCCATTTGGAGAATTTCCGTCAGCGCTTCTTGGATGATTTGTACATCGACGCCATGGCGGTGGGCAACCTGAACGCCGAGCAGGCGCAGGAACAGGCTAACCTGATTCGCGGTGCGCTTACGCCACGTTTGACTCGCGACGACATTCCTCCGCTGACACCGCTGGAAGTCAGTAGTGAGTCGGAAATACTGCATCCTCACAGCACTCGCGAAGAGTCGCTGGTGCTACGCTATCTGCAGGGGCGCGATACCAGCGTTGAGGAGCAGGCACGCTTGAGCGTGCTAGCCCAGTGGCTAGACACGCCGTTCTACCAGCAGTTACGCACTGAAGAGCAACTAGGTTATATCGTCAATGCGGGCTATTCACCGATGCTGGAAGCCCCGGGCATTAGTCTGATCGTACAGTCGCCGGATGTGGATAGCAGCACCATTGCCGAGCGCATGGATGCCTTTATGGAAGCTGCAGAAGCGCGTCTTAACACACTGAGCAATGGCGAACTGGCTGCCCACCGTCAAGCGGTTCACGACCGCCTGAACCAACGGGACACTAGCCTGCCAAGCATGGCCAACCGCTATTGGCAGGCCACCGCGCTCGATGAGGTACGCTTTGACCGCCGCGAGCAGTTAGCAGCCCTTGCTTTGGACGTAAGCGTTGAGGAGCTCCAATCGCTATGGCCAGAACTTCTATCACGCCAGCTGGATATTCGCTTTAATCCCGGCGACTCGCCCAGCGATATCGCGACCTACCGTGAAGCGCGCACGCCGTTCGACACGCGCTAACCCCACCGCCAGCTCAGGCATCAAATGCCTGGGCTGGCATCATGGCCTCAACAAACATCACCAACTCTTCGAGTATCTGGCGCTCTCGGTCTGTTAGCGTTTGCTGATTATAACGCTCGATTTCCCGGGCAAATGCTTTAAGCGTAAAACCCGATAGCGCGGGGTCGTTCATGCGCATCCAGCGAAACGCCTCCCACTGCTCGCGCTCTTCACCCTCCAGGGTGTCGGGGTAGCTGCGGGCGCGAAAGCGAAACAGCATCTCTTCCAGGCGTGGGTCTTGAAAGGCGAAGCGCTGCCCCACTAAGTCCCAGGGGTCCATGGCCAGCACTCGCTGCATCTGCTGACGGTCAGCGGCAGAGAAAAAACTGCCGGAGTAGAGCATTAAGTCAGGGTCTTGAGGCGACTCTTCGTAGCCGCCACTGAACACCTCGGCCACCTTCTGCGCTACACCGCTAGCCTCACGTAGGGTTTTCCAGTGCCCTCGGCAGGCGGCAATATCGATGCCTAGACGCGCGACAATCGCGCCGTACTCACCTTTCTGCTCGCCCTCAACATCTTTCAACACCGCGGCTGGAAAGATTACCGGGCAGCGGTTGATATGAATGACTTTGAGCGGAATGCGCGCTTCTCCTTCAGAAAGATCCTGCTGGCTGACAAACACCCGTTCACGAATCTGCTCGGCGCTGAGCGACAGTAAATCGCCGGGGTCGACGCTTAAATCGTACACGATCACCCCGTTGGGGTTCGTGGGGTGCTCCGCCAGCGGCATCACCAGCGCGCTGCAGCCTCGGCTGGCAGAATAGCGGCGGGAAATATGCAGCAGCGGCTTGGCGCTGGGCAGGTCCAGCTGCTTGGCCACCGCGCGCTTGCCGCGCAGGCCAAGCAGGTAATCGAACAGCTTAGGGTTACGCGCTTTCAACAGCCGCGCCAGCGCAATGGTGGCGCGCACATCTGCCACCGCGTCGTGGGCGCCCTCATGGGCAATGCCATTCGCAGCGGTGAGGTGTTCCAGTTTAAAGCTGGGAGCGCCATCTTCCCGCAGCGGCCACTCAATACCCTCTGGGCGCAGCGCATAGAACGCCCGCACCACGTCGATTAAATCCCATCGGGAGTTGCCGTTTTGCCACTCGCGGGCATAGGGATCAAGCAGGTTGCGATAAAACAGATGGCGGGAGACTTCATCATCAAAACGCAGGCTGTTGTAGCCTGCCACGCAGGTGCCGGGCTCGCTCATGGCGCTCTGCACCTGACGGGCGAACTCGGCTTCGGGAAGCCCACGACGCTGCGCTTTTTGAGGCGTGATGCCGGTAATCAGGCAGGCGGCGGGGTGCGGCAAGTAATCATCGGCGGGCTTACAGTACAGCTCGATAGGGTCGCCGATTTCATTGAGGTCGGCATCGGTGCGTAATGCAGCAAACTGAGCGGGCCGATCGCGACGCGGATCGGCACCAAAGGTCTCATAATCGTGCCAGAGAAAACTGGCAGGGGCGGCATTCGGTGGCGCCATGGATGCAAACTCCCTTGAGCGTGACAGCCCACCCATGCGCCGAGGCATCATTCGCTGGATGGGAACAAAAGCTCAAGCCTAGCACACCCGCGACGCTTCCCGCCGCCCCTCTAAGCGCTCCTTAACGTTTAGCTTTTAGGCAACGTGACGTTAAGCTCAAGCACCGAACAGTTATCTTCGCTATCCAGCGAAATTTGAATGGCGTCGTCATCCACATGCACATAACGACGGATCACTTCGAGCAGTTCGCGCTCAAGCAGCGGCATGTAGTCAGGCTGACCACGTTGGCTACGCTGATGCGCCACGATGATTTGTAATCGTTCTTTGGCCACCGAGGCGGATTTCTTGCGCTCACGCTTCAAGAACTCCAGCAGTTTCATCGACGACTACCCCCAAACATCCTGCTCAGCAGACTTTTACGCTGAATTTCATGGAAGCGCAGCGGCATCTCTTCGCCTAGCAGGCGCGAAACGGTATCAGTGTAGGCTTGGCCCGCGTCACTTGAAGCATCGTGAGTGACCGGAACACCCTGGTTAGACGCACGCAACACCGCTTCTGATTCGGGGATCAGGCCGAGCAGATCAATCGCCAGAATCTCGCGGATATCGTCTAGGGTCAGCATATCCCCAGAGGTCACTCGAGCAGGATTGTAGCGAGTAATCAGCAGGTGCTCTTTCACCGGGTCAAGCCCCTGCTCAGCACGCTGGGTTTTCGAACCTAGCAGCCCCAGAATACGATCAGAGTCACGCACGGAAGAGACTTCCGGGTTAGTCACGACAATCGCTTCGTCGGCGTAGTACATAGCCAGCTGCGCGCCACGCTCAATCCCCGCGGGCGAATCGCATAAAATATAGTCAAAATCACCTTTAAGCTGTTCAAGAACTTTCTCGACGCCCTCTTGGGTTAAGGCGTCTTTATCCCGGGTTTGCGAGGCGGGGAGAATAAACAGATTTTCGACACGTTTATCACGGATCAGCGCCTGGTTTAGCCCGGCCTCTCCTTGAATCACGTTGACGAGGTCGTACACCACCCGGCGTTCGCAGCCCATAATCAAATCTAGGTTGCGCAGGCCTACATCGAAATCAATGACGACCGTCTTTTTGCCACGCAGCGCAAGCCCCGTCGAAATCGCTGCGGCGCTAGTGGTTTTACCGACCCCCCCTTTACCTGAGGTCACAACAATAATTTTGGCCAAGAGTCACTTCCTTCTTGAAGTCGTTCATTGCGAGCACGATTACGTTGCGCTACGCGCATAACGGGAACATCAATGTCATCAAAACAGCACACTGTAACGGATAGCGGCCGTGGCGTCGCTAGGCATGAAGCATTAACCGCCTCTCAGCCAAGCGGCTTACTCCAATGGCTTAATTTCCAGCTGCTCTTTTATGAAATGGACTTCTGCAGCGCGCCCTAAAAGCTGCGAGTCGATATCTTCCAGCCGCTTATAGTTACCCGCTACAGATAAAAGCTCTGCTTCCAGTTCGCGGCAGTAAATGCCCGCCTGGGTATTGCCATGAATACCCGCCAGCGCGCGCCCGCGCAGGGCACCATAAACATGAATACTGCCAGCGGCGAGCACTTCAGCACCGGCATTAACCGCACCGATTACAATCAGGTCACTACCTGCAGCGCTGACCTGCTGGCCGGAACGCACTGTCCCCCGGTAAAGCCGAGTGGTTACGGAAACGGCAGTAGCGGGTTTAATGTCATCATCTTCTGGCTCGTTCAACGGAGCGACAGTTTCCAACGCTCGTGCGCGCCCCTCTTCAACTGGCGCGAACCAGCCAAGCCCCAGCGCCCATGCCGATTGGCGAATCGGCTCAGCACCACCACGTACGGCTACGGGTAACAGCTTGTGGTCGCGGCATACGGCGCAAATCCGCTCTAACGCAAGGTGGGGCTCATCGAGTTTTTCCACGCTAAGCACAACGGGTGTATGCTGAAAGAAAGCGGGAGATTGCGACAGTTTGCCAGCAAGCTGCCGCCGGATACGCTCCGGGTCAGCGCTCGTTAACTCCATGACGGTCATCGGCAGCATGCCGCCCTTGAAGGTAAAGGCTACGTCGGCGCTGTTGGCGTTGAGGCTCATGGCCGAACTCCATGTCATGTTCAGGTAAGATAAGGGTAGCGCAATCTCGCGCTTTGCGTTGTGAATCGCTGGAAAACCCACAGCGCTACGACAAAGCTAAGCGACAGCGACGAGGACTGCAACCGCCTGCTCATCGATGTCTTATTTTTTTCACGTTACGCACCTCTTAGCAGGATGATCCATGCACGGACTGTTACGACGCCTGTTCGCTCCTCGGTGGCAACACCCCGATCCCGAGGTGCGCCGCAAGGCACTCCATCAGCTTGACCCTCAGCAAACAGAGCAGCGGGAGGCCCTACACACTCTCGCCAACGATAGCGACAGCACTATTCAGTTAGCGGCGCTGCTCGCGCTTGACGATCTCAATGGCCTGCTTGTCGCCTATGAGCAGCACAGCCAGGACGAAGCATGGTTCAACGCCGTTTGCCAGCGGCTCACCGGGGCTGAGGGCCATGTAGACTTGCAGCAACGCCAAGCTCACGTGGAGAGCCTGACCGATCAACGACTGCTGAATACGATTGCCATGCAGGGCGATAACCTGGGGCTACGTCTCACCGCGCTAAAGCAGCTGACGAGTGAAGAAGACTGGGTGCAGCAGGCGTGTCATAACAGCGTCGCGGCGGTGCGTCATCAAGCAGCAGAGCGGGTCAACGACGAAGAGAACCTAAAGAGGCTGCTTAAAGAGGCGCGCCGTGACCGCCAGGTGGTTCGCTTCGCTAAAGAGAAGCTCACCCAGCTGCGTAACGATGCTGAATGGCTTGCAGAACAGCAGGCCCAACGGGAGCACCTGCTCACCCAGTTAGAGCAGCATGCCCGCGCCCCCTGGGAACCGCTTTACGGTGGCCGCTTCCGCCATTTAGAAAGAGAGTGGCAACACCTCAGTCATCCGCCCAGCGTTAGCCAGGAGCAGCGCTTTCATCAAGCGGTGCTGAGCTGCCGCAAAACGCTCCACGACCATGAAACTCAAGAGCAGGCCCACCAGCAAAGCCTTGCCCGCCGCGCTGAAGCAGAAAACACCCGCGATCAGCTGCTAGAAGGGCTAGAAGAGACGCTAGAGGGGCTCACCCACGCCAACGAGCTGACCGCTCAGGACATTGACAGCCTACGCGCTCAGCGCCAGCTCTTGGGCCAGCGCTGGCAGTCGCTCTCGGACCTTCACCCGCCGAATGAGGCCACCCAGCAGCGCTACAGCCAAGCGCTCAAGCAGTATGAGCAGAGCATGGAAGCCTGGCAGCGTTGGCAAACAGTGAGCCTTGCAGTAGAGCAAGCCTTGGCCAACAGCGATCACGACGGGCTAGCAGAGCACGTCGCCCAGTGCCGCTGGCCAGCGACGCTGACGGCCCCATCGTTGCTCGCTCAGGCGCAAAAGCAGCTTGCCACACAACATGCTCCGCCCCAGCAGCCAGACCTCTCCCTTAATGCGCTTAGCGCTGAGCTGGATAACTTTGAACACCTGTTAGAGCGTGGAGCATTTAAAAGTGCCAGCCGTTTACATCAGCGTTTAAAGCCCGCCATTGAAGCGCTGACAAGCGGCGATGCCAAACCGCTAAAAAGCCGCTTAAAGCACCTGGGTGCGCGGCTTGCCGAACTGCGCGACTGGCGCGGCTTTGTAGCAGGCCCTAAACGTGAGCAGCTCTGCGCCAGCATTGAGGCATTGGCAGACGATCCGCATATGGCGGAGTCTGCGCTTGACCGGCACCACCGCCAACTGGTGAAAGAGTGGAAAGCACTCGGCGATGCGGCGGCCAACAGAGAGCAATCGGCCCGCTTTCGGGCGGCCTCTGACCGGATCCATGAGCGCCTAGCGCCCTGGCGTGCACAGCTTGACCAGGAACGAGAGGCCAACCTGCACGGCCGCGAAGCGCTGTGCGAGCAGCTGGAAACACTGCTTGCTCAACCCGCTGAAGATGCCGACCCCGATATGCTGCGGGAGATTCGTGATAAAGCGCGCCACCAATGGCGCCACTACTCTCCGGTGCCCCGGGAGCGCTCCGAGGCTATTGGCCGCCGTTTTGGGGCAATCCGTCACCGCCTGCAGGCGCTCATTGACCAGCGTGCTGAGCAGATCGCCGCACAAAAGCGTGAGCTGATTGAGCAAGTGCAAGCACTGCAAAACGATAGTGAACAGCCACTGGCAACGCGCATTACGCGCACCAAGCAGCTACAGCAGCAATGGCGCTCGTTAGGCCGCGCGCCCAAAGGGGAGGAGCAAGCACTATGGAAGACCTTCCGCAGCGCCTGCGACCAGCTGTTTGCTCAGCGCGACGCGCATAAACACGAACAAGCCAACCGCCAGCAGCAAACGCTTGACCAACTGCAGGCCATTATTGATGAAATGGATGGCTGGCAACCTACCCAGGCAGATGAATCGGAGCGGCTAGACACCTACCTTGCCAGTATCAGCCAGCTAGAGCCGATGCCCCGCAATCGCCGTAGCGAAGGGATGCAGCGCCGCCTCAGCGGCATTGTGCGAGCCAAACGAGAGCGTTTAAGCCGCCTAGAAATTGTTGGCAAGGTGCAGCAGTGGCATGCCTTACTACCGCTAGTGAATGCGCACTTACATGCTGACCAGCAAGCGCTCAATGGTGAGGGCACACAGGCCGTGGAGGCTACCAGCGAGATATCCATTGAGCTAACAGAGGCCCTCAGCGAAGCACACCAGCAGCGCAATCACGCTCGCCTCTCTACCCCACTGCCACTTTCAAGTGAGCAACAGAGTGCGTTAGAAGAGCAGTTGGCACGCCTAAGAGTCCATCTTTCATTGCTCGCCTTAGGCAGCGTCAAACAGCGTGATGAACCACTGCGACTCGCCATTCAAGTTGAGCGCTTAAACAGCGGCATTCATACTGAGCGCAGTAAAGCGGATGAGCTGGACGAGGTACTGGTGGCGCTGTTGGCGCTAGGGCCAATGCCCCACAACTTATGGCTGCAAGAAGTCAATGAGCTGGATAACCTACTGAGCCGTTTGGCCCGCCCGCCCCAGCCATAACTCGCTTACACATAGCGCTAGCACACAAAGCAAACGGGAGGCGCATCGCCCCCCGTTTTTCGCTTTCTTTCTTGTGAAAAGATCGCTGGTGCTTAATGGTAGGGCTTAGCCCATAAACTGGCCGCCGTTAATATCAATGTTGGCACCTGTGATAAAGCCGGACTCTTTGTCGGCCAGGAACGTCACCAAACGACCAATCTCTTCTGGGGTGCCGTAGCGTTTTACCGGAATCGTCTCACGAATCGCTTCACGAACCTGCTCCGGAATTTTCATAATCATGTCGGTGGCGATATAGCCGGGGGAGACGGTATTCACGGTAATACCCTTCGTGGCCGTTTCCTGCGCCAACGACATGGTTAACCCGTGCATTCCCGCTTTGGCCGCTGCGTAGTTCACCTGACCAAACTGGCCTTTACGACCGTTGATGGATGAGATGTTAATAATGCGCCCATAGCCATTCTCCAGCATTCCCTCAATGACGCTACGGCAAGTGTTGAAGACGCTATTAAGGTTAGTATCAATCACTTGATACCACTGCTCATAGGACATCTTTTTCATGGTGCCATCGCGGGTAATGCCTGCGCAGTTGACCAGCACGCTGATCGGCCCATGTTTTTCATGGATTTCGCGGGCGCCTTCGAGACAGGCGTTATGGTCGGACAAATCAACACCCGATAATGCGATGTTGTTATAGCCGTCGGCTTGCTGGGTTTCCAGCCAGGTTTTGGCTTTGTCGGGGTTATGGTACCCCGCCACCACCAGATAACCCGCATCTGCCAACGAACGACAAATTGCCGTTCCGATTCCACCAGTTCCACCAGTTACCCAGGCGACGGGGGCTTGATTGGCCATTGACTACCTCCCTGATAAGACAAATGGCTTGGACCTTAATCACTGTTATGGCGTCGCAAGCCACTCTGAATAAGCGCATTCGCACTTCTTTCACTCACAGCACGCCGCTTGTTCTATTGGGCGACACACCGACAGTAAGCTTTTTGTTATGCTGATTGAAAGCATAGCTTTACTCCCTCAATGTTGCAGCACGATGAAGATGACTGCCAGCAAGAAAGCGATTTATATGAGGGGTTGACTTAGCGTCAAAAATGCGTAGAATACGCCACACGTTGATGCGGGGTGGAGCAGTCTGGTAGCTCGTCGGGCTCATAACCCGAAGGTCATCGGTTCAAATCCGGTCCCCGCTACCAATATTTTGAAAGGCAGATCAGTTACTTACTGATCTGCCTTTTTTGTTTTTGTTTGTCTGCAAACTTCCTGTGACACATCTGTGACGTATATGTGACACATTCGCTCCGTTGCTTGCGTCAGTAATTTATTCTTACGACCTTCAGTCAACGGCTGGCAGTATTAATCATCTCTAATTTCCTCATGATTTTTTTGAATTTCTAGCAGATCGCCCACCTCACAATTGAAAAGCTTGCATAGCTTATCCAGTGCATCCAGCTCGATTCGCTGAGCAGTTTCTTTATAAAGAAGCGTAACAGTATTGCGGTTAAGCCCTGTTTCACGCGCAACATCCACAATCTTCATTTTGTGCTCACCCATCAAGCGCGCGAGATGACAACGAACCATCAAAACCTCCTGAAAATGCTTTTTTTGCTATCCTGAATGTCAAAAAACGATTGCGAATGGTTTTTTTGCTGTCTAAAATGTCATCCAGGATCGCATTCTGATATTTGGGATGCCTTTTAGTCACGCAGAATACCACTCCTTTTGGAGGTTTTCGATGGAATCATCTTATACCTATCTCACGACCGAAGAGAGTTATTGTCAAATTC
>Ga0208315_1001219_pt1 | contig 13776 bp, 33 predicted proteins | sample MalvireepMed_215_FD_184239 | JGI IMG/M metagenome (GOLD analysis project Ga0208315, IMG submission 184239) | Marine viral communities from the Global Malaspina Expedition - Malaspina viral metaG DeepMed_215 (SPAdes) (version 2) | ecosystem: Environmental > Aquatic > Marine > Oceanic | place... | reverse complement strand
CCATAAATGTCACAATAAATTATGTATAAATCCGGACCATTTAGAGTTACTTACTCCCTCAGAGCATAGTAAATTAACACAAAGAGAGACACCACATTATCTATTACCTAAGACTTTAACATTAAAATGTAAGCGTGGTCATTGGTTCACAGTAGAGAATACTTTTGTCAGGGAGGACAACGGTAGAAGATGTAGAATATGTACTCGTAAAAATAGTTTAGAGGCATATCATAGGAGTAAAGCATGACTAAAAAAAAGCATGATTGCTGTACTTGTAAGAAAAAAGCAAAAGAAATGGTGAGGTTAATACAAGATGAATGAGTTTAACTTTTCACATATGTGTGATAAATGTAAAAAAATGATTGAATATAAATATCATATGAATTGTGGACCAAACAATACAGAGTGTGGTTGTCACGGTTGAAATTTTAGGACAGGGAGAAAGGCTAACAACTAAAATATTAGCAGATATATATCCTAATGCAATATTGGCTATTCAGGTACCACTAAAACAATTATTATTACCAGAATTTATACTAGAGATGGGAGAACGAGCAGAAAAAGAAACAATAGATATAGTGGTATTTGACGAGTATGAAACATTGGCTATAAGAGTGCAAGACGACAGGCACAAGACAAAAAGATTCACAATTATAGACGACAGGCAAAGATTTGAACTAGAGGAATCAAATGTCATAGTTGTGGACATATGGAAATCTGATTGCCCTCAAACCTTTAAGGAAAAAAATAAAGAGAAAGCAGAAATTGAAATAAAAAATATTTTACGCGAATATATAGAATAAATGCGTAGTCTCCCCGAAGCCCTTACTTGTACATATTAGGGTCGGCTTCTCTTGATTCTTGTCCAGATGGTTGCAAAGCTGCCATAATTCCTATATGGTCGACCTTCTTTCTCAACATCATTAACAATATTTCCATTTCAAATATGGTCAAATGATCTGATTCGTCATACTTTGCCAACATACCGTCAACCTCGTCAAACATGGTGTTAACCAAGTGAAATCTGGGAGATGGTAGTTCTTTTTCATCTACTTTATCTACAGCTTCATCTATTTCAGGTTCTTTATCTACCATAAATAAATAAAGGTAAAAGGGTTATATAAACTCTACCTGCTCTAATGATATTGGTCAGGTTCGTAGTCTACATCAACCTCGGTATCAAACTCATGTTCGCATGAAGGACATACAACATGGACTTCTGTACTAAACTCTAACCCCATGTTTCCGACTCCATGACCTTTAATACCGTGGTTGCCCCACTACTTTTGGCTTTACCTTTGGAGTTGTTAAACTCCACTTCTATTCTCACAGGATATCCGTTTCCATCAAACAGATCCATGTGCCATTTTTTCACATTCTTTGTAGAGCCTTTTGCTACATCTGTAACAACGACAGGTTTTCCTGTCTTTTTGTCGGCTTTACAATAATGTATTGTTTGTGTACATTTCATAATTATTATTGAATATATTTACATATCTCACAAATTAATATCCTGCTTTGGCTTTTTGTTTCTACGACATTAGCTCCACATTTCATACAATCTTTACGTTTCATAATCTTAATACATTAAACGATCTCTTTTAAAGGGGTATCTTGGAACATATGCTATAATATCCATACATGGTCGACATATATCCTTCCATTTAGTTCCAACACCTAATTCTTTATCTGAAAATGGAACTTTAATATCAGGTATAATACAGTCACATAGCTTACAATATATCATTTATATTTCTTTTTAAGCAGGGAATACATAATCATACCTACATTAATAATAGACACAATCTCAATAAGGTCAACACCATACAAGAACCAATCTATTACAGGGTGAATACGGCTAACCATACCTGATTCAAGCATAAGGTCAGCGTTCCATACCTACATGATAGTATGTAAATACTTTAGTTTTTGTTCCATTTTGGCACGTTTATCCTTGTTTTTCTCGTCAAACATAGTATATAATAATCTTGCTTGTTCATGTTTTAAGAACAAATATGGCTCTAATTTCTTGGCTAATGCTCTAGCCTGTTTATTCCATACCTGCCATATATACTCATGTTTACCATTACGTACATAATGATATGTGTTACCACCAAACTCCTTTTTAAGTAGATCTGTGATATTTCCTACTGACATATGTACTCTAATGGTTTGTTGATACCATAATGAGTTTCCACATCTTCTAGGAGTGGCACTTATTGATCCCTCTCCATCTATTATACCTGCTAGGTAGCTTAGGTTATCCACACATTACTTAACATGAGGTAATATTTAATGTTTATTCCTACGCTTTTTAAGTAGAGAGTACATTATCATACCTACGTTTACAATGGATATTATTTCTATCAGGTCTACACCATATAGAAACCAATCTACTACGGGGTGGTATCTAGACACATAACCTGATTCAAGCATTAAGTCGAGATTCCAGACCATATGAGGTATCTGTATGAACTGTATTATGGCTATCAGTATTACTGATCCTAATATCTTATTCTCATACCAATTCCAAAATCTACTCCATATATTCATAATCTTTAAAGGTAATTCAAACTAATTAGTGTTATGGACATGGTGTTTAAAACCTATGATGATAGGGATTCCAACGAGCATGGGGTTACACTATTTGAAGGAAAGGGGAGAATTATTATATATCTACAACGCCATGAAACACTAGAGGATATATATAGTACAATCACTCATGAGTGCATACATTGGATTATAGAGTATTATAACCACGTTGACATAGATCCATACCAAGAACACGACCTAATTTTTGCTATGCAATGGGCTGAGGAATACATTCCATAAAGGAAAAGAAAGTATTATGGATAAGGAATGTAAGGTTTCACCTAAACCTGCCATACGTGTTTCGCCTCCATAATACGATCTATAGAATTTTCTATGTATCTAATTAGTTTTAGATGATGTTTTCTTCTTTTAGAATCCTTAAGACAATCATCTAATATCATTTCACCTCTACTAAGGTTCATCTTTTCGTCAATGATTTTCTCATCTTTATTTATTAGATTTTCCGAGTTTTGACATAGATTTATCGTTTGACAACTTATTACACAATTTCTTGTAATATCATCTATTAGTGAACACGCATTATTGTATGTTAAAGATTCTTCACTATCTTTAATTTCTTGTTCTAATACTTTATTGCGTTTTTCTATTGTTTGATACTCATCTTCATCAAACACCATGTTCCTCTCCTTGAGTGATTGAAGATCTTTCTTTAGCCAAATAACGTGGACTAAATAGAGTGGACAACCAACTCCTCATTTGTTTTAAAACGTTCATTTAAATTTGTTAAGAAAAAAAGGTCTAGGTAGAGTTTACCAATAATGGCACTCCCATGATACTGAGGATCTGTTCAGTATCTACGTGGAACTTTGTTCCTACCTTGCCGTTTTGGTCTAACGAGAAGATGAACTCATGTCCGATACCGTTGTATGCTATGGAAAGTGTTGGCTTTCCTGCTGTGTATCGTCTATTAGTTGCTTTTCTATTAGACTTTTTTGCAGATTTAACTGCTTTCTTTTTGTTGAAGCTATTAACTCCTTTTTTTAGACCAGCAATATTGCCGATACTTTTGTTTTGTTTTGACATTATCTTGATTTTTTTACGCTATCTTTCATGTGTTCGAATTTTGAATCGTTCTCAAACCCTGTCCACCAATGCTGTTTGCAATCTAATGCCTTCTCTTTGTCTTGGTGTTCATGCAGTTCTGGATCGCCATACTCTCCAATATGTTCGAATTTATCGGCACATTCTTGTTTACCATGTACCGACCATCTGCCTTTGCATTTGATAAAGTATGTCATTCTCCTGTGCGAGTCCTCAGCTCTACTAGTTGCCAAATATATCTTGCCAATCGGTCATCTGTCCAACTTTCCAATTCTTCTTTGGCTTCTCTGTGCATTGGAATGAACCTGACCTCTTTTTCCAATCTCATTATGTCTTTAATGATCTTGGTTCTTGTACTGTGTTTATATTCGTTCATCATTATCTCCTCATCTGATGGATAACTATATCCCTGAATTTCTTGATTACATAGTTTTGAGTATCTTCCATACCTCTTGTCATTAGGTATCCTTTATCTCCAAACATTGTACTCATCATCTTGTTCTCACTACTACCATTATGGAGTCCAACACCTATACCAAGAGTAACTATTCCTCTTCTTTTCATTGTGTTAATCTCCTTTCTTACCAACTGTTCTGGTGTCAACACACTGTTAGAATAACTGTTTGGATATCCGTCAGTAATAACTATGAGCAGTTTTTTCTTGCCTTTCATTTTTTCCAACTTTATCCTTGAAGCCTCTACACCAGAAGGCGTAGGTGTTCCACCACCGAATATTCCATACGTGTTAATTCTGTTGGTTTCTTTTATTGAATTGACCTCACATATTGCAGTATGATGTTCACTACCACTCCAAACAACGCCTTTAAGTTCTACGTTGTTGATACCATGTATTGATTTGTATAGAGTAGACATCATGTCCCTTGCTATTCCTATTTCACTTCCACTCATAGATCCACTTGCGTCTATTGATACCACAATCGACAAACTGTCTTTTGGAACTGTCTTTATATGTATATCTCCATAACCTCTTGCCATTCTTCTAATAACGGCAGGAATCGACAAATTATCTCCCGTATCTGACAGTTTTGGTTTCTGGTTTGCCTGAAGCAGTTTGAATATCTTGTTGAGTTGTCGTGCTATTCTCATATCTGGTTCAACATCACCAATTTCTCTTATGTCATCTCCATGATACTCCACGATAGAATCGTTTAGTTCAGCAGAACTTTGTCTTGCATTTCTTGCCTGTTCCTCTATCTTGGATTTAATCGCTTTAATCTTCTCTTTTGCGTTTTTTTGTGAAGTTTTTAATACATCTCCCATACTTTGTTGTGCCAATTCAACTGTTTTCTTGGTTGATTCCACACTATCCAATTCGTTAGAATCTGACAATTCCCTGTGATCACATTTTCTGTTCTCAACAAATGCGTTCTTGAATGTTTTATTCAATAATGGTTTTGTACCAATAGGTTGATTTGGATCTTGCTTCATATCTGCTGGATCTTTCTTCTTCTCGTCAAGATTCTTCAACTGTTTCCTTAGCCAAGGATTGACAACATTTTTGATGTAATGCTTTGCAAGTATGATACTTGCGTCACTATCTTTTAGTGCAATCTTATCCATTACAGTATTTGCGTCTTTCCATCTTCTTGACAATGAATCATCTCTAAATTCTCTTGCACAATGTAATGCGTCTATTGGATCTTTAGCCTTATAATCTTGTGCTTTTAGAGAACCCAATCTCTTTCTGGTTTGTTTGAATCTCTTTCCTGTTCCAAGATATATCTTACCCATCAATGACTCGACTCTTTGATCTTCCAACAGGTTAAATACTGTCCTATATATCTCGATAGCCTTGTCTTGATGTTCCATTGGAATTTCTTTCAGTTCCTCGTTTATATGTAATCCAAACTGATTGTTGAAACTGTCAAAAGCATAGTGTCCTAGTTCATGGTTGAACGCTGTGTATCTGTTTATACCTGCCGTTACCTTTTTGGGAACATTTATTGTATATCCATCAGATCTCTTATAGATGTAGTTGTCACCATTCTCTTCTGTTATCCTTATAGGTACTCCCTTGACGGCAGTAAATATCGATTTGGTCTTGTCACATAAAGAGGAAAAGGATAGAACAGGCTTACCATTTTGCCAATTTACACTACCTATCATTTCAGGGTGGGCATTGTAATCCGTTTCTACGGGAATATGATCCCACAGTTCCTCATCACCAAATAGTTCTCCTTCTATGTTCTTATCTTTTTCCATCTCTATTTATCCTCCGACCTAATTATACGTTGACTCCAAACGTATCTTGAGCCCTAGCTCTTACGACTTCCCTTTCTTCAGCGTCAGCATATTTAATCAATATGCCACACTCAATAGCCATTGCTAATGCCTTTGCAGGTTCTGACAATGCTTGGTTTTTCAGGAAAGACCTGTATAGTTTTGTAAACAATGCTATATCCCTTACAGATACTACATAGTCTATTTTTGCTTCCTTTTTCATTGACAATGTGTCAACTGCCAAGGATAATAACGGTTCTGCAACTGTTTCCTCAGGAATATCTGTCCAATCAATTACACTTGAAATCTGTTCGGTTGTTGGGTATTCAATTACCTTTCCAACAAATCTTGATCTCAAATCCTCGTTCAATGGATTGACACCTGCATAGTAGCTTGGGTTTTGTGTTGCAATTATGGTAAACTGCACTCCCTCATCTAACGAATATAGTTGGTTGTTGACAACTATGCTTCTTCTGTCATCAATGACAGGGTTCAACATCTTTTGTATTTCAGGATCTAATGCGTTTAATTCGTCAAGATATAACACTCCACGCTTGTTCTTTGACTTGTTTGCAGCTAGTATTGCAATAGGCAACACTCCAAGTTGGAATACTGAGTTTCCATTATACAAATGCTCTCTGCCCAATATATCTCCCATTGTAGTTCCTGAACTACAACTGAATGATACCATTGCTGTATCTGTTTCGGCACAAACCTCGGTTACTGCCATTGTCTTGCCAATACCTTTTTCTCCTTCCATGAGAAATGGCAACCCGTTGTCTATCGCAGTTTTGAGCATATCCAACTCGTTCCCCATTGGAACATATTTGCCAAATCTCATTGGCTTGTACAAATCAAAGTTGACAGGAACAGAAGGTATCTGTCCACCAACCTCTATCTGTTTTGTACTCAAAGCAAATCCCCTAGAGGAACTACAAACAATCCCCTGAAAATTGCCTTTCTATTCAAACAGTTTACACTATTCATAATCATAATTTATAAAACTTACTAGTTATATCCATATCGCCTGTTGTGCCTAACGTTCCAAGAGCATTGAAGTTTGAGAATAAACTTCTTCCATGTACTGGTGAAAATTCATTACTATTAAGTTCTTTGAACTCCCTGTGCATGAGCTTACAGGTTTCAGATGTGTAGTCGAATTGGCAACTACTAGATGAGCATGTCCATCTTTTGCCTTTCCTGTTAAATGTTACAGGCTGACTACAAAACGGACATTGTTTTGGTTCTACAGATGCACACATTTCAAGCACATTTAGGGTTGATAATACCCTACCTGTATCGTTTGTCCTATTGATGTTGAAAGTAAGATCATAATTATCTGATCCATTTCTATCATTGAATTTGACTTCATATTCATATGATTTGTGCCAACCACTAGGTCTAAACTTGGCTATGATTGAGGTATTACCATAATCATCTCCGACCTGTCTATACCATTTGCTAGGTTGTTTCCAACCTACACCTTTTCCCTGTATTAGTACATCAGATTTCCATGTTCCACTTGTATATGTTTGCATAATCAAAAAGTACAGAAAGGGGTTTTACCCTATCCTGTGTAACTGAATTCATCTGCCTGTTCCTTAGATAGACCGAACTTCTTTGCAAATACCTTGATACGTTTCATAAAACGTAGGTTATTGCGTTCCCTGCTAGAATGTGCGTCTTTCCATCTACGCCAAGCACGTTTGCTATCACTTTTAGGCAGTTTCATGCCTGTTAGTGTGTCAATTCTTTTACTCATTTTAACGAATCATCTCTAATACCCTTCTTGAACATCTTCATCAGTTCAGGGGGAACATTATAACCCTCAAAATGCAAATCCATTTGCTGACAAGCACTATCAATCATGTTATATTTACATTTAGGACATAATATACCATTAATCTTGGCAATAAGATTACCTAACTCATACCCACATTTGATACATATGGGTTGAAATTCCTGTATTCTTGCCTTAATAGAATCCTTGTTCTTTTCCCATTCACTCAATATTGTTCACCATAAACATCAGTTCCTTTATAAAGAAATGATCTGTCCAATTCGTCTTTGTTCTAAGCATGATTCCAATCATGTCAGGTATGTAATAGCTGTTAAATTCGTTCATCATAAATATGCCATGATGTCTCATACACTCTTTGGCATATAATTCCACCCCCCATAAAGACAAGCACGTAACATTATGGGGAGTGGGTGTTGCAAGGGTTTTAAGAGTAGTTCCTCATCTACTAAAGAGTCTTTGAGCTTCAGAACACATCAGTTGTAATGATTCTTCTTCATCTATGTCTTTTTGAAATGCTTCTATAACTTCATATTCGCTGTGTATTTGTGGTATTGATTCCACAAATGTGTCGTGGGTAGTAGCTTCATATACGTATTGGTGACATGACTTACAAATATACCTGTCAAATCTGTCGTTGTTATCGGTTGATTTGATCAATTTGTGGTCTTTACGCACAGGACAGTTAATCAATATCTACCCCCATATGTTCCAAGAAGTCACTCGCATTATCTATTCCCAATTCCTCTTTAATTAAAACCATAAATCCCCTGTCCTGCATAGCTCCTACCGTGTCTATAAACGACATATCCATCTCATCTCTCAGGTCTTTCTGTACATCAGATATTGTATTACACTTTGGTTCAGGGTTTGTCAATTCATTATATGCTTTGATACCCTTTTCTATAAGTATCTCGTTTATCTCATGTTTTGTCTTGCCTGTCTTGTTCTCATACCAAGCATAGAATGTCTTATATGATTGCGTACGCATATGACTTACCGATCCCATCATAGCCTCATATCCCTCGCCTTCAATGAGTTTTTTCATGGCTTCTATCTCCTCATCTGTCATATCTCTCTCGTCAATCATGGCAGTTTATCACTCTCCATATCCTGTGCCTTTATGTCTTTTATGTGGTTCAAAACAATATTTCCATCTATTTCACTTATGTCATATATCTTGTGGAACGGCATATCTCCTTTCTTTGTATTGCCCTGTAATATGACAATATCTTTGGAAGTTGGATCGTTTATTATATCTCCATATTTATGAGAAGATTCCTCAATGTTTTTGTTCATAGCTCCCTCTCCACAGAAACAATATGCGTCAGGTTGTTCCTGATATACTATTTCCTTGAGGTAATCCATAGGGCTAGTATTATCTTTACCTACTTCAATAGGTATTACTCCAAGCGTCTTGTTGCCATGAACAAATATGAATACAATAGGGAGGGCTCTACCAACCTTATCATTCATAAATATCTTATAAGCCTCGTCACATATCTCATAAAATACGGGAACAGTAAGAGTGCCATCACCTGCCTTGTCCATCTTGGTCTTGTCCACCTTGCTCATACACCTGTTAATACACTTTGATATCTCATTGTAAGGACTTTCAAGTTCTGTTCGTGATTTCTCCAATAGCGTCATTGAAGCCATAATTGTCTTGTTTGAGTATTTCTTTCTTAGATCCTCAAACACATCTTCAGGATTTGCCCCCCTAAAGATTGCACTCTGCATTTCCTTGACACAACTTAATATGTCTTTTTTGTCCTTGTCACTTAGGCTCAATAGCGTTCTCCTCATCTTCTTTCCAATCAACCATGTGCATATCCATATAGTGACAGTAGGAACATTCTTCTTTTGTTATGCTTGACGTATGCAAAATACAGGCATTTACGTTCATTTCCCTATTACAAACATCACATACTTTGAACTTGCCATTGTCTAGTTTAAGTTTCATCTTTGACTCCATTTAATATATAGTGTATTGGGTGGTCGGTTTTCCATGTATCAACGGCAGGGTTGTTGGGGTGTACTGCATTAATTAGATAACCCCTGTTTTCACAATGCCAATGAACCATTACTTCCATTCCTCTTTTATGTCATCTGAGAACATATTATTGTCGTGCAGTTCATGACGTTTTTCTATTGCGTCAGCACATTCTTGAACTGATGGTTCACGGTCAATAGGCATATCTTTTGCAATATCATTCACAGCTTCACACATAGGTGGACAACTAGAATGATCTCCTCTTTTATGTTTCATAAAATTGGTCACGGTATGTGCAATATCAACTCTTTCTTTCTCGCTGAAACCTAGTTTGCCCAGCTCATTCCACATAAACAACTCGTCTTTTCCTTCTCTAGCCCATTTGAGCATGGTTACTCCAGCTTCTATCTTTGCTTCTGTTTTATCATCTACTATCATTCTTCATCTACCTCGTCAGCATATTCAATAAATATACTGCTGTATTCTGTGTCGGATAACTGAGTTATTACTTTCAATTCATAACTCCTATAACATCATCACTCACACATCTTGTAAAATTAGTGCTTTGTAATGTTGCTTGTATGGACATTTTGTTAATAATGTTCATTGTAATGTGTAATAAATATTTTAAATCTCGAAAAAATCGAGTTCGGTGTTATTTCGTGACCGAGGTATTTAAACCACTCGGTCGTATGTGTTATTGATATATATTATCTGAATACTATACATTCTACATCATCTATTTCAAATCTTTGAGCAAATCCATCTGCGTCATATGTGTTAAAATATACCCAATTTCCATCTTCATCACTTTCATGTTCAATACTTTTAACATACAATCTCTTGCCAACAAGATAATCAGATTCAGATTCATTCCATGATTCAACTATCAAGGTATCACCTTCCCTTATCTTTCTCTCATCATAACTAATTTTGTTCATTGTAATTGGTCAATGGCACGAATCGTTAATGACTTATCCTATGATAGCAGGAAAAAACATCTGTTTACCACTCATAATATGTGGCAGAATTAGTCCTCATCATGTTCTTCCAAAGACACTTTCTCGTAATGTGTGCTTCTAATAAATAAGGGGGTTACTCGATTTTAACGAGTTTAACCCCCCATTTTTCACAGATATACAGAAACCTTTCCCATCTCAAACCCTTGTAAACGGTATTCCAATATATGAAATTGTTTGGGTTATCGTTAGCTTCTGCTAATGTTATCTCGCCCTTGTTGACCTTGCCACTAATATATGATTTCATCATTCTATTAGTAACCAATGTCTTTTTGCCATACAATTCATCTTCTTTCAAGACATCTTGTACTTCTCGGGGGAGATTCTTAATAGTTCTACCATGTTTCTTTTCAACATATTCAATCGTATCAATAACAACAGGACACTCAGGAACATCAATGTATCTATTGTTGGATTGCATACCTCTAGGAACAATGTTTTCCTCATAACCTGTGAGTTGTGGCGTTCCTATTCTTGTAGACCATGATGACTCGTCTAAACCATCAATCTTGTGATTATAAAAATCGGTCATGGTATTTGACCACCAGAGAATATACTTCCAACAACATACATTACTATTCCAAGACCTACTACACCAGCTAATGATATTCCTACAAATACACCAACTGCTGTCCTTATAACAGATGTCAAGAGGATTTCTCCTCTACCTCTTGCAACCTGTGATCTTTTTGTGGTATGTGTACTTTCAATCCCTCTAGGAATCGAATCATTTCAGGTTCGTTAGCCTGTTTGATGTAGGTTGTGAATACACTACCTTTTCCTGCTTGAAAGTATTTACCTGTGAAGGTAAACGTATTGAAAGCAACTGCTTTCCACAATGCTTTTGCCTGTGCTTTCTGTTGTGCCATTGGTTTGCTCTTATCAACAAGATCAAAATTCTCGTCAATTCTTGGCATATTCAAGATATAACTCTTTCCTATACCACCATCTTTCTTAATATGTGGAGCTGACACACTAAGACCATTCTTTCCAACACCATGCTGTTTTGCTAGTGCTGTCAATACCTCGAAACAACCTATTGGTTGCTCTTGTACTGCTTCAACTACTGTATTTGATATAGCACTTGTTTGGTAGTTGTAAATTTGTGCTTCGGGCTTGACTATCGGTTGTTGTGCCTTTACTGTTGCAACTTCTTCAACAGGGGTATTTTGTCGTGCTTCTTGCAATTCTATGAGTTTATTTACACTTTCGTGTAATGCAATCATAGCCTTGCTATTTTCTACACTTCGGTCGATTGACTCTACTTGAGAGTTTAATATCGACTCAATATGGGTTTCAAGCTTACCAACCCTTTTGGTAAGCGTATTTGAACTAACCATTGTAATATACATTTTCAATGTATTTGTAAATAAATGTTTTTAATTAAATAATCAATTAAATAAATAATCAATCAAATAAACTCGAATTCGAAAACTCGAAATTCACAACGACCATTTGCGACCGAGGTATTTAAACCCAACGGTCGTATATGTTATTGATATATATTTATTAATCATACATAAACGTATAATGAACCTCTCCTCTTATGTGATTGGTATATTTTCTTTTGTTTACAATATGGGGTGAGTGCCATATCCTATGTTGAGAATCCCTACTTTCCCAAACATCATCAACAGGCAACTCACTCCCACATATACTACATTTCGCTATAATCATAGCAAGAACCTCTTAATTGCTATCATTACAATTATAAATCCACCAATAAATAGCAGGGCATTTATATCAATCATGTTCCTATATCCAACTCCTCATCTCTATTCCTGCCATTACACTCACATAGGCACGTTCTTTCTCCTGTACAACCCCAACAATCTGTTGTAAAACACAATCTACATTGTGTTTCATGCTCAAAAGCAATTAGGTCGTTACAACAGGTATTTTCTATTGTTAGCATATCTCCTTTCATGAGTAATCACCCTCATTACAATCCATGTTATCAAACTCCTCTGGGGGAGAACTATCATCAACATCTAAATCATCAATAATAGTACAGATAACTGCCTCTATCTCACCAAATGAATCCCATAAATCCTTATGAGAGGTCATTGGGAAATATCCCCAACGAACTCTACCTTCATGCCTGATTTGGTAAGGATTTGCTTAAATGCTGGAACATTCTTTTTAGGAACGTATCTAATATAATACTTTCCTTTTGGTATCGCCCTTACCAGATGTGCTACGTGTTTATATAGGGCTTCTGGTAGTTTGCTACCCTTTAAGAAAGATATATTACCATTGTCTTTCTGTCTTAGGGTTACAGATTCTCCCTCACAAACTTCATGAAGGGATTTCATGGTGGATTTGACACCATAGGTAGAAGCAACAGCTACATCTGTCTTTATAGTTGCTTGTGTTGGTTTTTCAAATGTATTGATGGTTAGGTCATCACCCATTAGATTACTAGCGAATGTAATCATATCGCCTCGACCATGACCAAACATGGTTCGATTGGCGTGATTTTCGCAATCAACGACCATTTGTGCTTGGGGTTATTAAACCCCTCGGTCGTATATGTTATTGACATATCAATGATTATAAATGTATGTAACACGTTGTTTATCAGGGGGAGAACCTATTCTGATACCTTATGATACCTAAACCCCTATTACATCTACCATTACATACACTCACACTCATTGTTACATGAATACGTTTCGATTCGATTTGATTTCGAATCTGCTGACCATTTGTGCCTGTCGGATTTAAACCTGTCGATTCCCCATATGTTATCATATATAGTGCCTCTAGGCACGGTTTGGATTATAGGCTTTCTATATAGGGGCTTCTATATACACCCCTCTCTATACGGGGGGTTATTATCACTACTACTAGCACTACCTATACCCCCATGATGTAGGCGTGTTGTTCGTGTTATTGCCTATTGTATATACTATTCGTTCCTATCATATACCCCTATTATACCCATTATACCTGCCACATACTCCCTCTATATATACCTATTGATATTAGCGTATTTCTATGAGCTACGCTCATTATAATGACCAAAGGTCATAGCAACATTTTCACAGTGTATAGTAACCTATATATAG
>Ga0208315_1001216_pt1 | contig 13807 bp, 10 predicted proteins | sample MalvireepMed_215_FD_184239 | JGI IMG/M metagenome (GOLD analysis project Ga0208315, IMG submission 184239) | Marine viral communities from the Global Malaspina Expedition - Malaspina viral metaG DeepMed_215 (SPAdes) (version 2) | ecosystem: Environmental > Aquatic > Marine > Oceanic | place... | reverse complement strand
CCGCCTCCCACATAAAAACTCAAAACACGGTCATTGGCTGTGTCTCCCGCAAATGCTTGGAGTATCGCCCCGCCTCCTTCTCCACCTCCATCCCCACCTATCATCTTTCGGACGGAAAAATAAGTCTCCGTATTCGTCTGCTGAAACCCTGATGTGAAGCCGTGGGCTACGTCACCACTGGATTGAAGAGTAAGAGCCTCGTTATTTACAGTTACTCCCTGATCGATTGTTAGGCCAAGTGTATTTCTTGATGCCCCAGCGGCTTTACCGATGACGATAGAACCGTCGAACCTACTCAGTCCAGTATCCACAAATAAGGCGTAATTATTTGCAGCCTCGTCTGCAACGCTTCCTATATACAACGAGGCAGCGTTGGTCAGCGTGTTGCCGTTTTCTGTAACATTAGGCTCGTGGATACCCACCGTAGCCATCGTGGTCATGTCGTCGCCCATCGTGACTGCGCCGTTGTTACCCCTAAAATTAGATTTAATATATGTGCCAGTAACTGATGTAGACATAGCAGGCCAGTCTACGAGAAGTCTGGAAGTATTTGTCGGGCCTCTGCCTATGCCTATGCCCTCAGTGCCGTCAGTGGTGTCGAACACCATGTACTCGTTGCTGCCTTCCTTGACACTAAACGAGAGGTCGGTATTATCATCCATACTGACAGTGACAGTGCTGCCGTCTGACGAGATCGTATCGAGGGCTATATCTCCCACGTTAGTGATGTTTGCATCTGATACAGACAGGCTGTCCACGGTAGCAGCACCAAAGTCCACAGCACCAGTGGTGGTCAGGGTCTCGTTGCCGAAGTCCAGTGCGCCACCACTATCAGTAATGCTGCCGTTAGCTAATGTAAGGTTGCCTATGGTAGAACCAGTAGCCGCCGATATGGTGCTTGAGAATGTCGTGGCTTTCGCCACGGTGATAGCCTCTGAGCTATTGGTTGTAACGAATGTTATGTATGCGTTATCGGCCTCTTCTATAATAAGGGCACTGGCTTGGTTATCTGGTATCTTGATAGAGTTCTCGCCAGCATTGGTAAACTGCAATGCCCCATCAGCACCGCCAGACAAAACTAAGTCTCCTGCTATATCAGCAGATGACGACAGGTCTAGAGTTGCTGCGTCTAACTCACCCGACAGGGTAATGTTTCTAAATGTCCCTATGTCCTTGTTGCTATCAACAACCACTCCCAAGCTGGCTGTTACGGTTCCTGCGGTCACGTTATCCAGTACGTTTAATTCAGCAGCCGTTGTCGTTACGGCGGTGCTGCCAATTAGCAGCTTGTCCTTAACGATATCAATGACAGCGCCGCCCGCTGTTAGCAGCTTGTCGGCACTGGTGTCCCACATTATGTAGGCACTGGCTGTATCCCCAAAGAACTTGGTGTCATAGCCCTGCCCATCAACACCAGACGTGAACGTGGCATCTATCTGCACCGCGCCGTCTATGTCCACAGCATCCAAATTCGTAGTACCGTCTATGTCTGCGTTCCCTGATATGTCCAGTGTTGCTGCATCCAACTCACCCGACAGGGTAATGTTGGTTGCCCCGGTAATTGCCCCGTTAAGAGCTACCGCACCATTGATATCGATGGTGGTGGCTGCTATCTGTATTTCGGTATCAGCTACTAAGTCTAGCTGCCCGTCAGTAGATGAGTAGATATAGATAGCCGTGTCGTAGAAGTTAATGCGTTCAGTGCTGTTCATCAGGATGTCATCAGAGAACTTGAAGTAGTCCTCGTCTTCCATCCATGTGATAACACCGTCTGCACTGTTAGCATCGAATGTTAGGGATACATCCGTATCTGCCCCAGACCCTATTGTCAGGGCATCCACGTTCATATCAAAGGACATGGCTGCACCAGTGCTGGAAGTAATAGTCCAGACCTTGGTAAGCGTCCCTGCCTTTATTACATCAAATTCAATCTGTCCGTCTTCAGACCCTGAAGTTACATCTGTTGCAACTGCTGTCATCCGGGCAAACTCGTCCAAGTTACCAGCGGAATCGTGCATCTTGAACGAGATATAAATCTCATCGTTGTCTGCTTTTGTGGAGTTAGCCCCACTGAATACAGCTACTTGGTTTGCTGTGCTGTTCGTTAGATTCGAGAACGTGGCAGCAGGTGTGGTAGCACCCGTGTTATTGCGTACATCGATCTCCTTGAAACTTACCTGGTCGTCCCAGCGCACATATCTCACGCTGGTACCCGATGTAATCTTAACGTCGTACCTGTCCTGATCGGCCTCATTAAAATACCAGAGTCCGTCAGAATCGGTAGTGGTGGATGCCTCTACCGTGGTCGTGCCGGTCTCCAGAAGCTGGACAGTAGCACCATTGACAGCATCTCCGTCATCCTGGAATACATATCCTCTAAAGTTAACAGTCATAATTTACTCCCAGCTATGATCCCTGTACTGGAGCGCCTCGCCTATTAACCAGTCCGGGTCCTGTGTTAGCTTTTCATGTCCTAGCATTATAAGTGTAATACCGTACCCCGCAAGTTGCACCTTCGTCATTATGTCCGTACCCCGTGTCGAGACGCCGCTGCGGTGACTGTGAAACGGCTCCTGCACCTGCATGGCAAGGTCGGGCGGGGAGTGGAACATGAAGTCCGCCTCCACAGATCCCGTGGTCCCCCCGCTGGTGCGTGGCCGGTATGTGAAATCAACGCCGGGTCGCTTGCCAGCGCGCACCAGGGCGGCGAATGCGGCGTATGTTGCGTCGCTGCCGCGCCATGTGTCTGGTGTTCTTGTTGCCTCGGTAGTCATTACCCGTCCAGTATTACTGCCCAGCACACCTTATCGCCGTTAGTAGCTGCATCCACGTATATGGTGGAAAACGCTATCGTCCCACCTACGTCCGCGAAGTTTATCTCGATCTCGTTGCCAGCCGATAGCTCGTAGCCGTTGGTCGCGGTGACATCAGAGACACCCAGGTACGTAATACCCGAGTTGGCCGCCAGTGCCTTGGCCTTGATCCAGCGCACACGGTTGGCCGTGTTGCTGATCTGCTGCTCAGTACCGGCAGTAGAGACAGTGGTTGTACCAACGTCAAATATCATGGCTCCACCATGTTGATAGTAGTGGTCCCTCGCTCGTCATAGCCCGTGAACTCCATCCCTGTGGCAGACACGACGTCCACGTAGTAGTTTCGCGTACCGCCGGAATCGTCCCTGAAGGTGAACTCGTTCAGCGTCGCGCTCTCTATGGCAGATAGCAGCGCTGCACGCAGGTCCTTCGGGCTCCTTGACTTATACTCTTTACTCAGGTCTACATCGACCTGGTGTCCCCACTTGGACTCCAATTTCTTGCGCCACTCCAGTGTCAGGGAGACCACGTCGGGGGTCTTCTTCTTGTAGTTAGCCGTAGATGTATTCGTCGTGCGGGCGAGTTCGATCTTGAACTTGATCGCCCGAAACTCGGTACCGGCAGAACTGCCAAATGTATAGGTAGTGATACCATCGGAGGTAATTGTTGATCCTGCCACCGTGTAAGACTCGCTGTAATCCGTGGCATACGATACGATCACCGTCTCCGTGCTGGAGGCGTCCTGTACCTCTGTCTTTAGCTTTAATGCCAGTTTGTCTACCTCGCTCTGGCCCGCGTTGAACCAAGGCGTCTCGTGCGTGCCCGACGATTCATACTCAAACTCCGATACCCTCGACGGGTTTATGATGTCCACAGGGAGTTTCATATAGTAGACGTCATTATTGAATCCGAACCACAGTCTGTAGTTCTCGTTCACATCGCTGTAGGCATTGGATACGTGCATCGCGTCTATTCTTCTACCTGCTGTATCCGCTACCCACTTGGCCTCCCAGCCAAGCTCGTTGTATCCGAGGATGCTACTGTAACCAGTACCTTCATCTATAACCTGGCTGCCGAGACCTGAAATACCCGTAACAGCCTGTGCGCTCCACTGGAACGGTATGCTGTCGGAGCTTGTTATGGTCGGAGCGGTGGTCGCATCCACCCCCACGAGTAGCTCGTTGTGAGTACCCTCGGTCAGCATGATGGTACCCCTGTTGGACTCGGGAAGCCCGTCATCCCTGTCAGGACCAACTACGGTCAGCACGGCTGCGTTAGCGCCGTTTATATACCTGTACAATCCTAATCCGCTGGGGAAATATATGGAGTCGCGCCACCTGTCTGCGCCCTTGCCCGCATGAGGGTGGAAAGGGAATTCCACCTCAGTCTTAACGAACCGTGCATTTGCGGCATCGTGCGCCCACAGGCCCTTCTTGGTTGATACGTAGATAACGGGTTCGCCAGCAGCGTCACGGGCCACAAACATCCCTGTGCAGTACCCTGCCGGAAGAGGAAGTACCGCGTCATTTACAGCAGTGCCATCATCATCTGATATAGTAAGCGCATACCATAACTGCCCCTCGTTAGATATTCCCCACAGCCTGTTATCCCAACTTGTTAAATACTTAGTGGCCTTGGCAGTGTCGGGTTTATCCCACACCCCATTATTAGTACCATCATAACTAGGATACCTGGCAAAAGACCATGTACTCCCTGTAGAGTCATAATGTGCCAATATCAGCCAGCTAACATTTGAACTATCCGTGTAAGTTAGTGCGTCTGTAACCTGTATCTCTATTCCCTCAAGTCCTGTATCACTAGCGTGTGCGCCTATTACGGCGTCCTCACTCCTGCCGTCCCACCAATAGCTACTTGTGTTGTTATACACATATATCTTTGAGTTATTGCCTGCTGAATCATTCCATACCGCATATATCTTGTCATTATGCTCGTTGATAGCAGCTATGCCAGTACCAGCGCCAGCCTTGGCGAGGCCGTGACCTATAGTATCCGTCTTATTGGCGAGGTTACCCAGCACGAGATGGTTCTTGTAACGTAGCTGGCAGTCAGACCACCATGCGCGGTTAACGTCCCCGCCCGACTCCATGCGGTCTATGCCTATGCCGCCACGCCAGTCAGACCACGCGATTACAGAGGTACGCGCCTGTGAGTCCTTCGTAGTGTCGCCTATGACGACCTTGGAAGGGTATATAGACGTGAGTACGCTCTGAACGGGCCTCGTAAGGGGGTAATATACACCACCCAGACTGATCTCGTTAGGACTCTCTACCTTGGCGGCCATTATTCAACCAACCGTACATTCGTAAGTAGGGGTAGGGCTCTCTTGGCAGCGTTAGCCATGCCGAACCAGAACCCTGCCTGCGAGCGTCGCTGGTCAGGATCGGTCCCAGAGCCACCAGACGTAGACGCATATGCCCTTGCAGTAGCTGCCGCTATAAGATACCGCTCGTTCACCTCGGACGTATCCGAGTCTGAAGTGAGCAGTGCGGGCTTATCCCCACCCACTATCTTTAGCAGGCTGTATCGGGCTACGCCGTGCATATAACTGTCGAATACCACGTCCTTGGCTTCCTTATCGACGCGCCAGAGATTACGAGGTATCTTGACCCACTCGGCGGTGTCGTTCTTAACCACACTGATATCGTCCAGCCACACAGTGGCAGCACCTATATCAGCATCGTATTCAAGTCCCACGGATATGATAGCCGTGTCTGTCTCGGGATTAGCCAGGGCCACGCGGCAAAATGTCCACGTATCGGCAGACAGTGCAGGGACACTAAGTGTCTCTATGGGTGATGCACAACTGGCGGTATCATCAAGCAATATCTTCAAGTTACCAGCCGATGTAGCTACCGTACTCTTGGCCCAGAACTCTATATAGTCGTAGCCGGAGATGTCCTTGCTGGTGATCGAGTCCGTGGCTATATCACCCGCAGACGCGCCCGCTGCTATGACAAACTTGCAGCTTTGAGTTCCCTGTTTCTTGTCCTTTGTATCCAGAGATACTGTGAAATCGCTGTCTACCGTCTCGTCGAACGCCTCGGCACACGCATGAAGGCGGGTAAAGTCCACGCTGTTGCGGTAATAGACGTCCTGGATCATGGAGATGCCGGACGGCACGTCGAAGCGCAGCGTACTCCCGTCGGTGTGGAAAGAGAGATTCTCTATCGGGTCCCATGCGTGGCCCGTAGTCTCAAGAATGGACTGGTTTATGAAATCGTCTATGATCGCGGGGTTGTACTCGTCGTCCCATAGCTCATACGTGTCGCTGGTAGCCGACGAGGAGGCAACAGCGGGGGATAGTGTGAGCGTAGTGGAGCTGGATGTATAGTCACTGACACGGGTAACCTGTCCGGCTGTCCCGTCGGCGTCGTTGAAAACCACCCACCTGCCATTAAAATTATCGTCTGCACCAATAAGGGTATTGTCCACTATCGTGGTAGTAGACCCGTTCCCACTGGCCGACGATACGTAAAGCGCCCCTAAATTATACCCAATGCTCTGGCGAAGCTGGGCGCGGGTCCGTCCCTGGATAACTGCCATACCTGCACCCCATAATTATTAGTATTTGGCCTTACGCATGACCTTTTTCTTGGTCTTCTTAGCGTAAGACTTGGCGGCTTTTTTCCCCTTAGTTGTGTAGGGGAACTTCTTCTTTCCCACCTTTGGCATCTACTGGCTCCTTGCCGTTAAGGCTGGCTATCGTTCGCTCTAACTCGGCGATCCTCGCGTCCCGCTCGGTTATTCCGCGCTTCAACGCGGCTACCTGCACGAGCAGGCCGGTGGCCTCGTTGGCCTTCTGGTTGAGCGCAAACGCTATGTCCTGTTCACTTACCTGTAATTCCTCTGTCATTTTCTCCCCCATTTATGCCCGAGTAATACGCGAGCCCGTTACTGCTCTGCTCGCGCCTTGCTCTATATAGCCTAATATCGTTCAGTATGTGCCCTATTTCCTTACGCTGCTCCGGCGTAGGGGGAGGCTTGTGGCTCTCCGCCCTGACCTCCGTAAGCCACTTGTCCACCGCGTGTGAAACCATGTCTTCGAGGTGAGCGTCCGAGGTTGTCTCGTCGGTAAGCACATAGAACTTGTTCTGCTTACCAGTGACAGGGTCCTTCACCTGGAAGATGTGTGACTGTATCTGCCCGCCGGTCTCAGCGTTGTGCCCCGCAGGGGCTACAGAGTAATCCGTAACCCCCATCGGAGTCCAAAGTTCGCTTACCATTTAATGTAGGTTCATCAGGAATACTGTGTGGAACTCGTTATCCACACCAGCCTTGCCGTGCAGTCTTCCTAAAGCAGGAGTAGTATCTGCGCCAACAGCGAGAAGCTGCCCTGTGTGATTGGAGCTTGCGCCCACTAGCGTACCCACTGCTGGAGTACCGTCAATTTTAACAGAGGCTAAACCCGCTACCTGCACCCAGCCGAAGTAATCAGCCTCAAGGTCTGCACAGGTAACTCCAACAAATCGCCCTGCGACGGCTGCGGGAGCAACCACGATGTCCTTGTAAGGACTCTTGATAAGACCAACGGTGTCCGTGCCTGCCGTGATAGCAGTCTGGAATCCGTCTGGCTCATCTATCGTAATAGTTCCGCTACCGCTAGACGATATCAGGGGATGAGACTTAATCTTGTACATCTCATGCGGGGTTGTAGCAGCCAAGTTGGAAAACAGATACCCCTCTGCATAAAGATTCTTTGCCGCAGCAGTAGCGCCAACGGTAACCCCAATAGTAAATCCACCTACCGAGGCACTTGTCGCGACTACTAAGTCTTCGTCGTGGTTTCCTGCGGGAGCCTCACTGGCTACAACCAAACCCTCACCAATAGCAGTCCCGCCGTTCTCTACATAGCGATATACCCTTCCGTCCGGAAGGGTCATTGTAGCGCCGTAGACCTGCTTCTTAGCCGATGTGGTTTGTTTCTCAAACCCATACCTTCCGCTTTGAGTTGCTGGAAAAGACATAACAAAACCTCCTTACAGGATCAATGTCCTGCGATAGACCGATATTTATTTTACCGAGGGCGGCCTCGGCCTATCGTTACAGCCGCCCCGGCATTCTACTTCTAGTGTCCCTTTGCGTGAGCCCGCAGCCTTGATCGCGCACCCGCAAGGGACGCGCCTTCCGCTACGTAATCACATACGGGACAATCAACTTTTGCAGCCTGAGCCTTGGAATCCTGTACCTCAACTATATTACTGACAACTGGCTCCTCGCTGCGTTCCGTACTTGTTTCTGCACACCACTGGCACTCACAGCTTTCGCCAGGAGCCCAGGGGAATAGTCCGATCTTAGCCTTACGCAACACATAGTCTGGACTACCTGGAACTCCCTTTATCATAGTGCCAATATCTTCTGACACACTACCTGTTACATTGTAACTAGCCTTGTGGCGGTACAGTGTAGTTTTAGGAATCCACTCGTCTATGTATCTTAGCGAGAACCCCGCATCAACTAGTTCTTGCTTCTGCTGGTTGCGTTCAGTTATCCCTACCATTACTTACCCTCACTTACCTAGGCCTAACTAAAGGAAAGATCGCCAATCTCAGCCCTAAATGCTGCGCCACGGCTGTCATCTAACTCAAAAACGCCGTAGTCTGCGGTCATTACCACTTCCGTGGCCCTGAGAGATGCGTCACGCTGTCGCTCAGTCCTGGTGTCTACGCTATTAAGTGCCGCCATAGCGGTCTTGTCAGCGATAACACCATATCCAGAGTCAGTGGTAGAAATCTTCCCGATGTTCCCATCTTCAAAGATGCTGACACCGTTGATGGGGCGAAGACCGCTGTAGAAATTCTGTAACAGGTCTACACTCCATCCATTGGTAAGCCCTGCCGCTGCTGCTGTATCAGCCGTTGTAGCCGAAGCCTTAGAAAGCTCCGCAACCGCATTTGGGTGATGAATTATGTAAAGCTGGTTGCCAAAATTATTGGCTTTCGCCCTACTTATAGCGGCGTGAACATTCGCCGTAGAGAAAGTCTGGTTATCCGCAGAGAGTACCGTGCCACCATTGAGGCTAGGCCACAGGGCTATAACATCCGTGTCCTTCTTCCTCGCCATGCCGTCACCAAGTTGGCGACCTATCATGGAGAAGACGTTGTCGGCGGCCTGCCGTACCAGCTTGTCGGTCAGGATCACCTTGGCCCCGACCTCTGATGCCGTCAGGTCTACCGTGGTCATCCCAATATCTTCCTCATCGACTATATCGACCCCGTCCTGTAAATCGGACATGGACATCTGTCCCACCTTGGGAACAGTTACCTGCTTCGATCCCTTCGGGAGACTAAACTGCTCTATTAAGGCAAGAGCCGGAGCGTTATGCTCCTCCGTGTACCTACTCGCCGCAATAATGATCTTCTGCGCGTTTTCAAGATTACCTGTCGTCGCTGTCTGGGCCATCCTTATCCTCCTTGGCTATTTATCCTAGTCCTGCTGCTTTTTTCGCCGCCGCCTGTGCGCTCGGCGACCTATCTCCGCCATTGTACCTATCCAGCCATCCCCCATCATCGGCAGCCACTTGTGGATTGCCCTGACTGTTATCGAAACTCTGTGCAGGCACTTGCGCCTGCTTCAACCTTGCTAACTCCGCGTCACGTTCCCTGTCGGCAGCCATCTTCTTAGCCGCGTTCTCCATAGACTGGGGATCGTTGTAAGCTCTCAGTGCCGCAAGGTCGTTTATATCCAGCTTATACTTGGCGGCAAACTGCTCTGCGGCTCTCTGCTGGCCCTGTAAATGCTGTCCGTACTGCTCTGCCTGCTGCATCAAGGTCTGTTGCTGCTGCTGGGACTGCATATAGTAACCGGCAGCCTGCTCCGCGTGCTCAGGCAAAAAGCCCTGTGCCTCTAGCTGTTGCCTGTATGTATCCGCCTGGTTCTGTAGCGCAGCCCTCTGCTGGACCTGCGCGTATTGAGTAGAGTCCTGCTGAATCTTCGCTATCTGGTCAGGCGTATACTGCGGAGGAGGAACGAAAGATGCTGGAGGAACTACCCCAGCCGGTTGGGGCTGTGGTTGCTCCTGTGCTGGGACTTGCTCCTGTACGGGAGCCGCTGCCTCCGTCGAAACCTCTGCCTGCGGGGCCTCTACGACCTCCTGTGGAGACGCATCGACTTCCGCAGCCCCTGTATCAACGGGACTGTCTGTAGTCTCAAGAGACAACTGCTCTACGTTTTCTGTCACCATAAGCCTATTTCCCTCCTCAATTCTTCACAGCCTACATACAATATATGGTATTTGTCAACTCATAGGGTTGAATATATGGTATCAACCACCCCTGCTATAGCGGTCCCACAGGCCAAGAGTTACGGGCTTGGAAACATAGCCGTACCTGACGAGTATGGCGTCCAGCCCCTCGACCTTTGAGCGCATCATCTTCTTAAAGTCACCAATCTTGTTGATAACCTCCTTGCGTAGCACTTCGTTCGCATCGAGGAAAGCCTTGGCTCTCGGTTCGTCAATCCTCTGCAAGCGCCTGTACTCTTCCAGGTCAGCACTGACTCCATGCTGGTAGGCAAGGAATTTGTCTACGTCCCAGTAGCCGGTATTCTTGATGGACTCTATGTCTCTCCTGTAGGTGCGTTCTATTTGCGGCAGCTTCTCTTCCGAAAGGGCCTTGGAGTCATCAACGAATTTCTGGCTGTAGGCACGGACAAGGTACTCCATTCTGCGTTCGCGCTCGTCCCAGTTGAATCCGTACTCATCTTCAATCGGAACATAAGGCTCCTCAGTTAGTAATCCCTCTACCCATGTCTTGTACTCTTCAGAATTATCATCTGCGAACAGGAGCCTGTTATATACGTCCCGTGCCACTACAAACGGCCCGTCAGGCTCTTGGTCCTCGGGGAACGCACCTCTCTTTTCGGCCCTCTGCCGAGCAAGGTCCTTGTCGTGATAATAGAACGCAAAAATCTCGGATCGCTTGAGCCTGTAATGCTCTGCTGGGTGTTCAGAATCTTTACTCTGCGAGGTCTCCCACGCGGCCTCCAGTTGCTGAAGAACTCCGGGCCTTTTCTCATCCTCGTTATCCCACAACAAGTCAATCTCTTCATAATGGTCGGCCTTTGCAGGATTCCATTTCCTTGTCTCCTCCCTGCTCCTCTGGGAGAGTTCGGCGTACTCTGGATCACGCCCCATCAACAGGCGTGTCTTGGGGTCCTGCTGCCAGGAGGTTTCCGGCATCTGTTTCAGTTCCATTGCACTCCACGCCCCACCCGCCTCATATCCTCGCATATTTATAATATCTTCGTATGTACCCCCTACGCCGAGTTTTTCCGCAGCTTCTTCCCGTATAACCTCTCCGCGCTCTTCACGTCGTTCCAGCGGAGATACTGGATATGCCCTCAACCCTGCAAACTCTCCAGTCGCCCTGCTCAGGCGATCAATAGGCGTTCCACCCTCAAACAACGCGGTCTGTGCCCAGAGGTACATAAACCTCTCCGCCACCGTCTCCGACATCTGTAACATCCCGTCACGGGAAGGGTCTCCGATAAAATTCTTCCCCGACAGCAAGTCCCATGCGCCTCCAACCCCCGGACTAGCCAGTCCCCTCCCAAATCTGATAATAGGGTTACGCATATACTCGTAATCACCCCACGGTGTTCCTTTTCCAAGGGGCTCAGGCAAAGGCTCCGTGAGCGTTCCTGGGTCTTTCGCAGATCGAGCAAAGAGTTGTATAACGCTACGCACCTTAGTCCCCGGCCCGATGTTTTGATTCCCAACCTTCCACGTCATAAACTCCGACTCCGAAGGATTAAGATGTTCGCCTATTTCTTCGCGGCTTTCTCCCCTTGCCCACGAGATCGCAACCGCCATCGCCGCAGCAGCAACAACCCCTCTGGCTAACGCCCTTCTGGCAAGTTCGCCAGACAGGCCGCCGTGGACAACATCGAATAACAGTGCTGCAATCGCCCGGTTGTACTGGGGCGCAAGGAGAGATAATGTTTCTAGTTGCCTCGTCCTGGTACCAACCCCGAGACGGGCACTCGATGACACTCCCCGAAACTTGTTGATAAATTGCGCGAGGTCTGCTCTTTTTGCCGCAGTGGTTCCCATATGGTCGAGGGACTTCGCCATTTCTATCCCCGCCACGTCCAGGGCACCCTCAAACCCCCTCGCAAAGGGGCGAACAGTTGGCCCTACCGTCTTAGCGTAAACCCTTGGGACCATAAGAGCAGCCGTCTTCAACGCGGCCTCCCCCCTGGGCCGCAAGGCAATGTCAGGCCCAAGGAGCCCTCCTCGCGCTAACGCCTCGGTAAATTCAGTCTGGCCTTGCCCAGTCAGGCGAAGACCGGGATACTTCTGTAGGATTGCCTTGTTCTCAGGTAGATCGAAATAACGAGACAGGAAACTCGGGTCGCGCAGCGCTTCCACAAAGCCCATTGCAGCCTTTGCGTAGGTTCTCGGATTTTCACCTATCAGGAAAAATAGCTGGATCATCATGGGGCTGATATCCCCCCCCAGCATAAAGAAACGACTAACTCCCTGTACCTTGTTAACCTGGGCAAGTGCATTAGAAAATTCGGGGTCCATAGTCTTCCGAAGACTTTCGGCTATTTCTTTAGGAAACGCCTTGGCCGCAAAGGCGGGAGCCTTGACCTGCGCCTCATCAGAACGTATTTTCGCAGCCTGTGCCGCAGCTTCCTTCGCCCTCTTCAGCGTCTGTGCAACCTCTTTGCGAACGTCCGCAATAAGACCGCCCTCGTAGCGCGGCGTCATACCGGGACGCCTAACCAGCGTGCCCCTGATTGCATCTAACATCTCCCTGAGATCGCCGAGAGCGTCCTCCCGAAGCGCCTTAATCACATTATGTTGCAGCGTGAGAGGTTTTCCAGTCTCCTCGAATATTTTATATTGGTACTTTAGAAATCCCCAATATTGATTCTTTTTTTTAAGTTCTGCTATTAGGGCTTGGTTATTAGGATCGAGAGCAAGCCGTTCTGTCGCTTTATCCACTTCTCTCCTTGCATTGCGAATAGCCCACGGCTTAGGCACCTCTAAAACGCGCTCGGGTTGCTCAAGGGTCTTAGCCGCCTTCAGGACATCCGCAACACGGACCTTGGTAGGCCCACGAAGCCTTCCCTCAAGCTGGGGGAATACCCTCTCGATGGCGTTTACCGTACCTGTAGGAAGTGATTCGCCGCGTATTGCCCTTTGAAGCGCTAGTATGGACCGATTGGCAAGGGCAAGACGCCTCTGGGCTGATTCCCGCGCCGCCTTGACTCCTTCCGGCGTGCCCAGCCTCCTCCAGCTAATCTTGCCGTCCAGCAACCAGTTGGCATAGCGCTGGTCAATCACCCTGTTATATGCGCCTCTCACGTTGATAGCCAGTGCTTCGTCGTCAGGGATATATCGGTATCCTTTCTCAATCGCCTCTGCCGCAGTCTTAAACATCCTTTGCTTCTCTGACGGCAGTTTTGCTCCGATACGACCAGGGCCTGCTGCAACGTAGTTTATGTCTTCAATCTCACCCAGTGCGTCCGTTCTGCCCCAGACACGCCGACCAGCATACTGACCGCCCTCGTCAAAAGTAAGTTTCTGTATATCAATTCCGTTTTTCTCAAGATAGTTCAGCTTGGCATTTTCTATCTCGTCGGCGACTCGAATCCATTCCTTCTGTTCAGGGGTGGTCAGTCCCTCTACATCCTTCGGCCTAGTCCGTATGTCGTTCACGGCACGGCCTTTAAGTGGCCCCTCTGCTATCAGTCCGCTGTCATCAAGTTTGCCAAAGACCTGTTCCTGCGATCCCAGCCTCCCCAGACGTGCAGTAGCACTCTGGGTGAGTGTACTTACGTCATCTCGCAATCTTGCCCTCGCCGCAGCAGCCTGGTTCAGCGGGTTATTGGCTACGGCGCTGGGATTGAGTTTCCCCTGAACGGCACGTATCACGGGCAGGTTGGCAAACTGCCTCCACATATCCGGGCGCACCATGATTTGCACGGCCTCATCGAAGCTAGTGACAAGGTCTCCCATAATCGGC
>Ga0208315_1001207_pt1 | contig 13972 bp, 17 predicted proteins | sample MalvireepMed_215_FD_184239 | JGI IMG/M metagenome (GOLD analysis project Ga0208315, IMG submission 184239) | Marine viral communities from the Global Malaspina Expedition - Malaspina viral metaG DeepMed_215 (SPAdes) (version 2) | ecosystem: Environmental > Aquatic > Marine > Oceanic | place... | reverse complement strand
AACCTGAAACTTTTAATGCTGCCTTGTCAATGGGGTGGATGATGGGGATCGAACCCACGACCACCGGAGCCACAATCCGGGGCTCTACCACTGAGCTACATCCACCACTGACAAAAAGCAAACTTGAGAATACCCAACTGGAGAACAAACACTGAAAAGTATTTGATTGGCACGCCCAGCAGGACTCGAACCCGCAACCTACGGCTTAGAAGGCCGTTGCTCTATCCGGTTGAGCTATGGGCGCACATAGTGTATCCAGAGTGAATACTGATGAGCACTTGACCACAACCAAAGTTTGGAGAAGCAGATTAACACCTTCCGTGCTAGGTACGTGGTCGGGATGGAGGGATTCGAACCCCCGACATCCTGCTCCCAAAGCAGGCGCGCTACCAGACTGCGCTACATCCCGATTTCTTACCTTAGACGTTGCTGCGTGTCCCGTCTCAAGCGAGGCATATATTACTATTTCTAATTTTAAAGTCAACACTTAAAGTGATTGATTCGATAGGCGCTTTGCCTTGCCGCGCTACCATGCGAAAATTGCCCCCCTTAAAAGCGCGTTCTTCCACCAGCGCTTGTCAGTTTGCTTTGCTTTTCAACCTTCATAGGGATCTCATTACATGACCGCCCAACTCATCGATGGTAAAGCCATCGCCGCTAATGTCCGTCAACGCGTTGCCGAGAAAATTACCGCACGTCAGCAAGCTGGCGCTCGTGCACCCGGACTAGCCGTTGTTGTGGTCGGCGAAGATCCAGCCTCTCATGTGTACGTAAGCAATAAACATCGCGCATGTGAGCAGGCTGGCATTCTCTCTTTTCAACATGCCCTGCCAGCGGACACCACCCAGGAAGCGTTAGAGGCATTGGTCGATGAGTTGAATAACGACGCAACTGTGGATGGCATTCTGGTTCAGCTCCCCCTGCCCGCCCACCTCGACGCTCGGCCAATTCTGGAACGCATCCGCCCTGACAAAGATGTCGATGGTTTTCACCCTTACAACCTTGGCCGCCTGGCCCAGCGCTTACCTTCACTACGCCCCTGTACGCCAAAAGGCATTATGACCATGCTGGCGCAAAGCGGTATCGCGGTACGCGGCATGGACGCCACCATTGTGGGAGCTTCTAACATCGTTGGACGCCCGATGGCACTTGAGCTAATGCTGGCAGGCTGCACCACTACGATATGCCACCGTTTCACCCAGGATTTAGCCGGCCATGTCAGCCGTGCAGATTTAGTCGTTGTTGCCGTCGGTAAACCCGGCATTGTGAAGGGCGAATGGATCAAACCAGGCGCCGTGGTGATTGATGTCGGCATTAACCGTCAAGATGACGGCACCCTCGTCGGTGACGTCGACTTTGCTGCAGCTGCAGAGCGCGCCAGCTATATCACTCCCGTACCGGGTGGCGTTGGTCCCATGACCGTTGCCACGTTGCTGGAAAACACTCTTGAAGCCGCCGAACGACACGATCAGCAGCATTAAGCACTGAGCGTTTCAACAATTAAACCTCACAAATTACGACGGAGAATGCGACAGTGCAACGGATTGGAATTATTGGCGCAATGGCGCAGGAAGTGAATATTTTAGCGGGGCAGCTTGATAACGCCGAGCGCTACGAGCATGCCGGATTTGTATTTCATACCGGTACGCGCCACGGCTTGGAAGTAATCATTCTGCAATCGGGTATTGGAAAAGTGAACGCGGCGGTTGGCACGGCGATTTTATTAGAGCGCCATCAGCCGGATGCGATCATCAATACTGGCTCAGCTGGCGGGTTTGCCACCGACTTAGCCATTGGCGACGTTATCATTTCCGATGAAGTTCGCCACCACGATGTCGATGCAGTGGTATTTGGCTATGAGCTAGGCCAAGTACCAGGCATGCCGGCTGCCTATCATGCAGATAGCCGCTTGCGCGACATCGCTCGCGGCGCGATTGCAGCACTTGGCGAGGTAAACGTACGCGAAGGGATGATTGCCACTGGCGATGCCTTTATGGCCGACCCCGAGCGGGTAGCCGCCACACGCGCCCAATTTCCCACCATGCTGGCAGTGGAAATGGAGGGCGCTGCGATTGCCCAAACTTGCTACCTCTATGACTGCCCGTTTGTCGTCATTCGCGCCCTCTCTGACATCCCTGGCAGTGGCGACAACCACCTCTCTTTCGAGCAGTTCCTCGATATTGCCGCCGACCACTCATCACGGATGGTGGATCAGATGCTCATCGCCCTGGGCGAAACTAAGTAAGTGTCATCGCCTAACTGCGCTAACGAAAACGGAGCCTTAATGGCTCCGTTTTCGTTGAGACTTATACAGCGCGTTACTTTTTCATCGCCCATTGCAGTGTTTCACCTGCCAGCAGCGGCACAATGGTTTGTCCCGATGCGTAGGGGTAACTCTCGGGCAATACCCATTGACGGCGCTCAAGGGTTACCGTATCCGTATTCGGCGCCAAGCCGTAGAAGCGTGGGCCGTTCAGGCTAGCAAACGCTTCTAGCTTATCCAGCGCCTGCATCTCTTCGAACGCCGTCGCGTATAGCTCGATGGCAGCGGGAGCGGTATAGGCACCAGCACAGCCGCAGCTCGACTCCTTATCGCCTTTCGCGTGGGGTGCGCTATCCGTGCCTAAAAAGAATTTCGGGCTACCGCTGGTCGCCGCTTTCAGGGTGCGCTATCCGTGCCTAAAAAGAATTTCGGGCTACCGCTGGTCGCCGCTTTCAGCAGGGCTTGGCGATGCTGTTCACGCTTGAGAATAGGCAAGCAGTAGTAGTGAGGACGAATGCCGCCCGCTAACATTTTGTTGCGATTGAACAGCAAATGGTGAGCGGTGATAGTCGCCGCTACGTTATCGGAGGCGCTGGCCACAAACTCAGCGGCCTGCTGAGTGGTAATGTGCTCGAATACCACTTTCAAACTAGGATGACGCGCCAGCAGCGGTTTCATCACCCGCTCAATAAACATCGCTTCCCGATCGAAAATATCGATCTCGTGATCAGTGACTTCTCCATGCACCAATAACGGCATGCCTAGCTTGGCCATCATAGCAATCGTGGCGTCACAGTGAGCAATATCCGTCACACCTGACGCAGAATTGGTCGTCGCCCCTGCTGGATAGAGCTTCACGGCTTTAACAATACCGCTTTTTACCGCGCGCTCAATTTCTTCAGGTGGCGTCGTATCCGTCAGATAAAGCACCATCAAAGGCTCAAACGCACTGCCCTCTGGTAGCGCTGCCAGGATTCGCTCGCGATATGCTATTGCCTGCTCTGTCGTCGTCACCGGCGGTTTCAGGTTAGGCATAATAATAGCGCGCCCCATTTGCGCAGCAGTATGCCCCACCACGGCGTTTAACGCCTCGTCATCACGTAAATGCAGGTGCCAATCATCGGGGCGGGTAATGGTAATAGCGTCCACGGCAAATCCTATTCTGATCTTGGGTAAGGGAGTTCAGAGAGCTGCCACAGTATACTCAATACGGCGATAGGATAAATCTGCGCGTCACCCCCACAGATAAGCGCAAGTGTCGTATCATGGCGGCACGCTGTAAGATCAAGGATTCAGTTGTTTATGCAGAACGTACGACGCTATGCGGATTTTATCGCCAGCATCGAGGGATTGGCGTGGCTGGGGCTCGCATGGTCGATTTCTATATCAATGCACCGTCAAAGCACCGAACCTACTCTGGCGATGCTATTTGTGGTGGCAACGCTGGTCCTGTTTAGCTGGGCACATCGACCTATGCGCTATTTACTGCGCCGTTACCACATTCGTAAGCGCCGCACTGACATGTGGATTCACACGCTGGCGCTCCCGCTGCTACTGGCGATGTTTTTCCACATTATGTTGGAAGCGTTGCTCGGCTCGGCCTGGCTCCCTCCGAAGATGCTGCTGTTTAACCTGTTAGCCTCTGCGGGTTGGATGACGTTTGTCATGACCCTATTTATTAAGTTCGTTATCCATAGCGTCAAAACATCAAGTAAATAAGCCGCCTCATGCCTACTGCTCTGCCCTTGCCGCTCTCTACGCCTAACCGCAATCTGGTACGGCTCACCATCGTTCGGGGGATCACCTGGACGGGGTTTTTGATGGCCATTATTGTAGGCATCGAACTACTAGCGTTTAACTTGCCCGTCACAGCCGTGGTCAGCGTAGTCATTGCCATGGGCATGTTGAACATTGCCACGTGGTGGCGGCTGGGTAGGCCTAGAGCCGTTAGCCATGGCGAGTATTTAACGCATTTACTAGCCGACATCGCAGGGCTCACGCTGCTGTTTTACTTTTCAGGGGGCTCCACCAACCCGTTTATCACTTACTACTTGGTGCCGGTGACTATTGCCGCAGCCACCCTACCTTGGCGCCACGCGTGGATCATCGCCGCCTGCGCCATGGCGGGCTACAGCTTCCTGATGTTTTACTACCACCCGATACCGCAGCTAGGACATATCAGTAGCGATGGCCCGTTAAGTCTACATATCCTAGGAATGTGGCTGAACTTCGGACTTTCTGCCGGCCTAGTCACCTTCTTTATTTATAAAATGGCCCACGCCCTGCGCAGCCGGGATAAAGCGCTTTCCCGCACCCGGGAGGCTGCGCTACGCAACGAGCAAGTGCTCGCCGTGGCCACCCAAGCAGCGGGTACTGCTCATGAACTGGGAACGCCGCTTTCTACGATGGCCGTGCTATTGAAAGAGATGCAGGCGGACGCGGAGCAAGAGAGCTCACTAGGGCAAGACATTGCGCTGCTGCGCCAGCAGGTGGATATCTGTAAATCGCGCCTGCAGCACTTGGTCAGCAATGCTGACCGTCGGCGCATGGCCGAACCTGAAATACTCGATGCGGAAGTATGGCTGGCAGGCGTGGTACAGCGCTGGCTCGTAATTCGGCCCGATGTTAGCCATCGTTTTGAAGTCGCTGAACGCCGCGGCAGACCTTGGCTGGCAGTTGATGCCACCTTAGACCAAGCACTGACTAACTTGTTGAATAACGCCGCCGATGCCAACCCCGAGCACATTGCTATTCGCCTGGATTGGCAAGACGAGGAGGTGGTGATTGATATTCGTGATCACGGCCCAGGCGTGGCGATGTCAATTGCGGATCAGCTAGGCGATACCTTTGTCTCCACTAAAAGCAAAGGCATGGGCATTGGCCTATTTCTCACCCACGCCACGATTAACCGCTTCGGCGGCGGCGTTAGCCTTTATAACCATCCAGAAGGTGGAACGCTGACCGAGGTCACCCTGCCGCGTTGCTCAGCACCAACCTAGGGTGAGACGGCAGCTATTTAGACAAATGAGGGTACTATGCAGAACCAAGAGCAACGTCTGCTGATTGTCGATGACGATGAAATGTTTTGCCACGTACTAAGCCGCGCACTGACCCGCCGCGGCTTTGAAGTGATGGTCGCTCACGACGCCGACCAAGCGCTGAATATCGCGGCACAGTTTACGCCCACCATGGCCACGCTTGATTTAAAGCTGGAGCATAGCTCTGGCCTAAAGCTGCTGCCTGAACTGCTCTCCGCAGTACCAAGCTGTCGCATCGTTGTGCTCACGGGCTACTCCAGCATTGCTACGGCGGTAGAAGCTATCAAACTTGGTGCGATCAACTACCTGTGTAAACCGGCAGATGCCGACGATGTGATGGCGGCCTTTGAACACCCTGACGCTGACCCCAATATCGAGCTGGCGGATAATCCCCCTTCCATCAACCGGATTACCTGGGAGCATATCCAAAAAGTGCTGCAAGAGCATGATGGCAATATTTCCGCCACGGCCCGGGCGCTAGGCATGCACCGCCGCACACTACAGCGCAAGTTGCAAAAACGCCCGGTTCGCCGCTGAGCCCGCCCGTTATCAAGCTCCACTGGCCATCGTAACAGGCGGGGGGCTGGGTTAGTGTGCTGTCCAGCCGAGATCAATATTCCAGCTAGCGCCAGTGACTGCGCCCGCCGCATCTGACGTCAGGTAAGCGACCAACTGAGCAACTTCGGAGGGGTCGATTAAGCGCTTAATCGCGGCGTTTTTGAGCATGATTTTCTCGATCACCTCTTGCTCATCCATACCATGCAGCTTGGCCTGATCGGCAATCTGGTTATCTACTAACGGGGTTTTAACATACGCAGGGCAAATCGCATTGGCGGTAATGCCCTGTTCGCCGCCTTCCAGCGCAGCGGTTTTGGTTAACCCAATCATGCCGTGTTTGGCGCTGATATACGCCGCCTTACCCGGCGATGCCACCTGCGCATGGATTGAGGCAATATTTACCACTCGCCCCCAGCCCTTTTCACGCATATAAGGCCAAGCGGCCTGGGTGAGAAGGAATGGCGCGGTCAGCATCAGGTCGATAATTTGCCGCCACTTCTCTTCGGGAAAAGTCTCGATAGAAGCGACATGCTGAATTCCGGCATTATTCACCAAAATATCCACGCCGCCAAAGCGTTTCACTGCCTCAGCAATCGCGCCACGGCATGCATCTGCGTCGGAGAGATCCGCTTGGTAAAACGCCGCGCCTGCCGCTGCTGCAATCTCTTTTCCAGCAGGATTAAAATCGACGGCCAGGACTTGGTGGCCCTGCTCGCAAAAGTGTTTAACAACGGCTTCACCGATACCACTGCTGGTACCAGTCACCACGGCAACCCGAGGGGTTGAAGCTTTTTGGGATGACATTCAGACGTCCTTTTATTAACTGCACGGTAATGAATGTATAAACGCTCATGAGTATAGGAGTCGCCGGTAGCTTCTGCCTACTCTACCCTTGCGGTACAGCGTTCGGGGTCATTAGCTGTTCCATCATGCGCTGTGCTAATCGTGCTGTCTCTTGAAGCGTTTCAAGATCGCTTAGATCTTCTAAGATTTTTCGCTTATAAAGCTCGATACCCGCGGGCAAACGCTCTAGTTGCAGTGAGTAACGGCCTGAAGGAAGCGTTAACGCACACTGTGACTCAAGCGGCGCTTGTAAAGCAGACTGCTCTGGCAGCGCGACAAGCCATAGCTCACAAGGCGTAATTAAAGCGCCAGCCATCACGCTGGCGCCGCTAATGCGCGACTCAATATGCTGAAAACAGAGCGCATCAACGCCTAATCGCGGATTGAAGTGCGCCTGCTGCTTAAGTCCTGCTAAGTGCTCATCGCGGTAGCACTTAGCAAGCTCAGCTAAATAACCATATTCATGCGGAGCCAGGGTTTGCATGGCTTCTCCTACTGTTCCATTGCTCATTGTGCGGCTTTATAGGGCACGTAGTGTGGTGCTATTGGCGAAAACCTGTGCCCTACGCCACAATGGGCGCTGATTCCTAATTCAAGCACTTACTTATTTCTGTATCGTAAAGGAGTTGTTGCCATGTTTGTGGTCATTTTTGGGCGCATGTCGTGCCCATTCTGTGTACGTGCCAAGCATCTTGCCGAACACCTCGAGAGTAACGGCAAAATTGATGGCTACCGCTATGTAGACATGCCCTCAGAAGGCGTTACCAAGGAAGATATCGCCAAAACTGCGGGCAAACCCATTCATACCGTACCGCAAATCTTTGTCGACCAGCAGCACATTGGCGGCTTTACCGAATTCGACCAGTTTGTCCGTGATAAGCAATTAATGGCCTCTTAGCACCACTGCTGAATATTTAACGCTGGTGACGCTTAACTCAGGCTTTGACTGTTACCGGATTACTTGGGAGGCTTGGCACTCACCCAAAAACAGCTAAGCATGGCGTGAGCCAAGACCCACGCCATTTCACCATGCTCGCTTTCAGTGTTACTCGTCGAAGGTCATTTCTGGAACGTGGTCAGGAACGATCAGCTTGCCTGCAGTTTTCTCGACAATTTCCTCAACGCTAACGCCGGGCGCGCGCTCTTTAAGGATGAAGGCACCGTCTTTAATTTCCAGGTAAGCCAGATCCGTTAGCACTCGATTGATGCACCCGGCGCCAGTGAGCGGCAAGTTACATTTTTCCAGCAATTTGGATTCACCGTGTTTGGATGCATGGGTCATGGTGCAAATAATATTTTCTGCGCCAGCCACAAGGTCCATCGCCCCACCCATACCTTTGATGAGCTTACCGGGGACCATCCAAGAAGCGATGTTTCCCTCCTGATCAACCTCGAACGCCCCCAGCACGGTTAAATCCACATGTCCGCCACGAATCATGGCGAATGACTCAGCGGATGAGAAAATGGCAGCGCCAGGACGCGCAGTAACAGTCTGCTTGCCCGCGTTAATCATATCGGGGTCCACTTCTTCCTCAGTGGGAAAGCGCCCCATGCCCAGCAAGCCGTTTTCAGACTGGAGCATGACATCTATACCATCTGGGATATAGTTAGCTACCAGGGTAGGAATACCAATGCCTAAATTGACGTAAAAACCATCCTGCAGTTCACGGGCAACGCGCTGTGCCATCTGTTCGCGAGTTAAAGCCATGGTGCCACCTCTTGTCTTAGCAGTTAGTTGATTGTTGGCGTTGTTGCGCTTAGCTGCGCACCGTGCGCTTCTCAATACGCTTCTCGAATGTGCTTTGGATAATACGATCCACGTAGATACCCGGCGTATGAATCTGGCTTGGCTCCAGTTCGCCTGGTTCAACAATCTCCTCAACTTCTACAACGGTGATCTTGCCTGCCGTGGCGGCCATGGGGTTAAAGTTCTGTGCAGTATGGCGATAAATCACGTTGCCATAGCGGTCGGCTTTCCAGCCTTTCACAATCGCAAAATCGCCTTTAATGGCTTCTTCTAAAATATAGTGGCGGCCATCGAACACACGCTCTTCTTTGCCTTCTGCAATCGGGGTGCCATAACCTGTAGCCGTGTAGAAGGCGGGAATGCCCGCTCCGCCAGCACGCATTTTTTCTGCCAGCGTTCCTTGAGGGGTCAGTACCACCTCAATTTCATTATTCAGCATTTGCTGCTCAAACAGCGCGTTTTCGCCTACGTAGGAGGCGAAGATTTTGCTTATTTGCCGATCTTCGAGCAGAAGGCCTAAGCCAAAACCATCGACGCCACAGTTGTTAGAGACAACAGTAAGGTCTTTCACACCACGACGTTTGATTTCTGCGATCAGATTTTCTGGAATACCACACAGACCAAAGCCACCTGCGAGGACGGTCATGCCGCTTTCAATGCCTTCCATTGCTTCTTCGTAAGAAGCTACACGCTTGTCGAATCCTGCCATTGTTATGCCTCACATTGTTGTTGAGTACGTATCGGTGTTGAGAGCGTTTGTCGAGAATAGTGTGCAAGAAGCGTTTGTTGGAATGTCGCGCCATACATAGTGAGTATGACGATCAGAACAGTATTGCCAGTGTTGTCCTAGATGATATATTTGTTAAGTTTGTTTTTCTTATCAATTTATTTTAATAACTTATAAAGAGACGCCATGACCGTCAAGCAGCTTCGTGCATTTTTAGCCGTGGCACAGACCCTAAGCTTTACCCAGGCATGTGAGCGCCTGCACCTTTCACAGCCCGCCCTAAGCCTTGCCATCAAAGGGTTAGAAGATTCGCTAGGCGGCAAACTGCTTATCCGTAGCACCCGTAGCGTGCGACTAACCCCAGAGGGGGAGTCGCTGCTCCCGCTTGCCAAACATCTGCTGGCGCAGTGGGATAACACAGAGGAACGCCTGCGCCAGCGGTTTACGTTACAGCTAGGGCGACTCAGCGTTGCGGCCATGCCGTCTTTTGGGATAACACAGAGGAACGCCTGCGCCAGCGGTTTACGTTACAGCTAGGGCGACTCAGCGTTGCGGCCATGCCGTCTTTTGCCTGCAATCTATTACCCAGTGCACTGGTTAAGTTTCGACAACAGCACCCCAAAATCAACGTTACGGTGCACGATGTGATCAATGAAGAAGTCACGGATATGGTGCGCTCCCGACAGGTAGAGATTGGCATTGCCTTCTCGCCGGAGGGCCAGGGAAGCTTAAGTTTTACACCTTTGTTTGAAGATCAGTTTGTCGCCGTGGTTCCTCCCACCTCTCCCCTGGCTCACCGCGACACACTGCCCTGGACGCAGCTGCTTGAGAATGACTTTATCACGCTACAACGCCCTTCCATGGTACGGCGCTTACTGGAGCAAGAGCTTGAAAAGCGCCATATAGACCTCCCTGTCGCCTTTGAAAGCCACCAGCTCTCTAGCGTCGGACGAATGGTCGCGGAAGGCCTAGGGGTCAGCGCTGTGCCTTCCATGTGCATTCAGCAAATGCATGAGCTGGGTGCGCGCTGCGTACCACTTGTCGAGCCAAGCATCGCTTGCCGCGTGTTGCGTTAGACTGTTTCATGACCTGCCTCCCTCAATAGTGGCTCTGCATTTTGGTCCCTACCTCAACGTAATCCACGACGTTGAGGAGGGGCAGGTCAATCCATGATGTCTACCCATTGACGTATAACGCTTTGATACGGTTATGCTGGGCAGCGTGGCGCTGATCTATTAGCATTTATCGCTAAGCGCGTGATTAAAAGGCCTTTAGCACGCAGACGAATTGCTGTGAGGATTGTGGTATGCCAATTATTAAAGGGGGCGTTAGCATCTTGCTGCTGACGTTGAACACGCTGGTTTGGGGTGTCCCCCTGATTATTCTGACGCTGCTCAAAGTCATCGTCCCTGGACGGCGGCAAAAAGAGTGGCTGCTTAAAGGGCTATGTGCCGTCGCACTAAACTGGATTGGCGTCAATTTGTGGTGGATGCGGCACTGGTTAAAACCCAATGTCTCGATCAACGTGCCAGATACATTAAGCCCTGAGCAGTGGTGGCTGGTAATCTCCAACCATCGCAGTTGGACCGATATCTTTATTCTGCTTATGGCACTGCACCGACGCATTCCTATGCCGCGCTTTTTTCTCAAACACCAGCTTATCTGGATCCCGATTGTTGGTCTCGCTTTCTGGGCGCTTGAGTTTCCCTTTATGCGTCGCTTTAGCCGTGAGCAGATCGCCAATAACCCCAAGCTAGCCACAGTTGACCGGGAATCCACTGAGCGCATGTGCCGCCAAGCTCGCCATGCCCCTATCGCTATTTTTAATTTTGTCGAGGGAACCCGCTTTACCGTCGCCAAACGCGAGTCGCAGCAAAGTCCATTCCAGCATCTGCTTCGCCCTAAAGCAGGAGGAATTGCCCAAGTACTTAGCCTGCTGGGTGATCAGTTGGATGGTATTCTTGACGTCACTATTAGCTATACCAACCCATCACCCACGTTTATGGGTTTTTTATGCGGTAAAGAAGCCCCCATTACGCTTGAAGCCCGGCAGCTAGCCATTCCTGAATGGATGCAAACTGCCAACTACCATGACGAACCGCAGCATAAGGAACGCTTCCACGCATGGATCAACTCACTCTGGCAGGAAAAAGATACCTTGCTAGATCGCCTCAGCGACCACGACTAAGCCACTGGCTCACCATTTGTGTATTGGCCAGCGTGCTAACTGGCTGCGCCAGCTCTGCCCCCTCCTCTAGCCAGCGGGTGCCCGCCGCTAGCAGCGCCAGCGCTATTGGCGGCAACTGGGTAGAGGTTAGACGTGGCGATACGCTAGGGCAGCTCGCGGCACGGGCTGACGTACCACTTGAACGGCTAGAGCGCTTCAACCCGGGGGTTGACTCTCGCCGTTTAGCCGTTGGTCAGCGCCTATTGATCCCAACCCAGCAGGAGCGAGCGCCTTCTGGCGGCCCTTATCGCTATCAAATCCGGCCCGGTGATACCTTCTCAGGTATTGCCAGGCACTTTAACACCACAACGGGGCGAATCCAGAGTGCTAACCAAGGCACTTCCCCCACGGCATTGCGTGTCGGGCAAATCATTAGCGTACCGCTTAGCAGTACCGCTAGAACGGCATCATCAAGCAGTAGTTCAGCCGCTAGTAGCGCCAATAACCGTAATGCACCAACGCCTGCCCCTGCGCCAAGCGCTAGTTTGCCAGCTTCGGCACGCCGATGGCCGTGGCCTTTAGAGGATTATCGTGTGGTTCGTCAGTTTGGTGCCGACAGCCGCGGCACACTACAGCCCATGTTGTTGGCAACTCAGGCAGGCGCTCGTGCTAGGGCCGTTGCTCCTGGTGAAGTACGCTTTGCAGATAGCATGCGGCAGCTCGGCGATGTCGTGATTGTGCACCATGCCGATAACTTGCAAACCGTTTACGCGCTCTGCGAGCGGATTCTCGTCCGCGTAGGGGACCAGGTGAGTACAGGTGATGAGCTGTGTGATGTAGGACAAAGTAACGCGACACAGCGTTATGATCTGCTGTTTGACTTACGTCAGGGGGGGAAACCCATCGACCCACGACAGGTGCTAAGGTAAGCATATTCCGCATGCAAAAGCCCCGCGAGGGGCTTTTGCATCTTTTTTGAATTAACTGCGCTCGCTAATTAACCGCGATAGTAACCAGGGGCCACAAATGGCATCGCGGAAACGCTCATGGGTAGCTGCTTGCCGCGTACTAACGCGTAGACGGTAGTACCGGGCGCTTCCCACTCACGGGCGAGGTACCCCATGGCAATAGGTTTACCGACGCTTGGCCCAAAACCTCCGGAAGTCACTACGCCAATTTCATTGCCCGCTTCATCTACCAGCAGACTGCCTTCTCGCACCGGCGCGCGCCCTTCTGCTACCAGCCCAACCCGCTTGCGGGTATGATCTTTGGTATCCACTTGGTGCAAAATCACATCGGCTCCGGGGAAACCCGCTGCTCGCTCGCCGCCATGGCGACGCGGCTTGCCAATGGCCCAGATCAAGCCGGCCTCGACAGGCGTGGTTTGCATATCCATATCGTGACCATATAGGCACAAGCCCGCTTCTAAGCGCAGTGAATCACGCGCGCCCAAGCCAATCGCTTCTACTTCAGGCTCGGCCAGCAGCGCTTCGGCAAGCGCCTGACACTCGTCAGCCGCGACAGAGATTTCAAAGCCATCTTCGCCGGTATAACCACTGCGGCTGATCCACACGTCACATCCTGCCAGCGTGTAACGACCATGTTGCATAAACGTTAGCTCACAGGCTTGCGGGCAGAGCCGCTGCATCACATCGCGGGCCTGTGGCCCTTGAAGCGCCAGCAGACCGCGATCAAGCACATCGATTTGATGAGTGTTACCAAGATTAGCGCGCAAATGGGCAATATCTTGGTCTTTGCATGCCGCGTTCACCACCAGATAGAAGTGATCGCCAGCATTCACCACCATCAAATCATCAATAATACCGCCATCGGTGCTGGTAAAAAGGCCATAACGCTGCTGGCCTTTTTGCAAGCCTACCAAGTCCGCTGGGATAAGACTTTCCAGCGCTTCAGCGACCTTTTCTCCGGAGACCAGAATCTGTCCCATATGCGACACATCGAACAAGCCACACCGCTCGCGGGTATGCTCATGCTCTTTTTTAACACCCAGCGGGTATTGCACCGGCATATCGTACCCGGCAAAAGGCACCATCTTGGCCCCTAGCTGCGTGTGAAGCGCATGAAGTGGCGTGTGTTTCAGATCAGTCATGGCATTTCCTCTGTCAAAAAAGAGAAACGGGAAGCCTTACTAGGCTTCCCGGCTCTATTACATCGTGCATTACCTGCTTACAGGCAGGCCTTATTTATCATGATCCAGGGCTTCACCCGGCAGCACGTCCTTACCAGCGAAATAATCCCGAGTGAGCTTAAAGACAACCGGAGACAGCAGCGCCAGGGCAATGAGGTTAGGAATCGCCATCATCGCGTTGAAGGTGTCTGCCATCAGCCAGATAAAGCCCAATTGCGCAACTGCACCCAGCGGAATAGCCAGTACGAACAGCACTCGGTACAGCATAATAGAGCGCGTACCGAACAGGAACTGGCAGCATTTCTCACCGTAAAACGACCAGCCAAGAATGGTGGTAAAAGCAAAGATTGCTAGCGCAATGGCCACGATCTGATTACCAAAGCCAGGCAGCGCCGCATCAAAGGAGAGCGCGGTGAGCGAAGCGCCCGCTTCGCCTTCCATCCACACGGTAGAGGTCAAGATCACCAGCGCCGTGATGGT
>Ga0208315_1001202_pt1 | contig 14071 bp, 26 predicted proteins | sample MalvireepMed_215_FD_184239 | JGI IMG/M metagenome (GOLD analysis project Ga0208315, IMG submission 184239) | Marine viral communities from the Global Malaspina Expedition - Malaspina viral metaG DeepMed_215 (SPAdes) (version 2) | ecosystem: Environmental > Aquatic > Marine > Oceanic | place... | reverse complement strand
ACCGTATGCCATACCGACCAGTATTTGTTATGAGTAGTGGTGAGCGAGCCACCAATGCTCAAGTCTTTGAAACACAAGAACAGGCAGAAAGTAGTGCTATAGATACATATCGGGTATGGACAATGCCTGTTGACTACAGCACAGAGATGTGCGAGGGGCCAGTGAACTACCATCGTGTTGATGGTAGAGATGTAAGAATGATAATCACAGAGGAAAACTAAGATGAATGAAATTGAAACGCTATTAACTGATTGTAAAGACTCATTTCAACATCTCGTTGATAAAGATTTAATTAATTCTGAGGAGTCCAGTGCTAAAGAATTAATTATTGAAATCAATCAATACCTAAGAAGGTTGCAAGACCTAAACCAGATGCAATTGGGGGAGTAGATGAGTTTACCAAGTGTAGCACAGTCTGCTATCGAAGATTTGTTTGAGGAAGAAATGGATAGGTTGTTGACGTTAGGATATGATGTGGAAAAAGCTGCTTTATTAGCTGAACAAGAAGTATTGATGGAGTATCAGAGGAATGGAACGTAACAAGAGCAAAACTAGACGTAAGTTAAGCCTGTTGCCACGTAGCAAGTTTGCAAGATCGTTAGCATGGCGCAGGTTTCAGCAAAAGAAAGTACCCAGTGGTAAAATTTACAAGCGTGTAAGTAAAAAACAAGTATTAGAGGATGAGGAATAAGTAAATGCATGACTTTTTCTTGGGCCTATGTTGGGGTCTTATGCTGGTATTTTTAGCTGTTGCGCTGTTCACGTAGGAGGTAAAAATGTGTGATATAGTTACCTATGATGAATTTAGAGAGCGTAAGGTGGAAAAGTACATACAACTATGGATATATGGACAGTACACCACAGAACAATTCACAAGTGCCTTAGTGCGACTAGGATTTGATACAGATACCATAGAGGAAAGTTTGGACGATTATTTTGACACTTGACATTTTTTAGAACTCATGTATAATGTGTTCTTACACAGCAACCACACATAGACTATGTTCTTTAATATAATATATGTTGAACATGTAAAGGAGGATATAAAGTGACTACCAAAAGCATTACGTCTGTGAATACAGACGAGATTGTGAATAGGAAATCAGAAGAAAAACATATGAAGCGTAGAAATGCCAAGAAGCAAACACAATTAAGAAAACAGCAGCGCAAACGTAAAAAGGAGAAATACTATGCTTGATGTGTCATTGCCAGCCCTTGCTATGATGGTACAGATTATAACTAATTTGATGGTAGCAGAACAGCTAAACTATAATGGGTATATAGACACAAATGACGAGGTATACTGCTTGGCTATCAATTCGTACCATGAAGCAAGAGGTGAGGGTTTTGATGACAAACTGGCTACTGCACAGGTGGTGATGAACAGAGTAGCTTCAGCAAGGTATCCAGATGATGTTTGTGATGTAATTACAGATGGTCCTACACGGGAGTCATGGAAAACTAGACAGCATACTGATTTTGATATATTAGATCGTGTCTACTATCCCATTAGACATAGATGCCAGTTCAGTTGGTACTGTGATGGCAGGTCTGATGTCATACATAACCTTGATGGGTGGGAGGACAGTGTGATAGCTGCATTCCTTGTGTACACAGGGTTTGGTGAGGACATAGTGAATGGTGCTACTCATTACTATGCACATGATAGAGTAACTCCATCGTGGGCAGATAGTATGGAGGTGACCGTCAAGCTAAGAGGGCATACATATCTCAGAGAAAACTAAATTACCGTGGTATATCTGGTTCGTATTGTTCCTGATGGGTAGTTACTTTAGTTACATAGTAGGAGCAGTGGTTGTACACACAATTTGTGATTGTTTAATATGAAAGGAGAGTTTAGATGACACTTCACAGAGTAACCATCACGCAACGCATTCTAGTTGATGTAGACGATGAAGATGAAGAGGTACAAAAGTATCTAAAGACAGGTGGTTCTATCAGAGAGTATGTGGCAGAGCATTATATATGGGATGAGACACTTGGCACCTATTCATGTGATATAGATGTAGATCAATGGAAAGATTTAGGAGAACTAAAATAAGTGTGCTTTAGACAAGCTCTGCCAGTAGCTCCCGACCACTCTCAAGAAGTAGAGGTGGCTTGAAGAAATCGGGTAACTGGCACCTTTTAACATTAAAGGAGAACTAAGATGAGTAAAATAAATCTTACTACTAAACAAGTAATGCACATTGCTGCTTATATTGAAGAGGAAGAGCGTTTTAACTATAATATAGGTGTGATAAAAGTATACCCTGATGAAAATGATGTGTGTGTAGATGAGATTATTAGAGAGGAAGAACGTACTAACGATAAAAATAAGGGGAAAAAAATATACCCTGATGAACAAGTAAGGTTCCTTGCTGCATACATTGAAGATGCTATTGATAAATGGAATGGAGGAGAACTAAGATGAGGTACAACGTGGGCATTGATGTACACGACTACGAGAAGCACACGCATGGTCGAAAGGAGATTGCACTATATGATGAGGATTGGGTGACTGCGACAGAGTATGCTATGAATAAGGTAAGAGAGCAGCATCCAAATGCGGACATTGAATTAGCATACGTAAAGGAGTACAATGCACGTTACATGCTACCTACAAGCACAAAGATATTATATTCTACACTTTAATAAAATTAGTTGTTGACAATACAAAGCAGTATGTGGTATAAGTTAATCATCAACCAAAGGAGAGTATAAATGTTAGATACATTCGCACTACCACAATCATTACAGTTTAACCCTGTTCTTATGCCCATTGAACATGAGGGTGTAAGGTTACCTGCTTCTATAGGACAGAAGATTGTTCGTGATGATAGCAACGAAGTGTTGGGTATTGTCAAGTCCAAGTATATTCCACAGCCATACAGTGCTCTGTGGGAGCCTCTTGTCGAAGGGCTGGAGGAGTCAGGTCTTGATCTTGACGATGCAGAGATCAAGTGGAGTACCATGAACAATGGTGCTCGTATGTTTGCCGATATTACTTTGAAGTCCTATAACTATGATCGTATTGTAGGAGAGAAGACTGCTCTTCAGATGCGAGTTCGCAATAGTGTAGATGGGTCTTTGAAGTATGATGTATCTGCCTTTATCAAACGGCTATGGTGTTCCAATGGTCAAGCTCGAATAGCAGAGAATACCTCTGTAAAGTTCAAGCATACAATCAGCACAGAGCCAGAAAAGATCGGGCAGGTTGCAGCTACATGGCCTACTATCCTAGAGGATGACGCTCACCTCTTTAATCACATGAGGAAGGTGGCTATGGAGCGAGACACAGTACAGAACTTTATGTCTTCTAATCTGTGTATGACCAAGACCAAGACTAAGGTTAAGGTTAATGAAACGTGGTTGGGTAGTATGATGGGGCTGTGGGATACTTACAGCACTCAGATTGGTAAGAATGGGTATGCATTTTATAATGCACTCACTCATTACGGTACGCACGTTGAACCAGACAGCCTACGGGGGGCTGAAGTTGGTAATCGTGCGTTACGGCAAGAGCAGAACGTGCAAGCCTTGGTGCGGGGTGATGCGTTTAAAAAGCTCATTCGATATGATGACTTTGAGCAGCGATTAGCTGCATAGTCTTGCCGTAATCTATGGCAGGTGTGTAGGTTTTGTTCTCCCCTATGCACCTGCCATTACTATTTGAAAGGATCTACAAATGAATAAGAATCAGCGCAAACTCGAAGAAGATTTAAGGACAGCCACACATACCTACTACTCTTTATTGCGAGGAACAACTGTACGTATAACTAAGCTTGAGAGGTTGGCTACTCGTTGTGCTGTTGTTATTTTAACCGTCACTCTTCTGCTAGTGGTCCTTAAAGGATGAGTGGCACGGGTATAGCTGGAGCACAGGACTATGTACCTACAGACAAAGGAGGATGGAGGTGTGCTACTTGTGGTAACGTATTCCATGAAGAGTCTTCGGCACTTGCATGGGGTAGTCCGAATGGATTGCAACAGCAATGTAAACAATGCTACAAGGAACGTAATACTTACACACAAAGGCAATGGGATAGAACAGTAGGATATGGCAAAGTTCCAGATGACTACAAACCGGAAAAGGAAATAAAATAATGCCTTTTGAGTTCACCGCAGAAGATAGAATGTTGCAGGAAAAGCGTATGCAAATTGCACATCGCAAACGCCTAATGATTAATTACATATCTCATGCGAACAGAATACTAGAGGACTGCGAGACAGTTGAACAGGTGAATAAACTAATTAAGTCAGCGGAAATAGATAGAGATGAAAGTCACATAGACACATGGCATAAGATGTATGATAATCAACTGTACGATAGAGAATTGTGCAGATTACATAAACTGAAAAATTTTCTTGACTTAGGCGTAGCTGTGGAGGTACACTCACATCATGGGTTTCTAGTAGAAGGTAAATTTGTTGTGGCATTTCAACGAAACAGATGGAGAGTAGAGGGTAAGAACAAATGGTACTGGTATAAGGATGTGGAAGAATTAGTAAACAGATACATTAGAAAGGAACACACATGAACCTCTTTAGATTACATGATGATCCAAAGACTGCTGCCACTATGCACTGCGACAAGCATATACCAAAAATGGTATTGGAAACTGCACAGATGTTGAGTACTGCATGGCGTATGACAGAAAAAGATAATGACTATGCAGATAATAATACTTTGTATAAGGCAGCGTACAAGAACCATCCTTCAACTGTGTGGGTACGGCATGGTATCTTAAACTATCTTTGGACACGTAAATTGTTTAAGTACTTGTGTAAAGAATATACAAAACGATATGGTAAACATCATGCATGTGAGAGATTGCTTAAAGCTTTTGCTTATGATGTTCCATATGAAACTACTATTATAAAATCACCATTACCTTTTCCTCAGTGTATGCCTGATAAATACAAAGTAGAGTGTGATCCTGTTCAAGCATATCGCAATTACTACAAAGGAGAGAAGGCATATTTTGCCAAGTGGGACAGAGGCAGGGCTGCTCCTAAGTGGTGGCCTCATGCCACTTGACTCTGTAGAGCTAGTACACTTAGCTGCATTTAAATTAGAACTAGAACGATTGGAGACGGTAAGCAGCGATAAGGATGATGTAGAATATAAGATAGTAACTAGATGGCTTCGCAACAGAGTGAGTGAGATTGAAAGGAGGTAGTTATGTTAAAAGCTTTGCCACAAGAATTTACTATAAAACCATCTGATAGTGATGGCCTTGGGTTATTTGCCAGTATGGACATCGTTATCTTTCCTACTGCCATTTCTCACATACACCATCCATTTATTGGGTGGGTTCGCACTGCCGTAGGTGCCTTTATTAATCACAGTGATACTCCAAATTGCATAGTGCAAGAACATTCGACCACTGTTTATTCTAAGGTAGCTATTGAAAACTACGACTTGGATAGGTACTTACTGGGTTCTAGATACAGTAATTCAGATGGAATTGACATTAAAGTAAGATATCTATTACAGAATGCTCCTATAAGTAAAGGAGAGGAGCTTACGATTCAATACGAGGATGTACTTTATCATGGACTTGGACCTGTTGACTATCCCCGACTTTCTAAGACGCAAGAAGAAGAAGGGCAGACCCAAAAAGAACTTGAACTTGTCGGAGCCATCTGAAAACAAGTGGGATGCATGGGACAAGATTAAAGAAGAGAGGTATGGAACTAAGTATGACATAATTCTTAAAGATGAGGCACCCCGAATAGGAAGTGGTTTCAGAATTGTATATGTAAAAGAAGGCCGCAAGTGGGCGCACATGGTTAGTCATACTGGTGATCCAGATATAAGATCAGGCAAAACTGTTAAACGCTTGTCTCTTAAAAGGTGGTATGAAATGAAACGAAAACATGAGCAATATAAACAAAGGAATCATCCAGATGAAGTTGCAAGAAAGCTCAGTCGCAAACGCTATCGAAGAGTATCAAAAAACACCTGAGTTTGGTGTTAAAATACGATCTGATAAAACTAGAAAGCAATATGCATATCAGTTAAGGAGACTGTGTAGTTCATGTGTAGATGGAATCTCTGTAGGAGACATGAATGTAAGTGATCTGTCTGTGGCTAAGTGTCAACATATATACTGGGCATTGATATCTGGCGTTGAAATAAAATCAGGAGAACGCTTTGCCAACTATACATTGGAGGTCATCACTCGTGCATGGAATGTCCTTATGAAATATGATATGCTTGACAAAAACCCTTGGTCCCTTGTAGAAAGAAGTAAACCTGCACCACGAAATACCATTTGGAATGCAAGTGACTTCACAAAGTTTTTAGAAACGGCTTTTAGCATGTCAAAATGGAGAAACATAGGACTGTTGGTGCGTATAAATGTAGAGCTAGGACAGAGAATAGAAGATATAAGACTTTCTACATGGGACAACTACGATCTAGAAGAAAAGCTATATAGTAGAGAGGTTATATTAAAAACAAATGAAAGAATAGCTGGCATTCCTCTTACAGATAGCCTTGTTAAAATGTTAGAAGAACAAAAACAGGACTACCACTGGCAAGAGTTGGTAGTGCCTAATCCTTTGACATTGGAGCCATATAGTGAACACAATATATCTCGTACATTTCGTACAATCATGAATGCTGCTGGATTGCCCTCACGCTTGCAATTGAGAGACATTCGCAGAACTGTATTGACAGACTTGGCAAATCACGGGGCCACAGACACAGAGATTATGGCCTACAGTGGACACAAGAGTAGAGAAAGTTTAATGCCTTACGTATGTATAAATACACAACAGGCTCGTAATGCTGCTGCTAAAAGAAAGTTTAGTTTAGAGGAAAATGATAGTTGGCAAAAACTTACAGATAGTGTAAAAACAACAGAGGAATTACTAAATGAAATTGAATTTAAGGAGAGGAAGTGATGCCACGGGACGATGAAAATTACATAGTTGAGAAAGTATATACTCAACTTGAAGATGCATGGGGTGACATGGACGTATACTTTCTTCGTCATGCTGATAGACACAGTAAAATAAAGTTAAAAATATATTCTAGAGATGGTGTAACTACAAGAATAACAATGGAAAAGATTTAGATATGAATGAAGAAACGAAAGCTAAATTTAATGCTCTGTATAAAGAATTAAAAGAAATTGAAAGTATAATTCACAATGAAACATGGCCGAATATTAATGATGGAGGAGATTTTGCAGCGAGAGATAGAATTAGAAAGGAATTGTTAGATATAATTCATGGAGGATTTGATTGAAAAAGGAGAAAGATAATAAAATGAAATGGCCGAAAGTAACTCCATCACATGGAACAAGTTGGTATGTAAAATGGCTGGCTACCAGTACAATTGTAGTTGGTGCTGTACTTAATTCTTTGGAACTGGTTCCTTCAAACTTTTACTTTATGTTGACAGGAACAGCTCTTTGGTTTATAGTAGGTATGTTATGGTTTGATCGTGCGTTGATAACATTGAATGCTGTTATATTTGTTATACATTTTATAGGTTTAGTTTTACATTACTCATACAGGTGAGACATGAACATACACAACCATATTCAATCTTTAGATTTGCAAATTGAAGAGAGGTATAGAGGAGACTGTCCCATATGTAATGGAAAGAACACGTTTACTGCAATCAAAACAACCGACAACATTCTTTACAACTGTTACAAGGCAGGGTGTAGTTTACAAGGTCGATCTGCATATCAGTTTACTGTAAGAGATGCCTTGCTTAAAAACAAAAAGAAGGATGACAGAGTAGAAATTTTTTCTCTGTCTACACACATCATGCCTAACAGAGAGTACATAGACCCTTGGGCCAAGAGCTATGATATAGATGGGTCTGATTTATTATACGATGTTAAGGAAAACAGAATAGTGTTTCCTGTTGTGCATGACAACAGAATTATAGACGCCACAGGTAGGGCAGTAGACAAAAGGCAAAGCCCAAAGTGGAAACGATACGGTAGTAGTGGACATGCTTATGTGTCAGGAACAGGTTGCATAGCTGTTGTAGTAGAGGACTGTATATCTGCTTCTGTTGTACCTACAATTGATACTGCTTTTACAGGTTTTGCTTTGATGGGAACATCTCTTTTAGACACACATGTGACACAGCTTCGGCATTATGATCAGATAATTGTGGCTCTTGATCCTGATGCAGTACAGAAGACATTTGAATTTACAGGAAGGCTTAGAAGTACACTTTCCACCAACATTCGTGCCATGAAGTTGACAGATGACTTGAAATACAGAAGGAAAGATGATATTATGAATTTGGAATTGCACATAGATTAGGAGAAATAAATGGAACTAGCACTGTTACGCACACTTATGAACAGAGAATTTTACAATGGAAACAAAAACATAGCAAAGGAAAAGATATTTAGAAGCAAAGAAACTCGTAGCATCAAGCAGATTTTGGATGATGCCATGTCCGACTATGAGAATGACATTGGCCCCTCAGATGTAGAGGCATTGTTCTTTACTAAAAATAGTACTCTTACTACGTCACAAAAAGATGTATACCAAAGTATCTTTCGTAAGATAGCAAAGGCTGGCGCTCTTAATGAAGACGTAGCTCAAAATGTATTGCGAGAACTTAATAGAGAGGACGCTGCCAATGAGCTTATGGACATAGCCTTTAAGATGTCCAATGGTGAGGTAACATCTTTACATAAAATAGTTCAGTTCACAGAAAGGCGTGAAGAGGATTTCATGCCAGCATTAAAGGTATATTTTGAGAACATGGACATTGACTCATTGTTGGAAAAGAATGAGCTACAATTTAAATGGAAGTTCAACATACCCACAGTGGCACAGTTAGTGCCGGGAGTAAATGCAGGGCAGATAGTGGTCGGTGCTGCTCGTCCAAACACAGGTAAGACCAGTAGTCATGCCTATCTTTGTGCAGGTCCGGGTGGGTTTGCTCATCAGGGAGCACGAGTTATGGTTCTTGCTAATGAGGAAGCTACAAGTAGAGTGTCTTCACGATATCTTACTGCTGCCTGTGGTATGAGCATAAAGGAGATTGTTAAGAACAAAAATCGGGCAGAGGAATTGTTTAGTCCCATCAAGGACAACCTCAAAATCACTGACGCCACAGGGTGGGACTTGGATCGTGTAGAACGAGCAGTCAAGGCATATGAACCAGACATTGTGATTGCTGACATGGCAGACAAGTTTAATCCAGAAGGTAGGTACACTGCTCACCATGAACAACTCAAGGCTACGTACATTCGCTTTAGAATCATAGCCAAGCAGTATAACTGTGTTTTGTTTGCCATGTCTCAACTATCTGCTGAAGCAGAGGGCAAGGTGTTTGTGAACATGAGTATGTTGGAGGGCAGTCGTACAGGCAAAGCAAGTGAAGCAGACGTACTGTTTTGCATAACTAAAACTCCTATGGTAGAAGGACAACAAGAGGAAGAAAGTCCTGAGAGGCATTGGTTAGTTCTAAAAAATAAGTTGACAGGAAAACATGGTCGTGTTATAACAATGCTTGATCCAGAAACAGCCACATACAGTGCATAGGAATGTGACATGAAATTAACTATAGACGTAGAGAATACTGTTTCTAAACTACCATCTGGCAAGATTCTTCTTGATCCATTTACAGAAGGAAACAAGCTTGTCTTGGTGTGTACAAGAACAGACAATGGTGAGGAATCCTCTTTTTGGTTTAGCCACTCTACACATAGTACTGACAATGCTAAAGAACTTTTACAGGCACAGCTAGATCAGGCTACGGTGTTGGTATGTCATAATGCACAGCATGAGTTGGTGTGGCTGTGGGAAACAGGCTTTACCTACGATGGACCTGTCTTTGATACCATGTTAGTTGAATACCTTTTTCAAAGGGCAATCAAACAGCCTTTGTCACTACAGGCAGTGGCAGAGAGGTATGAACTTGAGAACCAGAAGCTTGATACTCTTACCGAAAGTTTCAAGAAAGGGCTATCTGTAGATGAAATAGATGGAGATGAGTTAGAAAAGTATTGTAAAGTTGATGTACGAGCTACGCAAGAACTGGCAAATTGTCTACGAACAAAGATGTTCACACAGGACTATGCTCCACTTCAAAATGTAATTACATTAACAAATGATTTGTGTGTCTTGTTGTCTAAAATATATTACAGAGGGTTTTCAGTTAATGTAGATGCACTACAGAATGTTAAGAGAGAATTTGAAACAGAACAGAAAGAAATACAAGACTCTTTAAACAAGCAAGTTCATGAACTTATGGGGGATACTCCAATCAATCTTGCCTCTCCAGAGCAGTTGAGTATGGTCATCTATAGTCGTAAGCCTACAGACAAACCTACATGGGCCAATAATTTTACCAAGTACATGAAGAAAGCTGCCTTTGATGTAGCTGTGAAAGAAAATGCAGAGTATGTGTACAGAACCACAGCGATACAATGTAAGAAGTGCTTTGGTAGAGGATATAACATAGTCCTTAAAAAGGATGGCACACTTGGTAAGGCACGTAGAATTTGTAAGGAATGCAACAAGGCGGGAATATTGTACATTCCAAGCAAAAAGATTGCAGGACTTAAATTTACTGCTCCTTCTGCATCTTGGGTAGCTAATCATGGATTTAGTACCAGCAAGCTTAACATAGAGATGTTGGAGGAAGCAGCAAAGCGTAGAAACCTACCCGAAGCAGAGAGTTTTCTGTATAAGGTACGAAGGCTGTCTGCTTTAGATACATACCTGTCATCTTTTGTGGACGGTATTAATACTTTCATGAAGTCTGATCATAAACTACATGTAAGGCTAGTGCAGCACAGAACTACAACTGGTCGTTTGGCTTCAGATTCTCCCAATCTACAGAACATGCCTCGTGGCAATACCTTTCCTATTAAAAGAGTTTTTCGTTCACGCTGGCCCGAAGGTAAAATAGTAGAGGCTGACTTTGCTCAACTTGAGTTTAGAGCAGCAGCCTTTCTAGGAGAGGATCAAGTTGCCAGAGAAGAGATAAACACAGGGTTTGACGTACACAGCTACACAGCAGACGTTATTACCAAGTCTGGTCAACCTACAACTAGGCAAGAAGCCAAGGCACACACTTTCGCACCTCTCTTTGGTGCTACTGGATTTGGTAGGACGAATGCAGAGGCAGCATACTACCAACAGTTCACAGATAAATACTATGGCATATCTAAATGGCACACAAAGCTGGCTAATGAAGTTATGTCTACAGGAATGGTGACTACACCTACAGGTAGGCAGTTTTCCTTTCCAAATGCAGAGCGTAGGCAGGGAGGAACAATAACTTATTTCACGGCTGTCAAAAACTATCCTGTGCAATCCATATCTACAGACGTAGTGCAAATGACACTTATCATGGTAGAAGAAAAAATGAGACAAAAGCAATTAAAAAGCATGATTGTAAACAGTGTGCATGACAGCATTGTTATAGACACATATCCAAATGAAGAAAATGAGGTAAAGCAATGCATATTTGAAGTAGAAAATAACATTAGAAATAACTTTCTTACAAAACTGGGCGTAGACTTTGACGTTCCCTTGATCATGGAATGTAAAATAGGAGAAAATTGGATGGAGCTAGAAGAATACGCTTGACAATGCCATTGAAACAGGTATAATGGGTCAATCTTTTTATAGAAAGGAAAGCATTAAATGGAAACAGAACTAGTCAATATGGATAATACTAACTACGATATGATTGCTTCAATAATGGGTATTGAAGAGACAGCTAACAGGCCATCTAAGGCTGCAGACAATTTGTGTCGGCTTCGCATTTGGAACCGACCTGTCATGGGAACAATTGACAAAGGCGGTAAGAAACGTCAAATGGAAGTAGTTCCCGGTGGTGCATTTAGGTTTGATGATGGCACAGGACAATATACCTATTCCGAAAGCATAAAATTTCGTCCTTTTTTACAACGCTTTCGGTATAACCGTTGGTTGCCATACCAAACTCCAGATAAAAATGGTCGAAAGGGAAAGTATATTAAGTCTGCATTTACTCATGATTATAAGGCGTTTAACTCGTCAGATTTAATAGATGAGTCAGGTGGATTTAATTGTGGTCGGCCATCTGGATTCATAGAGGATTGGAAGTCTGTACCAGAAGCAACCAGAAACCTTATAACTTCAGTTAAACGAGTTAGAACAATTTTTGGTACAGTTACTTTGGAAGATGGTGAAGCCACTAATGATGCAGGAGAGCCTGTTTCAACTGATGGCACTGCCGTACCTGTGTTATGGGAAATAGAAAACAATACTGCATTTAAAATAATGGGAGAAGCATTAGCCAAGTATCGTGATGCAGGTAGGCTGTTTCCTCAACATACCATTGCACTGTCCACTGAGGGTTCTCCTATGGCAAATGGTAACATGTTATATCAGCCTGTTTATAATGTTGAGTTAACCAAAGAAGTTAAGCTTGAACCAGAAGACAATGAAACTCTTATGAAATTTCAAGCATGGGTTAACAAATATAATAAGTATATTAAAGAAGCATACGAGCAAAATGCTAATACCAATCCTTTGTCAGATGAAGAAGTAGACGTTATTGATGGCTTCATTACTGTAGAAGAGGGCTAGTATATGGAACACCCTGCAGAACTTCTCGTTCATTCATACCTTGACGATGCTCGTCAGGGACTAACCACAATGTCTGAGGAAAATATACAGGGCATAGTCAAGCATGTGGAACAAGCAGTGCGTAAGCAATTTAAAACCAGAGAATCTAGAAAAGATTTTCGCTTACGGGCAAGCAATGTAGGTAGAGCATCTTGCCAACTTTGGTTTCAGAAGAACAAACCAGAGGCTGCTATTCCACCCTCCTCCCATTTTTTAGTGAGAATGATGATTGGAGATATTACAGAGGCTGTGTTCAAGGGTCTTCTAAAAGAATCTGGTGCTACGTTTGAAGAACCAGAAAGAACAGAAACAGAGATAGCTGGAACAAAAATTCAAGGAGAATATGATTTAGTATTAGATAACAAAGTGGATGATATTAAATCGACAAGTCCTTGGAGCTACAAGAATAAGTGGGTAGATGGAGAAACTATAGAGAAAAGTGACCCATTTGGGTACATAGGACAATTAACCGTGTATGCAAAAGGAAAGGGAGTAGAGCCGGGAGGTTGGTGGGTTGTAAATCATTCCTCTGGTGAATTTAAGTACATTAAATATACAAGTGATCCAGATGCTGTAATGAAGAATCTAGAAAAGACTGTAGAGGCAGTGGCTAGTAATGAGTTTAATAGATGTTTTGAACCAGTGAAGGAAACCTTTTATGGAAAGGAGACAGGGCGATATGTGTTGAGCACAGAGTGTAAGTTTTGTAATTTTAGGCACACTTGTTGGGGTGACAGGTTAACAGAAGAAGCTTCCAAAGTTAGTAAAGCAAAAAGTAAGCCTATGGTTAATTATGTATCTATGTGAGAGTATCTTCTTGCTTTTTATAGAAAGGGTATTTATATGACAGATAAAGGCGCACGTAAGGCTTTTGATAGAAGTTTGTACATAAAAGCAGATACACTAGGAAAGGATGTAATATCATCTTGGCTATCTAAACAAGGACACAACATTACTGACACTACAGAGAAGTATAGCTGTGATATTGTAACAGAGAAGAATGGTATTAAGCATAACACTGAAGTAGAAATTAAGTTTTCTTGGAAGGGAGATTGGCCGGATAGTTGGGATGAAATCCGTATTCCGTACCGAAAGAATAGACTCTTATCCGAAGAGAACTTGACTTTTTATATTCTTAGGTCTGACTGTAAGCAAGCTTGGGCTATAAGTGCTGACACTCTTAAAAATATAGCTACAGTAAAGGAGGCAAGTAATAGATACATACGAAGTGGTGAAAAGTTTTTTCATGTGCCAGTTGAACATGCACAACTTTTAGAAATGATTTAATGAACATCTTAAAGCTAATATTTGCATGGGTGGTAGTTTTAGTGATCATCACTTTTCTTGTTCGCTTCATTATTTTTACTTTTATTTAGTGGGGCAAAGATAAATGAAAACAATTGTGTGTGACAATGTATAACAAGGAGGGGCATAGAAAAGCAAGAGCTAGTGG
>Ga0208315_1001201_pt1 | contig 14073 bp, 10 predicted proteins | sample MalvireepMed_215_FD_184239 | JGI IMG/M metagenome (GOLD analysis project Ga0208315, IMG submission 184239) | Marine viral communities from the Global Malaspina Expedition - Malaspina viral metaG DeepMed_215 (SPAdes) (version 2) | ecosystem: Environmental > Aquatic > Marine > Oceanic | place... | reverse complement strand
GTCTGGGTGAATGGTGATAATGGCTATATTGCCATGCAGGTCAGTGGGTTAGAAGTGCTTCCGGGGGCCGGTCTCACGGATTCAGGAGAGCAGTAAGAATACTTCCATGTTTTTATTTATTTTTTACATATAAAACAATTGGTTATTTTTTAACAAAGCATTAGAAAGCATTGATGCTTGTAGGTGAGGGTGCCGCATCGAGATACCTATGAAGTATGGCAAGGAACTCAAACGATATTGGTCTGTTAAGTGGGGTCTAGTCGATATTACTGACGAACCAACAACAACTGTCGTCTTTAAGCCCATGATAGACGTACCCCAATCTCACCTCGAATGTTGCTGCTATCGCCGGGCTCCAAGACAACAATAAAACCAACGATAGGGTTTCACCATGACCGTAAAAATATTCGACACGCCCGAGGTTCAAGATTTCCTAAATGCCGTTGCTGGCTTTGATCAGTCAGGCGGCAATGACCGCGCCAAGCAAATCGTTCATCGCCTGGTTGGTGATCTGTTCAAGCTGATCGATGACTTCGATGTCACCGAGGAAGAGTACTGGGCGGCGGTTAACCTGCTCAATGCCCTGGGTAGCCAGACCCAGTTCGGCCTGTTGTCCCCAGGGCTGGGCTTTGACCACTTCCTCGATATGCGCCAGGACGCTATCGATGCCGAAGCCAAGCGCACCGGCGGCACCCCACGCACCATCGAAGGCCCCCTATACGTGGCCGGAGCCCCCGAGGCGGAAGGCTTCGCGCGCATGGACGACGAAGCGACCGAGGGCGAGACCATGTGGCTGACCGGCCAGGTGCGCGATGTGAATGGCACCCCGATTGCCGGTGCCAAGGTCGAGATCTGGCACGCCAACTCCCAGGGCGGCTACTCGTTCTTTGACCCCTCACAATCCGAGTACAACCTGCGCCGCACGATCTATGCGGACAGCGACGGCCGCTACACCGCGCGGAGCATTATTCCCTCCGGCTACGGCGTCCCCGAAGGCGCCCCCACCGATGTGGTGCTCAAGTCACTGGGCCGTCACGGCGAACGTCCGGCGCATATTCATTACTTCGTCTCCGCTCCGGGCCACCAACATCTAACCACCCAGATCAACCTGGCGGGCGACCCCTACACCTTTGACGACTTTGCCTTTGCTACCCGCGAAGAGCTGGTAGTGCCCGCTGAACGGATTGAAGATCCGGCCGAGATCGCCAAGCGCGACCTGGACGGCCCCTTCTCCCACGTGGTGTTCGATGTGGAGCTGGCCCAAACCGACGCCGCCGAACTGCAGGTACGTCACGCCCGCCCACGGGCTAAAGAAGACGACCAGGATCTTGCCAGCCAGCTCGCCGGTACTGCCAAGGTTTAAGCGATCGAGCTCTGTCACCGTGACAGCGGCGGGCCACCGGCCCGTCGCTGCGAGATATAACAGCGCGACATAATAAATACGAGGAGAGAGATCATGACCACGCAGCTTGATCAGCTCGAAGCCCGCGTGCGCGGTGCGGTACAAGACGACCCTGACAACGGTATTTTCCGCTGCCACCGCAGCATGTTTACAGATCCCGCTTTTTTCGAGCTGGAGATGAAACACATCTTCGAAGGCAACTGGGTATTTCTGGCCCATGAGAGCCAAATTGCCGAGCCGGGAGACTACTTCACCACCACCGTGGGTCGTCAGCCGGTGATTATCACCCGCGACAAGCAAGGCGAACTGCACGGCCTGATTAACGCCTGTGCCCACCGCGGCGCCACCCTGTGCCGTCGCAAGCGCGGCAACAAGGGCACCTTCACCTGCCCGTTCCACGGCTGGACCTTCAAAAACGACGGCCAACTGCTCAAAGCTAAAAACGAAAAGACCGGCGCCTACCCGGATACTTTCAAGCAGGACGGCTCCCATAACCTCAAGCGCCTCCCGCGCTTTGAGAACTACAAAGGCTTCCTGTTCGGCAGCCTGAGTGACGATGTGCAGCCGCTCGAACAGCACCTAGGTGAAACCACCAAGGTCATCGACAACATCGTCGACCAAGCCCCCGAAGGTCTTGAGATCCTGCGCGGCACCTCATCGTACACCTACACCGGCAACTGGAAGCTGCAGGCCGAAAACGGTGCCGACGGTTACCACGTCAGCTCCGTGCACTGGAACTACGCCTCCACCATGGAGCGCCGCAACTACGATGCCGGTGGTACCAAGGCGGTCGACGCGGACGGCTGGTCGAAAAGCAAAGGCGGCTTCTACTCCTACGAAAACGGCCACATGATGCTATGGACTCGGCTGCTCAATCCCGACGTACGCCCGGTCTACCAGGAAAAAGAGTGGATCCAAGAGCAGTTAGGGGAAGCCCGCGCCGACTCGATTGTGAATCAAACGCGCAACCTGTGCCTCTACCCCAACGTCTACCTGATGGACCAGTTCTCCACGCAAATCCGCGTGCTGCGTCCCATCGACGTCAATAAAACGGAAGTGACCATCTACTGCTTCGCCCCTAAAGGGGAGTCGGCGGAAAATCGGCGGGTACGTATCCGCCAGTACGAAGACTTCTTCAACGTCTCCGGCATGGGCACACCGGATGACCTCGAAGAGTTCCGTGCGTGTCAGGAAGGTTACAACGGCGCCCTAGCTGAATGGAATGACCTCTCCCGCGGCGCCAAGCAATGGATCGAAGGCGCGGACGAAAACGCCCAGGCCATCGGCATGAAACCACTGCTCAGCGGCGCCTCTCCCGAAGATGAAGGCCTCTACGTACTGCACCACAAGCACTGGGTCAGCGAAATGCTGCGCGCCATCGACAAAGAGCGCAGTCAGTTTATCGCCACCGCGACCGCCTAAGCGCCCGATGCCTAAAGAAAGGAGAGAAAGGCCATGAGTATCAGCTATCACGACATCCAAGCCTTTTTATACCGCGAAGCCCGTCTGCTGGACGACCGCGAGTGGGACGAATGGCTCACGCTGTATCACAAAGACGCCGAGTTCTGGATGCCGGCCTGGGACGACGACGACCAGCTCACCCGCGACCCCCATAGCGAGATCTCCCTGATCTACTACCCCAACCGCGAAGGGTTAGAAGATCGGGTGTATCGCATCAAAACCGAGCGTAGTGGTGCCAGCACACCGGAGCCACGTACTACGCACCAGGTAAGCAACCTGGAGATCCTGACGCACGAGGGTGACACGGTCACACTGCGGTTCAACTGGCACACGTTGAGTCATCGCTATAAAAAGACCGACAGCTTTTTTGGCACCTCGTTTTACACCCTGGACGTGTCGAGCGAGCGTCCATTGATCACAAGAAAAGTCGTGCAGCTGAATAACGACTATATCCATCAGGTCATTGACATTTACCACGTGTGACCTGATGGGAGAGGAGATTTAATCATGAGTTATACCATTGCCCTCAATTTTGAGGACGGCGTGACCCGCTTTATTGGCTGTAAAGAAGGGGAAACCGTTCTTGATGCCGCGTACCGGCAGAAAGTGAACCTCCCGATGGATTGCTCTGACGGCGTGTGTGGTACCTGCAAAGGCCACTGTGAGCAGGGCGAGTTTGATATGGGCGACGAGTACCTGGAAGAAGCACTGTCTGACGAAGAAGCTGCAGAAGGCCAAGTGCTGACGTGCCAAATGGTGCCGTCTTCGGACTGCGTTATCCAAGTACCTGTGGCGTCCACACTGTGCAAAACACAGGTGGGCAAAGTTGAGGGCACGGTAGCGGCGGTTGAGCAACTCTCCGAGGACAGTATTGAACTGGTGGTTGATTTAGATGATGAAGCGGGACTCGCCTTTTTGCCGGGTCAGTACATTCATATTGACGTACCTGGCACTGAGTTACACCGCTCTTATTCATTCAGCTCTCAGCCAAGTGATAAGCGAGCCACTTTCTTGATTCGCAATATTCCCAACGGGGTAATGAGTGGCTATCTGACCGAGCGCGCTACAGTAGGCGACAGGCTCACCCTAACAGGCCCATTAGGCAGTTTTTACCTACGCGAAGTAAAGCGTCCGGTACTGATGCTGGCTGGCGGTACGGGACTTGCGCCATTTTTGTCCATGTTAGCGCAACTGGTCGATAAGGGGTGTGATGCGCCCATCCACATGATTTACGGCGTTAATAAAGATGATCACCTCGTCAAAATAGATGCATTAGATGCTTTCGCTGAGAAGCTACCTAGCTTCAGCTACTCCACTGTGGTGGTGGACGAGGCCAGCGAGCATCCGCGCAAGGGGTATGTGACTCATCATATGGACGCCGCTGTCATGCATGATGGTGATGTGGATGTGTACCTATGTGGGCCGCCTCCGATGGTGGATGCTGTGCTCAAGTACTTCGATGGTGAAGGGATTGAACCGCAAAGCTTCCACTATGAAAAATTCACTCCTAACCAAGTGGGAGCGTAAGCATGAGCGATCAGCGTTCAGATAGGGCTCGTTTTCAGGATCGGGTGATGATAGTCACGGGTGCCGCTCAAGGGATTGGGCGGCGGGTTGCCGAGCGCGCGGCGGCTGAAGGAGCATGCTTGGTGCTGGTGGATCGCTCTGACTATATTCACGACGTGGTGGCGGAGATCAGCCAGGGCGGTAGTCAGGTGATGGCGGTACAAGCAGACCTGGAAACCTGGTCAGGTGCTGAGCAGGCAATGCAGGCGGCTGTCAACAAGTTTGGGCGTATTGATATTTTGATCAATAACGTTGGCGGCGCCATCAACTTCAAGCCCTTTACGGAGTTTAGCGAGGCCCAAGTTTCCGCAGAGATCAACCGCTCTTTAATGCCGACGTTGTGGTGCTGCCGCGCGGCTCTACCAACGATGGTGGCCCAGGGCGCTGGCGTGATTGTCAACGTCTCCTCCGTGGCGACCCGAGGCATCCACCGTATCCCTTACTCGGCGGCCAAGGGAGGTGTTAATGCGCTGACTGAGTCACTGGCATTTGAATACACTGATGCTGGCATCCGCGTAGTGGCCGCCGGCATCGGCGGCACCGAGGCGCCGCCGCGCCGGATCTCCCGCGGCACCCCCGAGCCTCGCAACGAGACCGAACGGGCTTGGTTCCAGGCACATATCGACCAGACCAAGCAAAGCTGCCTGATGAAACGCTACGGCACGCTCGATGAGATGGCCGCACCGATCCTGTTCCTGGCCTCAGATGAGGCGAGTTACATCACTGGCAGCGTGCTACCGGTGGGCGGTGGCGACCTCGGTTAGTTAGCAGTTCAAAAAAAGATAATTCTAAAGAAATATTAACTATAACTCTAAGCACAATAATCCCCTGGAGCACACCGTGAAACATATTGAGAAAGGCGTCAGCCTAAGGTATGCGCCCCGCGACTTCCTGCGTGACCTCAATGCCGACAATGCTAGTACGGGCTTGGTTGCAGGAATCTTGGGGCTCAGCGTTGGAGTGGTTCACATCAGTGCTGGCACTACGGCTGGCCTCGACTCCTCCTTTATCATGATATGGGTCATCAGCTACCTGATGATCAATGGCTTGTTTGGGCTTTTCATGCCCGCTTACTACCGCTTGCCGCTCCCGATGGCTAACTCCATCCCTGGGGCATTAATGTTTGCAGCGGTCATCCCTGTAATAGGCTTAGAGGCCGCGTTAGGAGCAAGCTTGATTGCAGGAGCCATCACGCTGGTCGCTGGTGTGACCGGGGTGATGGGTATCGTCATGCGTTTGATACCAATGCCAATAGTGATGGGCATGGTGGGTGGTATGCTGCTTAGTTTTGGCCTAAACATGGTCAAGCCGCTGGAGAGTGCCATTTTGCCTGCCTCTATTATGATCCTGGCTTTCTTTATCTCTACTCGGCTCTTTCGCAAGATCCCACCGCTGATCATCTCAATGTTGGCGGGCCTTACTTATCTTACTGTGACAGGGGTTGATCTATCAGGCATTGAGGCAACCATTCGCTTCCCTGAGTTCATCATGCCTGAGTTCACCCTTGGTGCCTTTCTGACCTACGGGCTACCGCTCGCTATCATTCTGGTTGGTATGGAGACACCCGCAGGTGTGGGTCTAGTCAAAGGCATGGGTTACAAAGATGCACCAGCGAATGCAATTACCGCCGTGGGGGGAATAGGCACCATGGTGTCATCATTCTTCAACCTGCATAGCACCTGCATTGCGGCACCGATGACTGGCGTTTGTGCTTCACCGGAGGCGGGGACTCACGAAAAACGCTGGGTAGCAGCCGTGATTGCGGGGGCTATCTTTGTGGTTGCCGCGCCTTTCTACGGCTATGTGGTCAGCCTACTGGAGGCTACGCCGCGCTACTTTATTGCCATTATCGCTGGGCTGGCACTGATGCGGGTCATCACCTCCTCAATGGCTATCGCCTTTTCAGGCAAGAAGCATGAAATAGGTGCACTGTTTGCCTTTCTAATTGCCGCGTCGGGAATTCAGATTCTCGGCATCGGCGCCACGTTTTGGGCGTTGGTATTGGGCGTGGTCGTTTCAGCAATCTTCGAAACCAAGGACTTCGAGTTTATTTTCACCCGTGAGGTGGTCACCAAAAGCGGTTGACCTTTTGTTACCTCTGTCACTCGATAACCGCATCCTCCTTTGCCCGTGTCTGCTATCGCTGCTCGGGCATTTTTTCTCAACAGCATTGGATAAAAATGCCGATGGAGAACTTCCACCGGCAAAAGCTTGTTTTCAATGCACTTAAGGCGGTGCGCTGATGCCGCGTCCACTATAAGCTAGCCAGCATTAATGGATGCTATACGCTCAGCCATTCATCCGGATAATAGGCTTAAGCGTCATTCCTTCAGCACTATCGGCGGCTGCTTGGTTGATGTCCTCAAAGGAGTAGTACTTCACCAGCTTATCGAAGGGGAAGCGACCCTGTTGGTAAAGTTCTACCAACTGAGGAATAAACTGTCTTGCCACGCTGTCTCCTTCGACGATACCGCGAATACTTTTTCCTCCTAAAAGGAGATCGTTCACATCAAAAGCGGCCTCGGTGCCCAAAGCAGGAGCCCCCACCACCCCTAGCATGCCTAGACCGCCAAGGGCATCTACCCCTTGACGAAGCACCTCGGGACGGCCTGTCGACTCCAACGCGAAATCAACACCGCCTCCGCTTATTTGCTGAATACGTTCTACTACTGACTCCTCTTTGGAGTTGATGGTATGTGTCGCCCCCAGCTCTTTGGCTAGCTCCAGGCGTGAAGGGATGATGTCAATGGCAATAATGGTAGTGGCACCTGCAATTTTTGCTGCCATGATGGACGCAAGCCCCACGGCCCCTGCACCAAAGGCGGCAAAACGGCTTCCAGGCGTGACTTTGAGAGCATTGATAACGGCACCGGCGCCTGTCTGTATGCCGCAACCTAGGGGGCCAAGTAATTCAAGAGGCGCGTCTTTTGGCACTTTGACTGCATTGTTTTCCCGGCTCAGGGAGTAGGTAGCGAAGGAGGACTGGCCAAAAAAATGATCGTGCAGAGGCTGGTTGTTACCATCACGAATGGCTTGGAAGCCGTCGGGGTCACCACCGCTGAAATTGCGTCCAAAAAAGTCTTTACAGTACGATGCATGTCCGGCATCACAAGGGTTGCAAGCACCGCAGTATGCATAACTCAGGACGACGTGGTCGCCAATTTCAAGTGAGGTAACTCCAGGGCCTACGGCTTCCACAACACCTGCGCCCTCATGCCCCAATACGGCAGGTAATGGCACCGGATAATACTGATCACGTACGATCAGGTCTGTATGGCACATACCGGTCGCCACCACCCTGACCAGCACTTCGTCTCCCTGGGGTGGGCGAATGCTCGCTTTTTCTATTGTAAAGTCAGCTCCTTTCTCTCGGGTGACTGCAACTGTAATGTCCGTGTGTGTATTGTTTGTCATGGTTCACCTCGGTATTGCGTTGTAATAAGAAATTTCTGGCTAAAGGCAGCATTTAAAGAGGGTAGGCGGGCGCCTCCCCCTTGAGCGTTAGCCACTGCCACTGCGTGAATTCATCTATATTGCTGCTCCCCCCCACGCTGGTTCCATTGCCTGAGGCGCCAACCCCGCCGAAGGGGTTGATGACTTCGTCATTCACTGTTTGATCATTAATGTGCAACAACCCTGTTCTTAGCTGCTCGCCTAAGCGTAAAGCACGGCCCACATCGCGCGAAATCACCCCGGCCGATAGCCCATACTCTGTATTATTGGCAAGTGCTACTGCCTCTGCGTCTGTGTCGAAAGGGATAACCACGGCAATAGGGGCAAACGCCTCCTCGTGAAAAATAGGGTTATCGGTGGTGACATCGCTGACGACCGCCGGCTTAAAGAAAAGCCCGTCGGTTTCACCACCCACGAGTACGTTGCCCCCGGACGCTTTTGCGCGAGACAGCAGGTCACATGCGTGATCCAGTTGGCCCTTGTCAATCAATGGGCCGAGAGCGAATTCTCCACTGCGCGGGTCACCAACGCTTAAGCTGCGTGCTTTCTCTGTCAGGCGTTCGAGGAAACGATCATAGATGTCCCGCTGAACCAGAATGCGGCCGCTCGACATGCAGATTTGACCCTGATGCAGATAGGCCCCCCAAGTGGCATTACTAATGGCCAAATCTAGGTCGGCATCATCAAGTATGATCAGCGAGTTTTTGCCGCCTAGCTCCAGCGATACTTTCTTAAGCAAACGGCCCGCGGTTTCGCCAATTTTTCGTCCTGCGGCTGTCGAGCCCGTAAACTGAATCATGGCAACGTTACGATTCTCGACCAGTGCCGCCCCTGCTTCACCGCCTCCTGGCAGCATGGCAAGCACACCTTTAGGTAAGCCCGCCATCTCAAATAGACGCGCAATACTGACACCGCCACATACACTGGTGCGTGGGTCGGGTTTGAGTATGACCGCATTACCCAATGCCAGCGCAGGGGCGACCGCGCGTATAGCGAGGTACAGGGGAAAGTTAAAAGGTGATATGACGCCGACTACACCCACAGGACGACGGCGTGCAATATTGAGACGGCCAGGCGTTGAGGGCATCAGCTCTCCCGCCGCACGTGAAGGTAACGAGGCGGCTTCGTGCAGTACTTTTATTGATATCGCCACTTCAAACGCGGCCTTGGCGGGCGTTGAACCGCTCTCGTCTATGAGCCAGTGGATCAATTCATCTTGGTGCTCCTCAGCGGTACGGGCGGCTTGGCGCATGATGGCCGCACGCTCATCGTACGGGGTGTTGGCCCAAGCGGTGGCGGCTGCGTTGCTTTTTTCGGCGACGGCATCTACCTGCTCGCTAGCAGCGCTGCCGATATGGCCAAGTGTTGCGTCACTGGCAGGTGCTTTGACCGCCAATACGTCGCCGGTACCTGCTACCCACTGGCCTGTAAAGACGTGTTTTTGCCATATGGAAGGTGCCAGTAATTGTGCATCGGACATGATGTTTCTCCTTTTCAATTGACTCACGCGTGCTTCAATATCGGTACTACGCTTTTCTCTAAGTTACCCCATTGCCTTAGCCATACTTGTGGCAACAAGGCTCAGGGGGCATATGCCATTGTGTTGGCGTTGCCAGTAGGTGCGTGTTCAGAATACTTTGGCTACACGAAGATTAATGCGCTGGTCTTCCTTGAAGCCATTTTCAACATTGATGTCCTGGCCGTACTGCATCTGGAGTTGAAGAGTGGGTTGAACAAAGGTCGCGAACGTTGCCTGCCAACGACTGTTATCAAGTGCGTCGTCTTGCCGAACACCACCAACGGTCGTTTCGCCGCCGAAGGAGTGATAGTAGGAGAGGGCAAGGTGGCTTTGAGGGCTGAGTAAGTACTTGAAATGTGTCTGTAGGCTTTGGCTATCATTTTGCTCACGACGCGTACCTATAAAGTCATCGTTATCGCCGTAAGTCGCGTATTCGGCGATGATATCCAGCATAAAATCGTCACCAAGACCGGTGACGTAACCTGCTTGGAAAATGCCTTTCCAGCGATTTTCACCGACATTAATGGGGCCATTAGAGGCGTCGTACTTTCCCGCAGGCATTGAGGCAAAGGCGGAGAGACCAAACCACTTTTGTTGATCCGGGTTGTTCACTAACCACGTAGTGGCGCCGATCATGGGATCGCCCATGCCACTAGAGGAGGTCGGCTCCAGAGGGCCGAAAGGTGCTTTCAATTCAACCCTACCGAAAGGCAGTATTATCTGGGGATTGACGGTATACCCACCGATATTCAGATAGTGAATAAATCGGGCTAAACCGATACGGGTATCGAGCCCCGTATCATCGCGAAGCAAATCACCGTTCGCGTAAACTGAATCCCGGCTAGCATGCTGTAAATAAAGCAGCCCTAGCGTACTGCCTTCTGGTAGTGGTACGTAGTCACCCGGGTCTGTGGCAATTTCGGCGGCATTGGCGGTTAAAGTGGCGGTGGTGCTAAGCGTTAATGCTCCAGCCATCGCGAGAACATGTCGAATCTTTTTGCTCAGTGGGCCGCAGTGCATGGGCAGGCTATACGTCCGCATGTTATGTATCTCCATCATGCTTATTGATCTTGTAAGGTGCCTGCAATCTGTAGCGAGAAGCATGCCAACTGAGACGGTCGTGAATATTTATTTTAAGTTGTTGATTTTTATGATCCCCAAGCGTTCCTTCAGGGCCTTGATATAGTGCGTAGGCGTCTCAAAGTGAGAGCAATGTCTTAACATTCTCATTTTGATACAGCTTTAGCTTAGGGTGTATGCGTCGCTCTTCTGTTGCTCTTATGCCATGAGGCCCAGCTTGGACGGCTATTTTATGCTCTGGATTTCCTTGATTTTGCGATAAAGCGTGGCGCGGCCTATCCCTAGATGTTTGGCAGCTTTGCTGACATTGCCATCGGTCTTTTCTAACGCTGCCTCAATCATATGCTGCTCTTGGGCCTTTAGTGTTGATGAGTAGCGCTTCCTTGAATGTTGAGGTGGGCTGTCAACGATCTCTGTGGGTAGGTGGCAAAGATCGATCAGGTGATCGCTATCATCAGCCATTACATCAGCGTGTTTTAGGGCATGGCGCAGTTCGCGTACATTTCCTGGCCAGGGGTAGTTCTCCAGTCGTTTGAGGGCATCAAATGATAGCTGACGCGTACCCTGGGTGACTTGTGAACACTGCTCTACTAAAAATGCCTGTAACCGCGAGCGCTCTCTTAAAGGTGGGATTCTTAGCGGCATCCCTTGTATGCGGTAAAGCAGATCATCACGGAAAGCACCTTGAGCTACGGCTGATGCCAGATCATGGTGAGTTGCACAGATTAACTGGAAGTTTACGCTTTTCGTCTTACCCGCCCCCAGGCGGCTCACTTCGTTTGTTTCCAGCACTCTCAGCAGCCTGGATTGAAGAGTAAGGGGCATATCCCCAATTTCATCGAGAAATAAGGTGCCGCCGTTGGCCTGCTCGATCTTACCCGGCGCGCCGCCACGGCGAGCGCCTGTGTAGGCCCCCTCGGTATATCCAAAAAGCTCGCTTTCAATCAATGTCTCAGGAATAGCGGCGCAGTTAATAGCGATGAACTCTCCTGTTTTGTTGTCACTCTGTTCGTGAAGAGTCTTGGCCATGACTTCCTTGCCTACACCGGTTTCTCCCAGAATCAATACGGGAAGACGCTTGTTAACAGCTCTCAGGGCAAGTGGAATCTGTTTGTTAAGAGTCGCGTCGCCAAAGTCGGGTACCGATTCAACCGCTGACAAATGACGCTTGCTATCTTTACAGGTAGCCGTTCCCTCAATCAGGCTTGTCTGATGCTGCACCGTTGGATTTAGTACGAAGGAAAGTCCGGAAGATGTCCGGCCTACCAATGGGGGGCGCTGACCCCTGGCGGCATCGACCAGTTCGCCAAAGCGAAGATCAAATAGTTCCTGGAAGTTTTTCGGGGCATGGCTAGCGGTGAGGCCGATCACTTCGCGCACCTTCGGCGTCATACCCAGGATTTCGCCCTCGGGGCCGAGGGCGATCAACATATCATTAGTTGTGGGTACTTGCTGCCAGCTTAGTTGCAGGATCAAGTAGGGCCCTAGCTGCATGATCAAGCGATGTTCGATCGCCCGCGCGCACTGGGTGACGAGTGAAAGTGCACTGCCTGGGGCCAAGCTGTGCTCCCGAGTGATATCAATCGAACCAATCACTTGACCGTAGGGGGCGATGATGGGAGCGGCTGCACAATTCAGCGATTGATTAGTGGTGTAGTAGTGCTCCGGCCCTGAAACAGCAACAGGTCGGCCAGCCGTAAGCGCGCAGCTCATCGCCGATGTCCCAATGTATTGCTCCGAGAGATTGACCCCAGGACGGAAGGCCTGCTTGAGAACCCTGCCGGAGTGAGCGTTAGATTGATAGGTGCATAGAGCATGGCCTTGGTGGTCAGTGAGTAGCAGTGCGTAGCCCGCACCACTAATGGTGCGATGAAGCTGTTCAATGGGGATAGTGGCTGCATTAGTAAGGTTTTGATTTTTTTGTTTAATTTCGTTAAATCTACTGCACGGTACCGTTTCGTATATGACCCGCTCAGTCACACTCTTGTGCTCGGCGATACAGCGTTTCCATGAGTTCAGGATAGCTTCGTCTATTATTCCATTAGGAATATTCCCATCTTGGAAGAAAGCCTTTCTAGCCTCACTCAGCCTTTGTAAGGGCGTCAGTTGTGTATTCATTTCTTATCCCTCTTCACTGCAATATTGTTCTATGTAGGCTTCAAATTCGGATGCGTTGCCAAGGATCTATTACATAAGAAAATATTAAACTGGTCATTGGGGCTTGCCTTGCATTGGCTTGTTATTCTTTTGTCGTAATTCAAAAATCTGTTGGATGCCCTCTTAGGTGTGAAATGCCCTGTACAGGGTTAACTAAACCCTACATAACCAAAAAAATAAATAAGCCGAGTATCCCTTTCGCAGAGCACCTGAATCCGTGATGCCGCAGCCGACATTCCCCCTATCATCGTCTGCGTGAGATTTTTGAGAATTTGACTCGAATATCGTGGAGGTGCGAGCCCGATGTCGTCGGAAATGCCCACGTCGATCGGTCCTGATCACCCGGTTTTCTCCGCTTACGCCCCTGCCGCGCACGGCCAACCTGGCGACCGGCGATCGCCCGTCGCGCACTGTCTGGGGATGCTCTCTGGCAGACAGTCAGCATGGCGACCCTCGTGGGTAACGCAGCCGGCTCCGCAGGGTGTTCAACACCGTCATGCGCCCGATGTCCTGCCCGAAGTCGAGGATGATCTGCCGCGCCTTGTGAATCACGAGAGCCGCACGATGCACCAATTCCTGCAACACCGTCCGCAGCCGGCGCCGCTTGGCGGGATGGCGGACCGGGCTTAGCTCGCCGGTCATGCCCAGTTGCCCCATCAATCGCAGGATGTTGTAGGCCAGTTGGGCGAGATGCAGGATCAGATCGTTGGTGGCGAACTTGCCCGACGGTAGCCGCTCCAGGTCAAGATCGGTCTTGATCTCGCTATGGAACTGCTCGTGGGTGGCATGCGCCTGATAGCGCTTGATCACCGCCTCCGGCGCCTCGTCCAGGCTGGTCCACCAGCCTTCCAACTCAACCTCTGGTTCGAGCAGCAACTGGCCATCGTGATCGGCGGTGCGCTCCACCAGGCGCATCACGCGCTTGACGACGTATTCGATCTTGTTGTCGTCGTGGATCGAGACCGTCTGCGTCCACAGCGCCTGGCGTTTGCCAGGGCGCAGCTCTTCCCAGTAGTCCGCCGCCACGGCCAGCCAGGTGTCCTGATCGGCCGTGGCCGAGCCACGCGGGTTCCATTTGACGAGGTAGTCCAGCCGGCGGCCCTCCTCGGCAAAGGCCTGCCGCTGCTGTTCGAGAAGCGCCAGGTGCGCCTGGCTGTCGAAGCCGCTGTCCTCACGCAGCAGGATCGGTCGCTCGGTCAGGCCTTGGGCGCGGGGCAGCACCCGCTCCAGGAAGGCGTTGCTCTCCTTCATGGTGTGCTGCTTGCCGGGACGCAGTTCCAGGCCCAAGCACCACCCTTCGTTGCCCAGATACGCGGCGATCGGGGTGTAGCCGTCGACCTTCTGGTAGGTCCGCGAGACGCCTTCCTTCTTCGAGTTGCTGTTGTCCATGACGAAGGTGTCGATGTCCAGGCAGACGTGCGTCGTCTCGGCGGTG
>Ga0208315_1001200_pt1 | contig 14075 bp, 17 predicted proteins | sample MalvireepMed_215_FD_184239 | JGI IMG/M metagenome (GOLD analysis project Ga0208315, IMG submission 184239) | Marine viral communities from the Global Malaspina Expedition - Malaspina viral metaG DeepMed_215 (SPAdes) (version 2) | ecosystem: Environmental > Aquatic > Marine > Oceanic | place... | reverse complement strand
TATTCATTCTTTTAGCAGATGCTTCTGTGGGTATAAAAGTATTGTACTCAAACTGATCGTCTCCTCCAAACACACCAAGAGTAGGTGTTTCTGCACTATACGGTTGAATACCATCATCCAGCGCCTCTGCAAGTATATTAGTTATTTGCTGTTGATTTATATTTGGGTTTTGTTCCATTGACTGGGTTATAATTTGTGTAAGCTGTTGAGACATCGTTTCAAGCGATGAACCATAGCTTGGGTTTGCGACTATTTCTCCTGTTTCCTCATTACGCTTAAAAGCTTGAGGAAATATACTTGCTAGTGTAGGAGTAAGTGACTTTGATATATTTGCGGTGTCTGTAACACTAAAACGATCAGGTCCTGCACCCTCCTGAGCTTTCGCGTCAATTTTCATTTGTTCTCGTTCCGTTGCTCCCTCTTGTTGCAGTCTTTGTTGTAACATAGTATTAGCAGATGCACTATAGTTTTCCATAACTTCTAATACATTTGAAAAAGCATCAAAATTTTCTATTGTAAGTGGCTCTCCTTGAGCCTTTCCTCCAGGAAGAAAAGCAAAATGGTTTACTTCTGTATCAGGCACAGAATTACCATCTGGTCCTACTCTTGGTCTTACATCAGTTTGATTTAATTCAGTAAACTCTGCAAGTAACATCTCATATTGACTTTCAAGTCTGTTCATGTTAGTCACTGCATCATATCCTGGGTCACCAATACGCTCAAAATGATCTTTTAAATTTGCATGAAATGGAGCAAATTTATTTAATCTCATATCATTGTTGTTTAGAATTAAATTAAGCTGATTATTTGATGCTGCTAATTCTTTTTCAAGTAATATATCAGCTACTAATCCTTCTGGACCTTTTTCTTTATAATAACCTGCCATAGCTTCTTCAGTAGTAATTTTATTTTTTCTTAAAATATTATTTAAATCTTCATCTTTTAGCATTTCACTATACAAATGCCTAAGTGATTCATTAGTTATTCGACTTCTTTCGTTTGCCAAATCTTGTTTCTGTAGCTTACCAGGAAGCATTTGTTGTGTTTCAAGAGTTTGCGCTTCATACATATCAGCTATTGAGCGTTGTTTCCTTTGCCCTGTTAAATGTGATGCTACTGTTTCTATTGCCATTGTGTTTTACTCCTACACTATTTTGCCAAAAGGTTGGTCACCTAGATTTATGTTTATATCTCCACCAGGGTCTTGTGGTTTGTTACCTCCAAAAATACCTCTGGTAACAGCTGAACCTAATTCCCCTAGCGTAGTTTCTCTTGGTCGCAATTCTCTAGCTTGTTGCTGCTGAAGAGCAACCAATCTAGCCGTCATAGTATCTGCCCCACCTGCCAAAGACGCATAAAATTCTTTTTCTTGGCCAATAAATTTTTGTTCAAGGTCCATAGTACCTCTTATTACTTCCTCAGCACCTTTTCCTGCTTCAGCTGGATTGTGTCCTTGAGCAATCATTAATCTAGTTAGCCTATCTTTTTCTCTTTCAAGAGCGGCAGTATAAGTTGTAGGTAATTCCCCTCTATCCAATTTTGCTATATTTTCTTTAGCTACTTTAGCATAGTGATCAGAAAACTCACTTCTATATTGGCCTATATTTTGTTGTAAAGCATCTATTTGGCTTTGTCTTATATCCCCTTCATACGCAGAGAACCCAGCATCAATAATATCTCCAATTTTGTCTTTATCAAATCCAAGAATTTTACTATCTGTTAATCCACCCTGTGTAGTTCTTTCAGTGGCTAATTTTTTAATGCCTTCCGATCTTCCAGCTAATGCTATACCAGTTTGATCTAATATAGATGTTTGACCTGGCATATTTGCAGTAACAGAAGATGGATATCTAACACCCATTCCAAATCCAGCTTTGGTACCTATTGATTTTGACGCTTGCAATGTTCCTGCTGAAAAAGCTGATGGCATTATACCTGTAGCGGCTAACCTTCCTGTTTGTCCTAATCCATGCGCACCCATTACTAAGCTTGATGATGCCTGCTGTGCTCCAGTAGCTCCACCAAGTCCTCCTAAGGTACCACCAAATTTTGCACCAATTCCAGCAGTTACTCCCCCTAGTATTGCTCCTTTTATACCTCCGCCAGCTAGTAAGCCTCCAGCTGCTCCTCCAATTGCTGCAGCAGCAAAAGGTGCAATCATTGGCATAGCATAGGGAGCCACTATTGGCAGTGCCACAGATGCAACTGTTCTTAGTATTTTCCCTTTTATATATAGTGGAGAAAAAGCAAATCCCATTATATTTTTCCAAAATTTAAAAATCATGATTTATTTTCCTGTTCTTTTAAGTAATCTTCAAAAGTATCGTCTACAATTAATTTATATATCTCATCCCCATAATCCATTACAAACTTCTTACCGTGAATAATTAAAGCAATATGTAGTAATACTGCTCCTAACTCATATCTTAATACATGAGATATATCTAATCTCTCTTTATTTTTTTCTAATTTTGCTGATGCTACAAATGTCATACAAGCGTGAGTTATGGCTGGTTGTATTACATTAAAATTTGTAATATAAAATTTATTAGTTGGTAACTCTACCAATAAAAACCAAAGTACATTGTGAACATCTTCATTTTTATTATCTTTATCTATTAAATCATCCCAAAAGTGTGCTGTTGTATGTAAGCCTTTCCATAGATTTCTAGCATCTACGTAAGATTTAGGAATAATATCATTTATTGTCATTTCCATTTTATGCTGTATACCAATTAGTTGCGTCAACTGCTATATATCTTCTTGAAGCTCCTTCACCAAGTGCATTGGAGTCTACAGCATTTGCTGAACCGCCATCTATGGCGTCATCTGTGTTAGGCCATATTTGTATGTCTTGGGCTGCGTCATCATTTATAATTAAAATTTCTAATCCAGCAGCAGCTGATGGTAACTTAACTCCATCGTTGTCAGCTCCTACTGTTGTTACTCTATTTATATCTTTTGTTAAAGCTGTTGCCCCAGCTTGAGTTTGAGTAGCTCCAGCAGTTATAGAATTAGTTACTGACTTTACAAAATTTCCTCCAGCAATAACTCCAGTATGTTGTGCTAAAGTTAAATGATATCTTTCTCCACTACTTCCACCTTGGTGGCTTTGCAAACTATTATGTGTACGAGTAGCTATAGATGTAATATTAGAATCAGTAAAATTTAAACCATTAAATGTACCTACTGAGGCTCCTCCACCTAAACTTCTACTTAGTTCTTCAAAATATTTTATCCATAGGTGAGAACTAATTGGCGTATGTAACGGTGGAGGTCCTAAAGCCATTAATTATTTCCTTCAGCATATTTACCTAAGTATACTCCCATTTCAAGAGATTCTAATCTAAGAGGAGTATTAGCAGTATGCTTTAATCTAAAAGATCTTCTATGAAATCTTCCTAAAGATACTAACCTCGGATAAGTATCTTGCATGTCTACTGTGCGAGAAGTACCATATGTATTATAATCATCATCAGACCAATCTATAGTTAATGCAGATGATGACCCTTCTACATCACCAACAACTGAGAGCCTGAATAAAAATTTAGGTCTTGTAGTTAAAAAATCAAGCTTGTTAGTTAATATTTCTACTTTAATATCATTTGTTGAATCTTGATTAATATCAAGATCCATTCTATATACTTTTCCATTATCTTCATCTAAAATAAAATGCTGGTCATCATGATTACAATAATCTATACCAGTAAAATAAGTTTCACTACTTCCATCAAAAGATGTCCACTCAGACCAAGTACCGTCTCTTAAATCACACACTAAAGTTTTAGCTGTATTTTTAAGAGTTAATACATAAAATTGATGCCCAGCAATTCTCATTCCATAAGCGTATGCATCATCTATTCCATTACCACCAGCATTTGCTTCCTCATCAATCAATCTTTCTACAGGCTTAGTGCTTACTGTTCTTAAATCATTACCACTAAACATCATAACAGATTTACCACCTGAACGACCTTGAGCCATCCAAACGATTGTGTTTTCTCCTGACCAAACAGTTTTTCCATTAGCACACCCATATCGTATAGCAATACCTTCTACTGGGTCTAGGGTAGAACCTGACGCATTACCAGCGTTAAAGAAAAATTCTGTTGACCATTCGTTAAACGCTACTATATAGTTTAAATGTCTAGCTAGTGCTATCCCTTGATCAGGCTCTAACTGGCAAGTAAGTTTATGTGTAGCTGTCCAGTCTGATGGATCATTTACAGCAGAGTGAAATATTTCACCAGTAGATCCTTTCATAACAAATATAAATCCATCTAAGTTAACTATGCCTGGAACTAACCCAGTTGGTATATCAGAGTCAGTCATTTTTGTCATTGTACCATCTGCAGCAACTGTCCATATTTTATCAGTTACTCTAAATACTAACCTTGGGGTACCACCTCTAATCTCAGTTACATCTACTCTACCAGTAGCATCATCCAATGTACCACTTAATGCTGAACCATCTTTGTATATTTTATTTCCAACAACAGCATAAATAGCATCACCATCTGGCCAAGCATATAAAGCTCTTCCAGCAGCTGTAGCTGTAGTCTGAGAATCTGAAAACCCAGGCCTCTTAACTACATATGTTAATGGTGCATCAACATCTTTACCACTAGCAATTTGTTCAGGAAAACAATTTTTAAACCATTGATCTTCCGATGTACTAAATTGACGTTGATTAGGTAATGCATACAAAGGAACTCTTACTACATCCATATTAGCCATAGTAGTTACCTTCTGTATGTTCCCTGTCTGTCAGCTGGAAGTAAATATAAAGACTCTTGTTCTGATGACCAAGCATCACATTGTGCCTTTAACGACGCTGATATTTGAACTAACTCAGCTAACCTAGTATCACTTACTCCATATTTAGGAGCTATAAAAACTGCTAACCCCCAACATATTGGCATATACCATTCTTGTGGAAAGTCAGGCTCACTTTCGTTAGTTATGCCATCAAAGTCTTCATATGCTCTTGTAACATATAAATGTATTCTATCGTTTGTATATGAATCATCAGGTACAGGCCAAACATTCATGTTTGACGTAGTTACTTGAGGGTCAAAAAATAATTGGTTTATTCTTCCACTTTCACCTTTCTTGCTTAAATCAACATACTCTGATCTTGATATTACATCTATAGGTATATCTGTGTCATCTGTAGTTCTTACCCAAGCATTATTAACACCTAAAATCTTTTGTGTAAACGCATTTGTAAACGTATATACTCTGTCATTATCAGATGCATCGTCATCTATTGCATCAGCAATAGTTAATGTTGTACTAGAACCTACAACAGTGATAGTACTAAAATGTATTCCAGAAGAATCTGTTACTACACCTATCGTATCACCAACAGCCATTCCAGTAGTAGAGTCTACAGTTAGAGAAGTTGCTCCTGATGACACACTACCATTTAGTTGAGTGTTTATAACCTCAGACTCTTTAGCCATTCTATCTACTGAAGAACCACCAAATGTATATTGTCTTTGCCCTTTAATTGGAAATATAATTATTTCCTGATTAACAAACAGATTCATTCCTTCTGCCATCCAGAATTTAATCATCATATTAAGAGACCTAGCACAATCAGATTTTTGATTAGTACTTGGAGTTTCTCCTTCTCCAATTACACCAACAAGCTGAAGAGCTTCTGTAATTATATCATCTCTTTCTATTGAAAAATTAACTGATCCACTTGTAGCCATTATTTTTCCTTTTTATGGTAATGTTTTATTGTAAAGTCGCTATCCTCATCTGGATAATCTATTTTTGGATGTCGTACTCTTAAATATTCATACAACATAGTATATCCCTTTTTCTTTGTATACCACAATGAAGCACTATATCCTGACATAATTAACCAAGGACTAAATACTGCTGCAAATATAACTAAGTTCCATTGGTTTTCCTCTCCTAAATACATATAAGGAGACAAAGCTGATTGTAATAACATTTGTGTTAATGCACCCATAGGTGCACCAATAACTACTGCATTTAATAAACTTTTCTTATATGACCAAGGTGCTTTTCTTTCTTGTCTATTAATACGTTTTAATACTAATTGTATATAAATACCTACCACAGTATTTATTATTAGTGGTAAAAATAAAATTAATAAATAAGCATACCAAGGTACTGCCGTCATTTGGGATACTTATCTTTTATAGCTTTAATTGTTTTCTTCCACTCATCAATACCATTATGGTAGATGTCATCTAATTGATCTTTTATTTCTGGATATTCTTTTTTACGTTTATCGTGATATTGCATTGCAATTACTTTTGCTAGAATGACATTTTTCGCAATAACATCCCCCTTATGCCATGTAATTCGGTCAGGGTCGTTATCTATAACCGCCACTTCTGCATCAGGATTTATTGCTTTAATTGCTTCAATTACTGAGCCAGTTGTTAGATAACTCATGCTCCCACCTCTACTAATACTATTGTTGATTTACTAGTTTCCCCATCATCAGCACGTTGTATATTTATTGTTCCACTTTGGTCATGTCGTGCCATTTGAGTTTTGTATGTTAACGCGCTTGTAGAACTAGGGCTATCTAAGACGGTTATAAAATGATAACTACGTTGATTATCAACATCACCTATACCTATATGATCAAAAACACCTGTTGAATCTCGTAGAATTTTTAATTGGCCTACTGACCTTGAGTTATGGTCTACACTCTGTGATACTAAAACAAGCACTTTACTACTTGTTGCAGCACAAGTAATGTCTGCGGTTAATCCAGTATCGGAGAAACTGGTACTGCTCACATCAACTTGAGTTGTAGTGGTAGCAGTCACAACTTGAAGTACCTTACCAAAACTACTTGCACTATGATGAGATACTAACGCCTTTCCATTAGCCCTTGTGTAATTTACACATTGTACATCATTAGATCCAGTACTAAAAAATTCCGCCACATCTCCAGCTGCTGTAGTTATATTAGCTTCACTAGGTAAATCTAAATCAGTAGAATTATGTGTAAGTTGTAATGCTCCATCAAATTGTAAAAAGAAATGACGATTAGCATCTACAACAAAAGCACTGATAGTAGTCGTACCTGTTACATCAAAATAATCTCCATCAGTAGGAACTGTAGGACTACCAGATGCCATATCTGAACCTTTATCCCTTCCAATAGTTTTACCATTAGGATCTAAAGTACCTCCTAATTGTGGTGAAGTATCTTCTACTACGTTAGATAGTCCTGCGCTAGCAGCAGCCCACTTTACTCCAGTAGCTTCTGAAGAATCCGCTGTTAAAACGTGATCATTCGTTCCAATCGCTACAGGTAAATATGTCAGCCCATCTGAAGCTAATACATCACCTTTAGTTGTTGTCGATAATCCATTAAATATATCATATACGAGAGCATCTACGTCATTTAGCCAAGATGCTACAATAATCGTATCGCCGTCTACAAAACTTGTTGTTGCCATATTATAATCCGCTCACTGGTATTGGTGTAATAGAAGTATCTCCTGCCTTAGCACAGCCTGTTACGGCGCTTCCTGTTCTAGCAGATCTACTTATACACACTGTTTGTCCCGCATTTGCATCATCATCGGGTCTTATAAATCCATCAGGAGTTATTTTATCTTCAACTCCTCTAACTAAATCTTGAGGATGGCGTGCTTCCCAGTCGTACTCACATACAACTGCTCCATCCCAACGTTCATACATTTCTGAATCTCGGTAAACAAAATCACATACATCACATTTAACCCAATGATTTCCAGGTTGATAACCAGGATTCCTAGTTTTTTTACCAAAACTCATTTGTTAATTAACACTTTTTAATATCTAAAATAACTACCGCTTGATCGCCATTTGCAAACCCCAATGTAGTTACTGTTACGTCTCCAGTAGGACTTCCAGCATGATTTCCTATTCCACCAAAACTTCTAAAGTCTTGATGATCATTACCATTAAATCCTGAACCACATGCTAATCTATCAGTACTTCCATCGTGTTCTACAAAAATTTGACCAGCTGCGGTTGGGTTACTAAACCAAACCTGATCTATTTTAATTTTTGCAGCAGTGGTATCTCCCGTAAGAGTACCATCTTCTGAGAAATCATATACTACAGAATCAGTTAATTCAGCACCATCTGATAAAATCGTAACATGTACTACTTGGCGTTTTGACCCATCAACTAGTTTAGTTAACGTTGCACTTGCTGCCATTATATATCTCCATTAATTTAAAAATAGGGGGAGATAACTCCCCCAAATAAAACTAAGCTATTAGTTATTAACTGTCAATAGCTGGTAATACGTAACCTGATGCTGTAACACTACCAGTACCAAGATTATCGAATTGACCTACGCCATCACAGTCTGCTAATACTTCACTACCAGTATCAAGATGCATTGCTCTGTTATGAGCAACCCAACCATCGTTAGCAGTTGTATCATTATTAATTAAAACATCAACTGCCGTTAATAATGAAGCATAATAATTATGTGCAACAAAACAGTTATTTAAATCTTTGCCTGTAGCACAGGTAATCATTGCCAAAGCATTTGCATTATCAGTATTAAAACGATTATGTGTAAATACTAAGTCTTGTAAATCATCAGTAATGCTAAGAGGTGAATTAATAGCTGCATCAACTCCATAACCAGTACAATGATCTACAGTTAAACCATCAGCTGTATTGGCAGCACCACTTGGTGTAATATAATCCACAAAGTTAAGGTCTGTACCAGCTTGTTTAAAGTTGCAATAACTTAATGTACAATTAGCTGCAGTTGGAACAATAGCAGCAGCAACATCAGCAAAGTTAGCATTAAATATCATATTATGTAAAGTAACGTTAGCAGCACTAACAGTAATAGCTGCAGCAGTTGCTGTAGTAAATGATATTGTAGGTCGTTTAGTACCTAGACCAAGACCAACTATAGCTACACCAGCCACATCACAAGCAATAGCTCCAGCAGAAGCTACGTTCTCAGCGTGACCAGGCATAACACAAATAATGTCACCTCGGTTTGCTTTACATTTGCCAATAGCACCATCAATTGTACTAAGTGGTTTTAAGTAAGTTCCATCGTTAGTATCAGAACCACCAATACCACCATCGGGTAATACTCCTGAGTTATTAACCCAGAATTGTTTTCCAGGATAAAGCGTTAATAATGGCATTCCTTTAATAAGTACACCATTTGCCCATCCATTAGGGTAACTTGACATTCCCATTTTATATCTCCTATTAAGAAAAGTAGGGGGGAAGAGGGTACTTCCCCACCTAACAGTTTAGGTTTTAGGCGCCTGGTGAGCCGTAAACAGCTCTAGGATCCGTCCAACCAAATGAATAACGCTCAATTGCTTTGAATTTAGCATTCTCAGTATCAAAGTCATTGTCAATTGCAAATTGCAAAGGACGACGCTGATAGTGCTTCATACCATCCATAACATCTGTGCGTATAAACCACGCATCAGTATCATTGAAATAATGATTAACGTTTACACCGCCTGGGAATTTACCCATGCTGTATAGTGCGTTAATATCATTGTCAGCAGTACCGACACGATGTGGTGTACCTAATATACGTTCAGCCTCATAAGAAAGGTCTACAGGTATATTTAGCGTAACAGGATGTACAGCGATTTTTAATCCTCTGTCATCCGTATATTTCGCAATATCAATACACGATTGTTCTAACGACGCTTCTGATAAATCAGCTGCAGTTGTTAGTTCGTTGGCCCATGTTCCACCAGCCACGTTAACGTGAGCAGTAGAGCATAGTTCAACTCCGTCACCACCAGTAAAAGAGCTGTTAAAAGCTCTATTGTATACATTAGCAGCAACATTTTCTTTAGTTTGTCTCATTGAGTAAGCCAAACCTTTGGCACGTTTTTGTGCAACAACGCTGTAAAGGTCGTCTTCGACCATTTCACGAGTTACAATAAAACCGTTTGCGTACACAACGTGAGTGTATCTTGTTAAAAAGCCTTGACGCTCTTCATCATAAGATATTGCAGTACCTTCTGGTTTAGCAGTTGCTAAGCCAAAAGAGGTAATGCCCATGTCTTCTTCATAGTTCTTACTTGAATTGTAAGAATCGAATAAGGCACTCCACTCAACTGTGTGCTCATTGTATGATTTTCCATACCACGAATTGACGCCAGGCCAAAGGGCTTTCGCAAAAGAGCCAGTTGTAATAGTAGCCATTTGTTATTTCTCCTTAGTTTATATACCTGCCGTTCCGCTGTCATTCTTGTATGCATGCATGTTCAGCATTACAAGCCATCTAGCGTTCGCGGAAGAAACATCATTGTCTTCTCTCTCAACTAAACCTATAACTTTTAATGGTGTACCAGCGGTTGTTACACCTGAGCTAGTATCAATTTCCATTCCAGAGGCACCAGTAGTGGTAGAGCCAGAACCTATTACAACATCAGCGTTTTCGCCAATACCTGTAACAGCCAAACTAGCATCGTCACCTTGTGCTTCATAAATAGTCATTGGATCATCATTGATATACACCGCTAAGGATGTAGAAGCGGCGTGATGTACTCGTGCTAAGTTGTCAGGATCAATTTCCCAACCAACTACAACACCAACAGCTATATCAGCTGTAGCGCTGTCAAAACGATCAACACCACCATAACCACCACTGCCAGAGGCAGTACCAGTTGCTTCTTTTTCAACGATATCACCAAGAAATAAGGCATCGTTAACAGAGTAATACTTACGTACGCGGCCTGTGTATGCGCCGCCAGATAAATGACCTACTGGTCTAAAACCATTTGGTCTATCTACGTTAGCCATAATATTTACTCCTTAGGTTAATTTATGCGCTTCCTTGTGCAGAAGTCATTAACTAGATTTATGATCTAAATCTAAGTTTCCGTAATGACCCTCTTTACTAGTTTGCGCGTATAGTTCATCTTCTATTTCGTCGATCCTTGCCTGTTTAGAGGCTTGATCTTCTTCATAGTACGTGCGGTCAATAGCCATCAGGTACAGCATTTCTCCAGTCGAGTTACCGACTTTACAGACAACGCTTCCCGTTGCTTTTGATCCATCAACTTTTTTATCTCCCACAGCTAGTCCTTTATCAGTTATATACTCATAACCAGCGTTCTCAAAAACTTGACATCTATTTTTAGTGTCTAAAACCCACCTTGCAACTAAATGTTTAGGTACGTCGTCAACATTTAAAATCTGCCTAGCTTCCGCCATAGGTACTCGCTTTGGGCGATCTAGATTTTTTTCTACTTTGCTTGTCATATCTATAATTCTCCTATTCTATCAAGCTCTTCTATGTATTCATCTATAGAGTCGACAGCTCCAGCATCGACAAACGACTGTCCAATCTGAGCGTACATTTCCCGCGAACCCGCAGGAAGATCATCCAGTGTTTTTCTCTTTTGTGCCCCATTCGGGCTTGGCTTTGTGGTTCGTCTAGTAGACGCAACAGGTGATGCGCTCGGCACTTGTTTTCCAAATTGCTCAGGATAACGAATTTTTACTTCATTATCTGTGTACTCAAGTACATCATCAATTGTAGCCTGTGGATTACCTGAACGAAATCCAACAGCAATTGAATCAGCATATTGACGCATGTCTGTATTAGTACGATACCACTGATTACTGTCTATATACTCAGCTATTTTTTCTTGAGTGTATTTTTCTTCGACTTGATTATCAACATTCGGCACAGCCGCAGATATTGATGGTTCAGACCGAATTTTACTCATTTCATTATCTATAGTAGCTACTCTGTCAAATTCACCTTCTTCCATAGCAGATACTTTTTGTTCAGAAAGTTCTTTTAAGACTTTTTGTCTTTCATCTTCTCTAGTTGCAGCTTGTATATTAGCCATTTTTTCTACCATAGCATTTAGTTTATCTATTTGCTTTCTTTGAGTACCCATAGTTTTGAAATACTCTCCTCTTTCTAAAAAGACTTGTGCATCTCTCCACTGTGTAGGATCTCCATCCCATTCTTCTTGAGGAACCCATCCTTGTCCACGAGCTGCCTCTTGTATAGGATCGTTTCCTTCTGCTTTAATATTAGCTTTTTTCTCAGCTTCAATTACATCACTTTCATCCATTGGTACATCTATTTTTTCTTTTGTTTCAACCTTATTTTGCTCTTTAGTTAATTCTTCTTTAGCTAAAGGTTTAGATTCAGTATCATCATACTGCGCTATAAAATCACTCATCTTGTTTTTTCTCCGTTTCTACAATCTTACAAAGAACGTCTCCATCGTCTAGTACAACAAAATCTTCTTCTGTATCAGGATCTTTTATTAATTTTCCCCCATACCGTGAATATAGTATTTTATCTCCAATCTCTACCCAAGGCTTTTTTAAGATTGCATTTTTGTTGTAGTCTACCCAAGCTAAAGGACCAATATCTATAACTATTCCTACTGACATAGTTGCTTTATATAACTTTTCATCTACAGCTATGGCAAGTTTAATATCTGTTCCTTTTACTTCGTGAGATGTTTTTACATTATCAGGCTTTACTATTAATCTATATCCTAAAGCCTTAAGCATCTGAATATTCCTTTGCTGATTTATCTTCTTGCGTTTCTTCTGTTTGTTCATCAGAAGGAATGCCTTCATTTATTAAATCAATAACAGCATCTATAAGTTTACATCTACCAATTATTTCTACATGAGTCATTGCTGTGGTATCCATAGTTTCTCCACATAACGCTCCTCTAGAAAACAAATCTTGTAACTCACCTTTTGCTGTTTTTAAATAGTTTACTAACTCTTGTGTGTAAACCATGCCTTTCCAAGCGTATCTATCTCCGCTCATATCTATTCTCCTCTATTAGGTTAACTAGTTGTATTTTCTTTGGCGTTCTCTGCTTGTGCTTTATCCGCCTGTGCTTTTGCTTTTATTTCCTCTTGTAAAATTTTTAATTCTTGTAACTGAATATCCATCTCTTTTTCTTTTGCTTCCATCATCAATTTAGCTTGCTGTAATTCAGCATCAAATTGAACTTTTAACTTCTCAAGTTCTGTTCTTTCTACTTCTGATTGAGCTTTAGCCATAGTTAATGTAGCATTTGCTTCATCTCTAGCCGCTTGATATTGAATTTTAACTTTTTGCATCTCTTGCTCAGAAGCTTGTAATTGAAGTTCTTGCATTTTAACTTGTGCATCAAAATCTGGCTGTGGTTCAGGCATTTGCATTAATTCAGCTATGTTATCTTGATCTTGAGCTTCAAGTATGCGTTTAGTAGCAACTTGAGGATTAACAGACCCTAGTTGTAACAATGCCATTAATGACTCAGCTTTAGCTAATTTTTCAGCATTAGATACATTTGTTGGGTCGCTATTAGGAACAATGTCCATTGACTCATCTTCAAAATCTGCTTTTCCAATAACTGCTATTTCATCTTCAGGACCAGATTGATCTAGTACTGCAAAATATTTTTCATCTTCAAGGTATAACATATTTAATCTATATACTTTTTTAAATTCTCGTTTCATTGAACGATGTATTCTTTTGTAAATACTAGAAAATACTTGTAGCCCCTGTCGTAATACTTCTGATGTAGTTGACCAAGGTTGATTTTGACCAGGATTTTCTCCAGTCATTAACTCAGTAACTGAACTAAGTTGTTGCCCACTAGAAATCATCATACCAAGTAATTGAAACAATACAGTTGATGGTTGTTTTGTTGGAAGAGGTACAATACCTTTTCTTAAATCATCTCCAATTGTATTAACATATCTCCATTCTCCAGGTTTAAGTGGAGTATTACCATTTGGTATTTTAATACCTTTAGCTAAAAATCCTGATTGTAAATTATCTAACGTACCTGAATCAATAAGCTGATTTATTAAAGTATTTGCTGCTTCGTTTAATGGACCAAGTAAATTACCAAAGCCCATTCCGTACACGCCTGAGTTAGGATCATTTATAAATACATAATTTGTAAAATATTCTACAGGTTTTATAGAAATTATTTCACCTTTTTCATTTGTATCTATGCCTGTTTGATCGTACCTTGCGGCTACACGAACTACTTCTTTAGTATCTTTATGAATTGTAATTACATAAGGCTCTTCATATC
>Ga0208315_1001190_pt1 | contig 14141 bp, 26 predicted proteins | sample MalvireepMed_215_FD_184239 | JGI IMG/M metagenome (GOLD analysis project Ga0208315, IMG submission 184239) | Marine viral communities from the Global Malaspina Expedition - Malaspina viral metaG DeepMed_215 (SPAdes) (version 2) | ecosystem: Environmental > Aquatic > Marine > Oceanic | place... | reverse complement strand
TTCCAGCATTTTGCGGAATTGCCTTAACCTTGGCAGTCCCAGCTGAAACGCCACCTCGATGATTACCGTCTGTATTTTTGTCGGAGCCTCGTTAAACCAATTAAAATTTGCACGCACTTCCTCGACGGTGCGGCCAACGTCACTGCGTAACAGTATCTCTGCTTCTTCTTCCGTGATGCCGAGCCCCTGTCCTTCCTGAACACAGCGACCGTAGCCTATTGTGTGATAGCCAAGGTGGTCAGCGTATACGTAAGCGCGGAACCCTTCTTCACGCTTTAGGCTGTCGACTATTTTATCAATTGGGAGCACGATCACGCGGCTTGCAAACTTCATACCAGGCCTGGTTATGCTGACGTATGAGACGTACCGTAGTGGAAGAATCCATCGTTTGAGAAAAGAAAATAGGGCCAAAGATCAAGCAAGCACTGTCAGTGGTTGTCTCGGTTGGCTGGATCAGTGCGCACGCTGTCGTCATCGTGAAACATAGCCCGACGAGCAGCAGCAACCCGACGTACCATCTCGAGCACCTTCCTCGACTGGCTCGCCTCCTGGTTAGCCTCACCGGCTTTGATAAGTTGACGGTCACGGAACAGTCCTGTCAGAGCTTTTGCCAGACCAACCAAGCCAGCGAGCATCTTGACCCATATCATCCGTCAGCGTTCTTGTTGCGCGCCCAGTTGCCGGCGAGCAAATTCAACGCCCACAATATTTTAGATAATATCGCGTCGTCTGATTTTGTGGGGGTCAACGCAGTAACCGCCGTCGCGGCAGTCACCACAGTAGTAACCGCTGCCAGCCATGCAGGCAGATCACCAAACCAAGCAAGAATGTTTTCCATTGTTCCTCCTTTCTATAAAAGTCGATCGATAACAATAGCCATAACCCCGACGCCGATCGTGCAAACGACAAACCATGCGAGCTTCTCCCACCGTTGCGCATGCGCGCGCGTCTGTTCACGGATCATGCGTAGTTCCTGGTGTACTCCTTCCCAGCGCAGACCACAGGTGCGTTCGTGTTCTGCGATCAAAGCTAGGGCCTTGTTCGCTATAACCAACGCTTCGTTTGCCAGCGCAGTGGGCGTACGGCGAGAAGATGTCACGTTATTTTTCCCTCTCATTTATCTTGTTTATCATTACCCACGCTGAACCCTTCCATCGTTACGCATCGTCGCCTGGCGTACCAAGGATAGTCTGCAGTGCTTCTGGTTCGTACTGCCTTAACAGGTGTCGTTCGTTCACCGGCGCGATGCAGTGCATTTGCACGAGTACCTGGCCATCAAGGTAGTTCTCGAACTGGTATGCCCCGACGACCGCCAGAAGTGGCTGGTGAGGGCTGCTGAAAACACGCGCTAAAACAATCGGCGGGTCAGCATCCGACAGATCATGGAACTTGAGCCAGCGTTCAAGCAGAGTAGAGTCGAGATCAACATAAGTGGCACGCCACTTATGAAAAAAGAACTGCGTCAGGTTGGATAGTTGTCGCCCGCTGTGGCCGCACGGGTGAACACGCTGGAGTTGTTCATGTTCGTATTCCTGCGCATCAACAGCAGCTGCAGCTGCAGGCCGGGCAATAAAAAAGGCCGCACATGCGACCGATAAAAAGATACAAATTTTATTAAACATCAGACCATTCCCAAATTGGTTCTCCGCGTGATTGCTGTTTGAGGGATCGCTAACAAGCCGTCGTACTTCGGCGGGTCATTGTCATCGATTGAAGTTGCCAGGACGACTGCATCGGGGTCTTCCTTAACCAGCAGGCCGGCGCTCATAATCATTGCAGGCTTAATATCTGCATCTTCAGACCACACCGAATCCGCACCAGCGCTGTCTTGCCATTCCAGGTAGACAACTGCAATCATCGTTCGTCATCTCAGTTTATTCTGGTTTTGGGTGGGCAGCTTTAACAGCGTTAAGTTTCGCAGCCATGTCCTCTGGAAACGCACCAGCATGGAGCAGAGCGTCGAGTTGGTTCCTGTGGCCGCAGTGATTGCATCTGCTTTTAGTGTACTCATAGCTTAATCCTTTGGAAATCTGGCTTTAATCTCGGCGACTTTAGCTGCCCAAGTTCCCTCTGCTACTTCACCGCGAGCCTCTTCAAAGTGGAGATGGTCTGATTCAGTTTGGTAGGCATTGCGGCGATCTCTCTGAACTTTTGCTGCTGCTCTAGCGGGAGCGCCCGCCGCCCAAGACGCTTCATCTATATCACGCTGTGTTTGTTGAGATTCGTTAAACTCAGCAGTTTCAGCAATTTTTGTTTTTAAGTTTACAGTATGTTGCAAATGAGCCATCAATCCAACTCCACTACTACATAACTTCCGCTCATGTTTGAGCCGTCTGTCAACGTCACTTGTATCGCATCTATATCGGCGTCTGGTGAGTAAACACCTTGACGCTGACCGATGCCATTACGAATAAACATTGGAGAACTATCTTCCGCATCATTGTGCCACATATCCCATAAAAGAATGTTCCACAGTTGAGCGGTTGGATTAGGTAATCTTACATGAATCCAAGCATCCGAACTATCACCAGTCGGATATGGTGCACCATGTGTATTTATGCTGCTTTGACCCGAACCACTATTAAAAACTTCAGGATTAGTAGAACCACTACCTAATTGATTACGAACATAATCGTAATCAGTTGACCCAGAATCATATGAACTTCCATTATCGCCAGATGTTCTAAATTGAACATTCCCACTCCCAGAATCACGATGAAAGTTGAAAAAATAAAATTCTGTATATTTAGTGATACCTGTAACAGCGAAAGCGGCCACGCCACTAAAAGTTCCGCTTGTTTTTACTCCCCAAGCACCACCACCAGCGGCAGCTACAGAAGCCCAAGTTGAACCGTCTGAGGTTAGTACATTACCACTACTACCGGGAGCAATTGCCTGTAGTGCAGAAGTACCATTTCCCAGCAACGCTGAATTGGCCGTTAAAGTAGTAGCTCCTGTACCACCGTTAGCTACTGGCATAGTTCCTGTAACATTAGAAGTTAAGTTACAGTAAGTAGTAGAAGTACTTCCTGTACCACCTCCAGCTATTGGTAACGTAGCAAAGGATAAGGCAGCACTACCATTTGTTATGATAGGCTGATTAGCACTACCATCAGCGTCTGGAAAAATAAGTGTCCCATCTCCTAACGCTACTTTGCCAGTTCCCGCCCCTGTGATAGAAATATTAGTATTATCACTTTTGGTTGTTAGAGTATCTGCTTTAAGTGTTGACATTGCTTTTTCTTTCCTTTATCAAATAATTACTAATGTACCATCAACTTGAAGCGTAACCCCAGCAGCTACGGAAAGTGGTCCAGTTGCACTGGCATTTTCTGTAGCAGCAATAGTTACATCGGCATCTAAGGCTAATTCATTAATACGGAAAATATCACCAGCCGAAGACCCGACTGTTCCATTATCTCCCTTAAAATAACCTCCTCCACCTGTAGCCCAAGATAAAGCTCCTGAACCATCAGTAATAAGACTTTGATTTTCATCCCCATCAGCATTAGGTAAAGTCCAAGTAATATTACTGGCTATAGTGCCATCTCCCTGAAACGCTACATAGTGTGATGAGTCAGCATCACCAAATCTTAAATCTCCTTGTGCTTTAAGAAGTATATTCGTATCTACATTCAGTGAAGCAATAGAGGCTACTGTTACTACAGTTAACTGATTAACCGTAAAGGAAGCAACAGAAGTAGATGCTGAAGGTAAATTAGTTAAATTAGAACCATCTCCAGTAAAATAACCAGCTGAAACAGTACCACTAAATTCTGCAGCTACACCAGAAACTTTCGTTGTAAAACTTCCTGTAACAGCTACTAAATCTGTTGTACTTATTCCTGTACTAAAACTACCACTAGCACCATCTATATCTCCAGTGACATTGCCAGTTAAAGCTCCATCAAAGGTAGCTGCACTAACAGTTCCGCTAAATTCTCCAGCTACACCAGAAACTTTAGTAGTAAAACTACCTGTATCCGCTACAAAGTCAGTGACAGACATATTAGAAGATATTTGAGCAGACGTAAGAACTGCATAACCACCACTAACATTGGTAGCAGTTTCCGCTGATGCTATTACACCTGTAAGATTGGAACCATCTCCATAATAAGTATTTGCACTAACAGCTCCTAAGAATGTACCACTACTGGCAGAAACTCTTGTAAAAATTCCTTGTCCTGCTAAATTTAACTGGTTAGCATTGACAGTAACAGCCACTCCCAATAACTGGAATGTACCATTAATATTAAGAGTATCATCAGATAATTGTAATGGTGAATCCGTACCATCTCCACTTTCGATAACCCGAACTGTCGAATCAAGACCATCATTCGTAGAAACAGCAACTTTAAGAAGCTGTTTATAAGTATTGGATATTAATTTGCCTGTAAAATCGGTCATGCGTTATTCCAACTTGAAAATGTATTTTCCCATTTAGTAACAGCAGTATTCCAGTAAACTGTTCTACCACCTGTATCCGGTCTTGGATTTCTAATATTCGGGTTATCCCGCACATCAGGTATTTTATTCAATGGACTATTCTTTAAATCAAATGCTCCATCAAAATCAGTAGGACATACCAACATACCATAACTATTTAAACGCATCACTCTATGTGGATAGACAAACCCACATGTATCACACATTGCTAATGCATTTTTATTACTAGCCATTTAGACATATCCTAGTCTGGGCAACAAGAACAAACTTGCCCTTTGTCTGTCTTCTGTAAAGGCTCTTCCTAGTACTTCTTCATAGTTTTGTTTCAACATAACAATTCTATTCGGGTCTACACCGGGACGCTTCATTGACATGTAATAGGCCAATCCACAAGTAAGAGGAGGAAGAAATCTCTTGGGAACATCAGCATTCTGTATAGCCGATTTATCCACATCTTCCAACGCACTGATAGTTTCCAGTTTTATGAGGTCAGTGGAATTCTCTGGAATAGGCCAAAGTGAGATAGAAATATTGTCCCGGTCTCTCTTGATAGAATACTGGCTGGCTCGTCCGGTCTGGCCCTTACGTGGAATGAGGAGATATTCTTCATAAGTTATACGTGTGGGGGCTAAATCTATATCATCACGATTAATCACCACTTCCATAACATCCAGTACGGGGTCACTTAATGTATAACTTGTTACACTGGAAGAAACAGTAACTGCTGTCGTTGCTGTAGTCCAGAGAAGTATTCCACGATTTTGCCAATCCTTGAGCATAAGATTAATGGAACGTCGTGCAGAAGCAGGCTCGTGACCAAGAAGTTGCTCACCGCCTATCATTTCTGAAGCTTCCTGTATAACTTCGTCTATGTCCAGATTAAAGTTAAATGTACCTGAAACAGCCATTATCTACGCTTCTTTCGTTTTTTACGTTTAGCACGAGCAGTATCCCGTGCATTTTCCAGAGCAATTGCAACCGCCTGCTTCTGAGGATAACCTTCCTCTAACAGTTTCTTGATATTAGCACTTATAGTCTTCTGAGAAGAACCTTTTTGAAGAGGCATTCTCAGTCTTTATACTCGTAGATTTTACCGGGTTCGTAATCAACAATAACATCAGTTTCTGGACCGACTACGGATGGTCCTTCACGAGCAGCACCGAAGCCCTGCCCGGTAGGTTTACCAGTTCCAGCAATCAGTGCTTCCTTATATTCCTTATAGCCTTCCTTGGTATAAGGATATATGGTATTTCCATAAATAGGCATTAGACTCTCCCTCCAGCTTTATAGCCTTGCATTATTTTACCACCAGATTTACGAGAAGCAGTACCGCCCTTCTTGCGCTTTACAGAACCACCCTTCTTCTTATCATATTTACGTGGAACAACACCACCAATCTTTTCATACGTTTTTAGAACATCTTCATCCTTACCCATCAAATCATAAAAATCTTCTAAACTCATTTTAAGTTTTTTTGCTGCTGCACTATCAGACATTTCCGACCATTCTCTTGAACTTCTTTTACCAGCCATGATTAATCTCCTAGACTCTTCCGCCAGCCTTATAGCCCACCATGATTTTACCACCGCTCTTGTGGGAAGCAGTACCGCCCTTCTTGCGCTTTACTGAACCACCCTTCTTTGCCATTGTACGCGCACCAGAATAAGGACCACGACCAAGAGCACGTTCCATACCTTCACTCTCAGCTCTACGAGCTGCAAGATTTCCGGTAACACCACGATTACGAGCACCTAGAGATTCGTCCAGACGTGCATTATAACCTTGTGTCAGACCGCCAACCTGTTTCTTGACAGTACCACCAGCCTTACGCTTTACACTACCGCCCTTTTTAGTAAACCTGCGGCGTTCCCTTTCAGGTAAAACACCAGCCCTAGTTTCTTCAGCAGGAGACAATCCCACACGACTCATTGGAAAACCACCAACCTGTTTTTTAATTGTCCCACCTGATTTCTTACTCTTAGCCATAATCTTTATCTCCTCTAAATGGTTCCACCTTTTTTGTAACCTCTACCAAAGCCTCTTAATGCAGCTCCCGTTCCCAATGCTCCACCCTTTTTAGCTTGAGTGGCAGGGGTTTGTTTAGCAGCTCTATCTTTTTCTCGCTGCTTACCTTTTCTTATTGTTGCCTTTGTTTCAGAAGCAGGAGTAAAATACTTTTCCCGCCAATCCCTAAAAGCGGGTTCATCCCACCCAAGTTGCTCCTTTAGTGATGGGGAGAAATACCAACTAGGTGAAGACTTGGCAGTTCTGGATTTACGAGCACCAGTATAAAGTTTGTTTCTAGCCTTTATACCCTTACCTGACTTATTTATCTTAGTAGGAAAGTCCATACCAGCACCTGTTGCTGGAGATTTTTTTGCTCGTGATGCTATTCCACCTGTTTGCTTCTTGACAGTTCCACCAGACTTTTTACTTTTACGGGGTACAGGAGTATCAGGAACATCCATACCAGCCCCTGTCTTGGGCTTTTTGCGATACTTTCTAGTTTCTAATGTGTATTCAATCTCACCGGGATGAACTCCCATGCCTATTAATTTTTTACGTTCAGCTGCAGACATTGCTTGCTTACGAGAAGTAGAAAGTTCTTCTATTTTTACAGAAGCATCTTTCTTCTTCTTCTTTTTAAGACGCATCTTTTGAGGATTATAGGGACCGGGAGTACCTTCCATAGGAGCTTCTTCCCAATCTTTTCTCATTCTTTCAATATCTTGGACTGAAGTTCCCTTAGTAGTTTTATGACCAACCCCACCAGTCATACGCTTAATAGTAGTGGATGTCCCTAAACCTGTTTTAACTTTCCTATACTTTCTTTTATCAGTAGGTTTAATATCAGTAGGAAAGTCCATACCTCCAGTCTCTAATGCTCTGCGTATTCTTTTTTTCTTTTCAAACGCTACTTTTTGTGCTGGTGTTTTATTTTTCCAATCAGTTTTGTCTTTTCGCGGATAGGGCATACCTTTTTTATCAGCCATTAGCTTTGTCCTTCCATAGCTAGGCGAACTCTTTCACGTACCAAACCACCATGAGCAGCTTTAGCTCTACCTTTACGGGAAAGTGCAGCAAATTTCTTTTTACCATATTTCTTTCGCCCAATCCATGCAGCCAGAGCAGCACTACCTGTCTTCTTCTTTAGTGCTTTAAATCTCTTTCCGCTCCCTAATTTTGGTTTGCTTCCCTTGGACATCTGGATTTCCTTTCCTATACTCGCTCTGGTAATGGTCATCTTGTTTTTCCTTTGCTGAACTAAATACTAAAGGTATACCTTTTCCCCAATATAATACCATTCCTTTATATTCATATTGTGGTTTTCTTAAATAAAGACTCACTAACTACTTCCCTGAACCAATGTATCCGCACTGCCAGCAGGACTTGCAGCCTGTGCCATATCATCCTGACGGGTTCTACGTGCCTGATTACGCAGGCCATCAATAGCTGTTGTATATTCTGACTGCCACATCGCAATAGTATCAAAACTTTTCGTAAAAAAGGAAGCCTCTATCATCGACGCATAGAATAAAGCATCGTAACAGAAGTCACTGAAATAATTATTGGGAGCAGCAGAACTTAAAGTAGTTGGACGGGATACATAATAAACTTCACCATCATGCACAGATGCTGGTGTTGGCGCAATAACAATCTGGGTATTGGTACGCATACCATAATAGCGCGGCTCTCCTATGGAGGAACTCACATAGGGCCAATAATCATTAATAAATTCTACAGTTCTTGGTAAAAGATTTATCTTGGAACCGCCAGTCGTAATACTAAAATTCCGCACAATACGAGTACCGGACGGAAGAGAGACAAACGGATTCGATGTGGAAACAGCCACAGACGAAAATGAATTCAATCCAACATCATCCAGTTCCCTGATAAGCCTGTTTTCAGCTTTATTGACAAGCTTTGGAATCTGGTCAAGAAACTCAGTTGAATCGTCTTCTGCTGTATTCTTGATATCTGTTACCAGATAGGTATAGTCAGCCATTTAACTACCCATAAAATATAGTTGCAACAGCCGAAGAGGAAGGAGCGGAAACTCTTACTACCCCTCTCATTCTTGGCCCATAATCTCCCAGATAAATATCTGCACCAGCAACCGCCTTAAATTTAATTCCTACACCTGCAGACGCACTGGCACCGCCTTTAGCTACTTGCTGCTTGTCACCAGATATTACATATTCACCAGCAACATCGGTATAAAGAGCAAAAATACGAGTGGTCGCACTTAAAGCATCATCTGCATTCAAAGTTGTGGAAGTTGTAATATCCACTAAAGGACCACTTCCGGTTCCACCACCATCTACCATTGCAGTTTTAATATTTGTCGGCATATTAATTTTCCTCTACATAAAGGGAAAATCGGAGGAGACCGAAATCTCCCCCGACTTTACTCATTAGGACGAACCTGCGTTTCCTAAGTAACCACGCCAGTCAGACCAGCCGAAGCTGAACCGCTCACGAGCCTTGAACCGGAGATTACCAGTATCAAAGTCAGGTTCCATTTTAGTTTGTAATGGAACACGATTAAACATCTTAGCTCCATTTGGTACATTAGTCTTCATGAACCAAGCGTTGGTATCCGTAAACCTACGATTGATATGCGAACCCTGCGGCAACATACTCATGCTGCGAATGGAGTTCACATCATTCCAACCGGATGGAGTTACAAGACTTTGATTCGTTGCAACTATTCCAGCGGAAGGAACGAGAGTCGAATTAAGTACCGAATTCGCTACTGCCCAGTTATCTGGTGCAATATGAATAGACGACCCAGCGCCACCAACAAGAATGCCACGGTCATCCTTAATCTTCTGTGCTGTCGTGATAGCAGTTTCTATACCACTATACGAAAGGTCAGCACCAGTAAGAGTATTGGATTGATTTCCGTCACCAATTGTTGGATGTGCAGCACTGAAAAGAGGTACACCATCGCCGCCATGATAAACGGCTAAGTCAGTGAACCCATTATTGAAGATGTCTGCACCTTTAACCTGCTTGGTGTTAGCCATTGCGCGAGCAAGGGCTTTGGCACGAAGCTTGGCAAACGTGTCATACAGATTATCTTCCATCGCCTCTTCAGTAACAGCAAACGCCAATGCAACAGTTTCGTTGGTATAACGTGCAACGTAACTCTCGCGAGCGTTGTCATAACTGACGGCAGCGCCTTCACCTTTAACCGGAGCTGTTCCGAAACCTGTGAAGAGTACTTCCTCTTCAAAAGCACGGTCAGAGTTTTCAACCTCAAACAGCACCCGATGTTCATTATCTACATCCCCGTACTCCAAACCGAATACGGCGTTAAGACCGGGGAGTAGTTCTTTGGCAATACTAGCTCTATTAATAGCCATGATTTACACTCCCCGTTTACTGTGTAATAACAGTAGTTGTAGCAGTCAGCATATCTACGTGATGGATAAGACGTACTTCCACAACCGGGAAGGCACGTTGAGCGGAAACAGTAATATCGTTCCCCGGCTCATCCAACACACTGATAGGCCGTACATCGAGAATCAAATCATCTCTCGACGCTGCCTTGATACCGAAACCGGATTGACCAGTAACGGTTGAACCGGACCCCACCGTAATACCGAAGTTTGACGAGTTAATATCCCCGGCAGATAGTGTCGCATCAGCCTGAATGTAGTACGTGGACCAAGGGTCTGTATTTACAAACGCCTTAATATCAGTCGCTGACGTACCAGTAGGCCAATACTTATTCCATTTAGGCGTACCATCTTCAACATAGTGACACCCCATGAAAACACCAATGCAGGGAGCTGCATCTCCAACGGATGTAGCACCCGCTGAAACAGCATTTAAATTACCTGCAGTAACTTCGACAAGGTCACCCGTAAATATACTTTGAGCAAGGCCAGACGCAATTGGAATTTCATCAAATCCCGTAGAGTTAGCAGCCATACCACGTTTACGAGCGGGGAGGAATCCGCGAAGATTTTTACTAGTTGACATATTCTTCACTCCTCTCTAAAGCTTATCTTCAATTACTCCTGAAAAGACGGTTGCCTTCCCCTGATAACAGAAGATTTGCTACTATTAGTAATAGGCATTTTAGAATCGGAGGCATTCTCAAGTTGCGAATTAACCGCTGCCATGAGATTTTGACTCTTATTCCTAAAATGCTCCTGTCGGGCGTCGGCTTTATACTTCGGCAATTTTGCCAATGCTACGTCACCACGACTGACGGTGCCTTTATATCGCCCTTCTTCCCGCACGAGAGAAGAGGTTGCCATTTCTGGTACTTCCTCTGGTAAAACGAATTCCCAGCCTTCACTCATATGCTTACCTATATTTTGGTAGTCATCCTGTCCCGATAAAGTTATACGTAACCAACGTAAAACCATTCCGTCGCTATGGAAACGATTTTTTACCATTTCAGGAATACTAAGAGCATCAGGCTCTTCATAAACATATTTTTCCGTTTCTTGTCTTGTTTCAGAAGTACGGTCTGTAGCCGTACGTGCATTCTCTATACGTGTATTCATGGTACTCACCCTCCGCGCCTATCTAAGTTTACAGTTGTATATTCACCTTCGGCAAGAGTAGCCTTTTGCTTTTCAACCGCATAAACCTCAAGTGGAATACTCCATTTATTTGCCAATCTCACGTCCTCTGGACTGAGTTTGACCTTTTTACTGGAACTTGCAGGGGTACGCGAGGCTCCTGCAACCACCTGAGCAGTCGATGACGTTGACTGTCCCGCATTTTCAAATTTATGAGGAAATTCTTTTTTAATACGACGGTTTACTTCCTCATAAAAATCATCCGTACTAGGGTCTAATCCCATTTGCTTTAAATCATTGTCGATAGCAAGAGCTGCTGCCGACATAACGGAATCTTTCCCAAACCATTCATTATCTCCAGCCCATATTACCGCTTTAGCGTCAGGTCCCTGCTGCTGTTGTCCTTGTTGCTGGAGTTGTGCAGCCTGTCTATCCACATCCTGACTATATTGGTCCAACGCAGCCTTCTGATTGCCTATATTCTGCAAATCAAACTGCGTTTCCATTAAAGCTTCATGTGCCTTGAGAGTTTTTTCTCCATCTCCCGATTGATAAGCTTCCAGATAGTTCTGACGAGCCAATTCAATCTTAGTTTCGAGTTGTTTCTCTGAAATCTCCGTCGAAGCCTTCTGAGTTTCGGTAAAATTCTTTTCCCGGCTCACTAATTGCTGATTTAACTGCTCATTTTGACTAAGAAGGTTCTTAATCTGTTCATCACGGTCCTTACGTTGCGTGACAAGCTGTCTAATCCTCTTCTGAGCACCATCAGTTTCGATTCCATCCAGTTCTTTTGGCTCTTCTGCCATTGTTGGCTTAGATTCTTCAGCTTTTTGAGTTGGTTCAGGCTCCTTTTCGATTTCATACTCAACTTTGTCCTCTTTTTCGTTCTCAGAAACTTCTACAGCGTTCCACTCTGAGTCTTCAACCATTTAAACTTACTCCTTACGTTGTTCACGAAACAATCGGTTTTACGTGCATGTATTATACACCACTTTTCCTTTGTATCCAATAGTTAATTAGATAAATTAAAGGTAGGGTCCAAATCTCTGGCATTTTCGACTCTCAACATTACTTGGTCATCGAAAAGCAAAATAAGTTTTACTCCCTTATAATGCAGTTTCACTCCTGAATGCTTACCATAGCATACATAATCATCTATGCTGCACCAAGGCCCGTTAGGAAACTTGACCTCGTCCTGATAAGCCAAGTCTCCCAGTGCGAGAACACGACCTATCGTAGTAAGATAAGCCATATCGTCCTTAGTTGAATCAGGAATAAAGATACCCCCTTTCGTGGTTGCCTTTATTGTCACAGGACGAACCAATACATGATAACCCGGTAAAAAAGGTAAAGGAGAGGGGTCTTTTACCTCTTCTTCAACACCACTTATCCATTCGTCATTTTTAATAGCTTTCGCTAATGCTGGCTGTTGCATGTCACTCCTCTTCATCATCTTGGTAAGTACGTTTTTTAATTATATCAGTGAAACTATTTCTAGCCCACTCAATTCCCGTACACATACCAACCATTTGTTTATAGGAAGGGTAGTCCGATGCATTCCCCTCTGCCAGACTTTGTTTCAGGATTTCAATTTCCTTATTAAAATTTGTTATTACTTCGTCCCAAATATTCATGCGTGGTCGTGCATGAGGACGGACATTCCACCAAGCGCAATTCCAGCTATAGCAAACCAACTAATGCCAGTAATCGCAGCAACGCCTAAGCATACAACGGCACAACCGCTCCAGCTACTAGGCTCACTTACTCGACTCTGTATCCATGTGCTCATTCTTTTTCTCCTTATATGGTCCTTCATAATAGGGTAATTTCTTTCCCCTTGCTGGGTTCGTTTCTTCTTTTTCTTTCTGAGAATCCAAGTTTCCAAAAAGTACAAAACTAATTAATGCCAGAAAGATTAACTTAAGCATCCGTATCCTTAGCCAGTAAATCCGAAATCTTCAAAAGAGCGTCTACTCTGTTTTTGCCTTCTTTTTCAGCTAACTGAGCTATCCCTAAAACTTTCTTTGCCGTAACCATAGCTTTTGTGTCTTCACCTTTTTGCTCCATTTCGGCAAGTTTAGTAAGAACATCCATTGATTTAAGCTGCATATCTTTATTCATTTCAGCTTCCTTCATGGCGGATTCGTAAAGCATTTCAACAGCTTTCATTGCCTGCTTACTGATACGGTCACGTTCCTTCTGTTCAGACTTGGACATCATGTCACTTTGTTTCTGACCAACCTTGATGCCAATTTCAAGTTCTTCAAGGTCCAGTTCACGATTCTTGAGAGCTGCATCAGCGGCTTCCGTCTGTAACTGAATCTGAAGTTTCTGCTGCTCAAGCTGCAATCTCATCTGTTCTATCTGAACCATCTGTTGTTCCGGTGATGTCTGTACACCCATTGCCCTGTTTGCATTGAGAACTTCCTGTGCCGCCTGAGCCATTGCAAGTTCGGGTGCTTCTGGCATCTGAGCTTGTTCCGGTGGTAAATCATTCAACAGCTGTTGAGCAACACCACCAACCTGCTCCTGATACTTCATGACAGCATGTTCCTGAATATTAGCTTCAATAATAGGTTTGACTCTTTGCATCATAGGACTGGCCCCATGAACAGGGTCCTGAATATAGGCTGTTTTTATTTTGACATGAGCCTCATGATTCTGACCGGGGAAAGCAGCTATGGGAACTCCCTTGGTAGCAGCTACGATATCCGATATCGGGTCCATCTGTTGTGCCTTCCGTTTCTCAGGAAGTATCTGTTCCAGATTAGGCATGTTGGCACTCTCAAGAATAGTACGATTGAGAGCTTCCAGATTGTACATACCGGGAGGTGCCTGCTGTGCAAGTTGCAATGCCATCTGGGAAATCATCAGTCGATGTGCGCTGGATGGTACATTTGGGTCACTGACCGGAATGATATCCACACGGCCATCAAAGTCTGATTTAAGGACTTTTCGGCTTTCGCCGGGAACATCGAATGGATATTCATCTGGCATATAATCATGATTGATTCTTGCGATAATCTTGAATTCATCTCTTTGAGCTTTATGTACTCTCTTGTGAATGGCGCTGAAAAACTTGCTTGAAGCTTCCAGAAGAGCCATTGTAGTTCCTACAGGACCGTAGGAAGACATGTCGGATATTACCTGCTC